>Ga0116227_10013138_pt1 | contig 13153 bp, 4 predicted proteins | sample S1TSphgellanicum_FD_89693 | JGI IMG/M metagenome (GOLD analysis project Ga0116227, IMG submission 89693) | Host-associated microbial communities from peat moss isolated from Minnesota, USA - S1T2_Fb - Sphagnum magellanicum MG | ecosystem: Host-associated > Plants > Peat moss > Unclassified...
AACAAACAACCAAGTAAAACTGAAGAAAAAAAAAAAAAAGAAAAAAGAGAATACAGAAAAAAAAACGCAAAAAAAAAAAAACAAAAAAAAAAAAAAAAAAAAACTAGAAACACATGCCAAAAGTGAGATAGAAATGAGAAGCAAAACACAAAAACAAAAAACGAAAGTGAGAAGCAAGAGATAGAAGCAAAAGACAAACAAGAGTTAGAAGTGAAAAGTGAAAACCAAACAAGAGCTAAAAGCAAAAACAAGAACCAAAAATGAAAAGCAAAATCCAAATAAGAGCCAAAAGCGAAAGGCAAAAGACAAAAACAAAAAATGAGGACTAGAAGTGAAAAACAAGATCTAGAGGCAAAAAGCAAGAGCCAAAAGTGAAAAACAAGAACCAAAAGCTAAAAACTAAAAACGAGAGCCAAAAGCCAAAAACAAAAAACAAAAGCAAGAATTAGAAACTAGAAGCGAAAGACAAAAGCAATAATCAAAAGTGAGAAACAAGAGCCAAAAGCAAAAGCCAGGCAAAAGTCATAGAAGAGAAAAGCAAGAAGCAAGAGACAAAAGCTAAACGACTAGCCCTAAACGCTATACCTATACCTATAACCCTAAAGCTGAAAACCAAGAAGTGCATTGGGAGATACCCTTCCCAGTTTTCAGCTTTTTTGATTTTTTTCAGGGTTGGGATCCCACTGGGATGAGGAATGCTGGTCAGGTTTTCACTAGTGGGTCATGTTGGGTCATGTTGGGTCCACTAGACATAACTTGGGCAGGTGCCAAGACCTATTATGTACAAGACCAATCTGCAGAATTGACATGAGAACCATTACATAACACGGGCAGGGCATGCTGGGCACAAGCCATCAAGCCAGTTCTGGCGCCCATTTAGAGATTTGGGTTTGCCCTACTGGGCTCTCCAAAATTTCTCACAAGCACTTCATCAAGCATAATGGGGCCTCGCTAGCATGCTCTTCCAAGAGAACTCGTTTAAGATCTCAACTAAAAAGAACACCCTAGATGTACCAGTGGCCAGTACTTTCTGCAGACATCACGCGCTGCCTCCTCAAAGACATACACCACAATCACAATCTAAAGCTGCATAGAAACTAGAGCAATCTCTGGAATATGGTAGGGTGCAATAACCCTATCATCACAAGTCTACACAAATACTAAGCATAATGTCGAAGTAAAAAATGTTCAAGTGTTACTTATGGCCAACCCCAAAACAAGATACTTCAACCTAATCAACACACAATGTTAAACAATAAACACTACCAAACCACACAATACTAAGCTTATAAAGTGTGAATCTAACAACCATTCTTGTCATGACTAGCTTGATTTTGCCCAAACAAAATGCTCACCATCACATTGGACATCCATGCACAACCACCTACACAAAGCCACAATTGTAATATCCATAACTCTTGTAGAATCCGCACTTGCCAAAACAAATTCCCCAAAATTGTAATACCATAAAAAAGACAAAAAGGCCCATGACTCTGCAGAACTGGGGACAATTGTAATCATACCTGAATAAGGAGGGGGCAAGTATTGGTACAACATCAATATTATAAATTCAAATAAAATAAATCATCAGATGTCATACTTACCTCCACCTAACAATAATCAAATCTCTAAAAAAATGAAAACTTGGGATGATATGCTTATTTTGAGGATGGATAGATGGCTCCAGCAGTCCTGTTGGAGCCATCCCTAAACAGTAGATAAATGGCTCCAGCAATCAAACTGAAAGCGACTTGTTCATAACACACTTCAAATAGACAAGTTACCTGCAAACACATATTGCAGCACTACATCACAAATGCAATAAGTTCCTGAGACTGCCAAGACAATTGCCAGCAGGTACCTGAAACCTACAATCCTATGTAAAGAAATTCTAAATGTTTTTGATAATTACACAACACAAGCCTTGATTATTATGAGCTTTCTTCACCCTGAGATTGTGGGTCACCAGTACATACTCCACCTGTACACACCAAGACACAGAGGAGCACATTTGAGTATGAGGATGATATCTTCAGAAATTTGTGGACATCGTTCCTCCTCGCTGTAACTGCTGTCACTAAAATTGGATACCAAACATGTGCCACAATGATTTGGTTCCTGGGCAATTCCTATGGTACTTCTGAACCAACAGTTGAGTGTCATTGACTGCCAAAGACTCCAAACTCTGTTGACAAATTCCCAATTCTGACCTGGTAGGCGGATGTAAGTTTGATCTCCAGAACGAAGTATATTTGCTCCACACCCAGTCATCTTAACTGTAATACGTCATATAGATGCCACTTGGGATTCAGAGATCCTTTCAGTCTCACTGCAAAATCATAAAACTAATTTAGTCTCATGCAAGAGCATTCCACAATAACAGCAGGGGTAAATATTTTTCCCAGTAAGGTTTCTAAACCTGGTTCTTTTTGCAAATAGAAGATAATTGGCAGGAGCAGTGCAAGTATGACATGTGCTCTGCATGTACATCCTGGCTCCTGTTTCCACATGGATGCTCACACATGTCCAGGCAGCTAAAGAATTTACTGTGTACTTATAGTTGACATTTCAATACAGTTCATACAACGCCAAACAGACTTCACAAAACTCTATTTAACCAATCAACAGGAAACAAGTTCATCACAAAGTTAGGAAGTAACAACTATGGATCCAAACCTGCAGATGGATACAAACTCATGACCATACCTGGTTTCACCAAGTGGGCAGATGAGAGGCCACATATCAGCTAAAGATATGGTGCATCTCTGCATAAACAGAACAGTGGAGCAATGGAACTCCATCTTTAGTATTAGCATGAATAAATCAGGCAGGTTGGAGGTGAACATCAGCAAGGGCAAACTGAACATGTGATGTTCGAAGGAGATCTTTCAACCCATCATTGAGTTGATCAAAGGCCCCAGTGTCACGTAGATAGGTGTAGTGTGGGGCAATAATACATGCACACATCTCCACTATATCCCACTGCTCACATGTGGCTGCATAAGAGAACACAAGAGGGGCCAGTTGTGAATTCCAATACTGTAAATGTTGCTTCACTAGTGCACCACACTCCTGTTGAAGACCAGGGAGCAACCATTGGCCTGCCAGTTGTGCGATTTCTATCAAGCCTTGCAAATAATCAACCTGGCTTGATAATTCTAGGTTGTCCCATGCACACCAACCTTCAGCCTCTGTGAGTCGATTGAGCTTCCCCGTATATAAAAAGTACATAAGCGCTTTGCTAGATTCTTGGGATAGAGTTGTGTGGACTGTTCCCACCATACTGCAGCCATATACACAACCAGCCTGTTTTAACATTCCAAAACCTCCAAAAATGTAGAATCTACATTCTTGAATAGCCTACAAGAGACTCCAAACCCTGATCAAGAAATGACTTCGTTGGCAAAGACATGGACATAACAATGTGAATCTAAGGATAGTGACCTAACCTGTCCCGCATCCCAGAGCGAAAAAGTGCCTGAAAGTATTCGCAGCGGGCAGACAACACAACACGATGCACATGCACATGGTCTCCAATCTGCTCACAAGCTTTTCTTCCTTGGCATGGGTTGAGTGAATCTTCAATACCTCTAGCATCTGTCTTTCCTTGCAGGATAATATCTCTGCACCATGACACCATGGTTCTCAAACTTGAGCTCCTCATACAGGTCAACTAGTTTACTTCAATCATCAATATACATTTGAAGGACAACAACAGGCAAACAAAAGAGCACAAAGAGCTTTCATAACTGGATTTTCTGTGGTCCTCCTGCAAACCACTGCTCTGCTGTTAGTTTAAGAGCCAAAAATTAGCATCTTCTTGGCATGCTGTGCCATTCCCAGCTTTCGATCTTGAAGCTCCACTATCATTCTTCACTAAATTGTGCAACAGTCAAGGTACTCATGAGACACACTACATCCCTTAACAGGGGAATGTTGCTAGTTAGGACTGGCTGAAAAGTTGAAGGCTTGTGGCAAAACTTCTGTCTGCTCCTTCACGTACACACCTAGTCAAGAGAGAGAGAATCTTGGTTGGACAGATCTCAGACTGCAAAACAACCATGCCACTACTGTTTGATATTAACTCTCAGTTTCATCACAAAACATGAGCTGCTGAAATAAAATATGTTCATACCCAAAACGGTGGCCAACACTCCCCAATGCTGATGCTAGGTCACATGATGCAGGAGCTAGACCCCATACTGGTGCTCGATTGTGAAGAAGGCTTATCAATGGTAGCAGCCCACAACGCTTGGCAAGCACCCTTACATTATTAATTTCTGTAGAATGAATCTGTACCAACCCTGTATAGGCAAATTCTAACAAGGCCCTTATGGCTTCATAAGAAACATGATCAGACAGATGAACATCATGACAGACAAATCTTTCAGTAGTTGTGTTGTTGCTGGAAGGAGACTGATTGGGTAATAGTGATGGACATCGTATGGCCAATATCACAGCATGTCCATGCAAGCGACTGCCATCAGCAAGCACAAAGACAATGTCTGCCAATGCTGAATTGTCAAATGCTTGATACAGATCTCTTCCCAGTGTGCTAGGAAATCCATATACACCAAAGCATGCCAGCCCACAGACAGCCCACCAACGCACACCTGGGGAAACAGTCCTGCCCTCAGCTAATTGCCATAGGATGCTCACTAGTTCTCCATGAGTCCTGCTGTCATCATCAAGTCTGCCCTGCTTCAGACTGACTGTCAAACCATTTACCCACTTTGAGCCTGAAGCAAGTTTAGCAAATGCACACAAGGATGCAAAGAGAACAGCATCATCTCCTTCCCAATCCTCTGTGATTTCTTGACAGCAGGTTTTGGCAGCAATACCTGCCCTTGCATGACTTACACTCCATTTTGCAGAACTCAGTCTCTCCCGCTTTGTGGCAAAAGCACTTGGAGCATGGATACAAATCACAGCCATAACAACCTCCAGCACATTTCCTTGTAGTAATAGCTCTTGACATGCAGGCAGCCATGCAAAGGAAGCCAGGGCAAACAAGTTAATTGCTGTCTGCAAGTTGTCTGGCCTCACAAGTGATGGTGCAAGATGGCCCAGAGCCAGTGAATCCACCAAAAGAGGCAGCCAGTCATTCCCATGCAACTCTAAGGCAGTCTTCAAGCAGAGTCTGCTGCCAGCTGAAAGGCCCTGGGAAGGTGATGAAAGGAGCAAAAAGACTGCCCTACACAGTTGCAGTAGTTCTTGACCAGTCATCTGCTCCTCATCCATAATCAGCCCAGCCTCCTCATTGACCCGGCTATGGCCATTGCTGCTTCTATGCAAAGCTCTAAGTAACCTTGCACTGAAAAACCACCCATGCAAATAAAAGACCTGGGAAAATTACCATCAAAATAGTGCTAGCAGAGGCTCTGAAAAATGTGCAAGAAGAAGTGTCTCAAGGTTTATTGCATGATGTGGTTTATCGCACCATGTTGGTATGACACATCATGCAATAAATCCTAGCTGAGTTCTGCTAGAGTATGCAATGATGATGACATTGGAATGAAGCCAAGGTGCAATATTACTCACCATGCAGTAGCAGGCAGCCCACAAAGAATGTCTTCATGAAAAGATTTTCCTGACAGAGGGCCCTTCTCCAGTGGTGATTTGTAATGAGCAGCAATGAAGCCCAAACTTTCCCAGAGGAGAGGCCATAACATCAGATTCCCCTTGCCTGTACCCCGGGGCCGTCGATTGTGTCTAAGTTTGGCTGATGGTTCTGCACTGCTCTTCATATTTGCAAGGACATCCCTCTCTAACAGCAGATCTGAAATGATTTGTGCTACCCCCATATTGTGAAAAACCTCATGATGATCACCAGGCCAACGAAGCATCACACTAGTAGCATGTGCTGCTTCCAAAGCTACCCACTTCACTTCTGCTGATGACCTTGCCTCTCGTGCCTCTTCTAAGGCTCTCAAGCAACCCTCCACAATAGCTTGCAGGTGCAACCCTCTACATGAAACACTGAAAGAAGATACTCTCTGCGGATGCAACCAGCAGAAGAAGTGAAATTAACACCAAAAAATGGGAGGAAATCCAACAACGAACAATTCAACACATGGCTTTGCATCTAGCATAGAAAGTTTTAATCTCTGAAAAGTCACAAATAAATGCATATAGTTATGTGCAAGGAAAAACAGAAATTTGTTAGGCAAAATAGCAAACTTACTGATGTCAGAAATAGGACGACTTGGATTTTCTAGGTGAACTTACAGCAAGGAGAGAAAGCAAGCGTAGAGCCTCTACTCGAACCCAGGGAGATTTAAAATTTTGAAGACAATGAGCTATTGTTGCCCACAAATCTTGCCCAATTTGCAAGTACAGTGTTGCTACACCTGCACACAGTACTGCTCCCAGTGTACTTGTGAGTATATGCCATAAAACATTGACAACATAATATATCTTGACCTTCTGAGAAGCCCCATCGACTTAATTTTGCACCCATACTTCATCTTTGATTTGGTTGTTAACTAAATGGTATAACACAGCAACATGGAACCAAGAAGGGAAAGCAAGATTGTGAGGAAGTGCAATTGAGAATACCCAAAGCAGAACATGCTCGCAACCCAGCAATTGTGATCACCTTATTGCCACTCATGCCATGTGATAAAAGAGCAATTCTAACTGATTGCATATGGCCCACTCTAAACCTTGCCACTGGCCAGCGTTCCAAAATCATGGCAAGTACCTCATTGCACTCTGCAACTCCAGTAGTCCCATGGACACTTTGTCCCATATCAAGCTGAGATAAAATGCTGCCCAACACATCAGCCTCCTCCAATGCTTGCCACACTGGATCATCCAACCCCCTCCACTTGTCTGCAACCCTTGGTTTTGCCGTTCCAATAATTCTTAGCATTGCTGTAGCTGCAGAGGCTGTGGCCACAGCAGCCTTGGAAGGGCTCAGTAGACCAGCCAGTGGCAAGAGAAGCTGCAGCAAATGGTGCTCTCGAAGAACTCCCACAAGTCCTGACGTTGCAACTGCTGCCTGCTTGTAAACTGCATCCTGTTCTGCAGCCAATAGAGTTTCCAGTGCTGGCACTGCTTCATCTATTGCTGCCTGTTACACATGTTCATGTTTGAGCTTATTTGCATCTAAGAGCGGATACTTTGTCAGTGGTGGAAAGCCCTCCTAACAATAGGAGGTCATCAGAAAAAACTTGCATTCTGAAGAAAGCCAGCAGGTGGATTACATGACAAGAACTAAATCCCCTTGACTGAGTAGCACTGAATGATTTAAAATTTAGACCTAAAACAAAACAAAACAAAAGAGCAAGAACTGAGCTCAAATGACATAGCATGCATGTCTCCATGAAGCATTTGTTCACTGACAACAAGGTTGACTACATAGCATGCATGTTTCCATGAAGCATTTGTTCACTGACAACAAGGTTGACTACCAAGCTAGTCTGTAGAGACCAATACCTGCAGAAGAGTAACAGGAAAGGGTTGGGGGGGCAAAGCAGCCACAAATGCAGCTATGGCCCGCACCGCCTGTCCCTGCACTTGTGCATCTGTAGTATACCACTTCTGCCCTCCATCTTTCCGCCTGCCATCTCCTCTTTCCCTTTGCAGAATATACAGATAACCCCAAGCCACAGGGGTTAAGAGGGTTTAGGGTTTAGGGTTTAAACCCTTAGGAGGTCTCAAAGAGAGAAAAAACAACAAAAAGAAAGAATCCCCTAATCTTCCAACAATAGCTTCGTTTCCTTTACCAAGATAGGTCACTGACTGGTAACATCTGATAAACATGTGCACCACCAAAGAAGGGCTTTGAGAAAACCATAGATCTTCAGGGTTTGAACAGACTATCTTTCTCATCCTTTTCGACGCTTGAGACAGGCGAGGAGGAGACTTACAGCGATGATGAGGAACGAAAGCCAAGCTGCAAGGCCGATCGCATCCGAAGCACCAGTTGCTGCAACCGCTCATCCACCACAAGCTGGGCACCGCTGCCACCGTTCCGCGCGCCACCTCGCTGATGATGAGGATGATGCGACTGCTGCGGCATCTGGACACAACTGAAAAAGAAGAAAAAAAAAACCCCAACCCTCTCTAAACCCTCCTGGAAACCCTAATCCTTCCAATCCCGCTCCCACACTTTCTCCTCCTTCTCCTCCTCCTCCCCAGATGCATCCATCCACACACAAAAACTCCCAACCACTACCAGTCAAAATCCACGCTCCAAAATTCAAGCTCCACCGTTTAGGCAGACTCAAATCTTCTTCCCTCTTGCTCCATCTCCGATAGTAGAGCATCAGAAGAAATGAAAAACAAAACCCTAATAACTATTATGTAGCTATTATGTATGCCTGAGCACATGATAAAAAAGTTGCTTGCGGGCCCCGGAGTGCTCGGCAAACCTTCAGCCACCGAATGGGCCCATAGGTAGCAAACAATCCGGACCAAAAACAACTTGTGTTCCGGACTCTCTACCACTTTCGAGTGCACAAGTGTGTGAGGTGGGTGTGTCAGTTTTCTTTTGAGTTTTTCAATGAAGCTTTTCTAGGTTTTTTTTTTTTTTCTCCACTTAACTCTTGAGTTTTTACTAGATTTCTTTCAATTTTCAATGTTAATTAGCTCAATTTGCAATTTTGTGTTGTTGGATCAAACACATGCAAGGTGTTGCTTTTGGTTTCAAAAACTTCATTCATTCAATTACAATGTGTTTATCATATTCGTGATACACATGTGCAGATTGAACCAATGATTGGAAAACAAATGCAAATTGCAAACTACAACAACAAAGTGGTTTTCAAGTCTTATTCATTAATTGTTGCCATAAATCCAAGCACACAAATCATCATCAAACAAAGATTCAAGGTAAGCAATGCTTTTTATAGAAGTCTATGCACATGTGCTATTAACATCAATTGGAGCTCTTGACTATTGAAGACGGCAAGGTACCAAGATAACTCAAAGGTTTTTAATCTTCACAAAAGAGATTTGATGCTTCAATCAAGGAGTGTCTTCTTGTACCCACTTTTACAATAGGTGGATTTTGCAACCAACAAGAAAAACATTGTAATTTCGTATGCAAAGTATTTATAACAAAAAAGAAACACATAATCCATTGAATGTAAATTGTTTATTCACATAATGTAATTTCACATAAAGAAACACATAATCAAACAAATTTTTGTTTCTATTATCGTGGCCAAACAACTTCAATGTTTTCTATTCTTTTTGCAAAATACAAGTTGCACAATAAATTTAAAAATAATTCAAATGTAACAACTATGAATTGTTGTGGACCATCCTCAAATATTTTTAGATTTTTAAATTTCTACAAATATAGCTACCATTTGTAACTAACCTTGCATTGTCACCTCTTTACTACTTGTATGCGCATTCTAAAACATATAGAATATCATTTAAATCTCCATTTTTTGTTTTCTTTGCACAATCTCCAAATTCTTTGATGGCATTTACAATTGTAGATTAGCATGCAATCAACTTTCTTTTTTTCTTTTGTCATTTTGTGTTGCACACCCAGCAACTTACAAATCTTTGATTCTTGGAATGTCTAAACCTACAAATGGAGCATGAGCCTAATTTGTAGGGTTAAAAACAAAAATGTAGTGTGTTGGATTATCATGTTTTTGGGTGTTGAGGATCACATCATCATCATTCACCTTTATAACTTGAAATTCAAAATTTGTGTATTAGTATAACACATCCCTTAGGCAATTCCATTAGGCACATTGTTGATCTTAGATGTGCCTCTCGACATTTAATCCAACCGTTCCCACCATGGCTTGATATTGAAGAAGGGTGCCTTAGTTATCTAAGTTTTCTTCTTTTCAATCTCATATTTGCACTTCGTCCTGTTTTTGTCACACACATGTTCCCAATTCCACAGCACATCTAGAAAGTTTGAATTTTATCGTTTCGTGATTTTTTCCAATTTGTTTCCTTAAAAGCCTTACAATTGTACTTCCAAATTTTTTTTACAAAAATGTTTTTAAAAAATAAATTAATTAAATTGTTCCACAATTTGCCTACATTGTCCTAAGCTATTTTTATAACAATTGATGAAGGTGTAAAGGAGGAAGAAAATGTTCTTTGGTCATCCATGAACATGCTCAAAAAATATTTTGGCAAAAAAGTGGGCAAGTCAATTTCTTCACACAAGATAATCCTAACCCAAAGAACACAACAAATTTCTTGAGGAATGAAAGCAAAAGAGAATGTGTAGAATATCTTTACAAGTCAATGAAAATAATGGTGTTCATTTTCGAACAATGATGAAAGATTTTTACTTTGTTAGAAACTTGGATTTCCCATGATGTTTTGTGGTGAAACTTAAAGGATTCATATTTACCATCACAAAACAAACAACTAGGTGAAACAAACTTGCTTAAACTTGATTGTCACATTGACATCACATAAACAATTTATGCCATCATCTGTCCAAAACCAATCTCTTTTGCTCCTTCCAATAACACAAAATAAGAATTCATGGCATTAGAAAAGAAAAGCTTGTGGGATTAGGTATGCATGAAAAATGTAAACCTTCACTTCAATTATGAAACCAAGTTCATCCACATGGATGAATCATCCATTTGACAACCCAACAAACATGCGCATTACTTCAATTATGAAATACAAACATTCATCCACATCGATAAAACCACCTAAAATAACATATTCAACCACATGGATGAATCATCCATTTGACAACATCCCAAGGTACATATACTTTACATCAATTATGAAATGTCCACTCATTCACATGGATGAATCCCTCCTAAAATAACATATTCAATCACATGGATGAATCATCCATTTGACAACCCAAAGAATGTAAAGTTTAATACATCAAATATATATTACTGAACGACTAAGGTTTAGCTAATTATATATCATTAATGAGCCTATGGCCAATTATAAAAACTACCATAGCATTGAGGACATGTGCCATTGTGAGGTGACTTTCCGTCCCTCTATTCCCGGTTCTACAAGGTGATTATGCTTGAAAGCACAAATGCTACTAGTGAAAGAAAAAATGCAAGTGTAATTTTAGATGTTAGATTGCGTTTGTAGTTGAAATTAAATAGCCCACCTTCTATGCATCATTTATGATTAGAATTAATGGATATATTTTTTTCAAGTTCACACACTACACATATCAGGACTTCATGTCAAATTGTCATTCAATTAAACCAATGTTTAAGGACTCAACACCATGTCCAACATAGCTGCAGACCACTAGTCACTTGAAATGTTGTTTCTCACACATATGTCATTCAAATCCAGCTTGCCATAGCTCTCTAGAAAACTAATGACAAGGCGCATCTTATTACCAAATCTTAAGCTCTGCAGTTAAGCAAACAAGAAGTTATGCTACAAAACCCGAAAGGGTTTTACAAAGGTGATAATTCAACCTTGCTACAGACCATCAGTCACTTAAAACATCATTTCTAACACATACATTATTCAAATCCTGCTTGCCTTAGCTCATTAAAAAGTTAACTACAAGGCGCACCAACCTACCAAATCTTAAGATCTGCAGCTACACTAGTAAGGAGTTATACTAACAAACCCAAGAGGGTTTTTGTGAAGGCAATCGATTCAACTTGACTGCAAATCCTCAGTCATTAAAAACCTCATTTTTAACACATACCTTATTCAAATCCGGCTTGCCTTAGCTCGTTAGAAAGCTAACTACAAGGTGCAACTTGTTACCAAATCTCAAAATCTATAGCTAAATTAGTAAGAAGTTATGCTATGAAACCCGAGAGGGTTTGTGAGATTTCTTTAAAGTTCCAACCTTCCAACATTATCACTACCCACCCCCATTCCTTCAAAACTATTACAAGATTTTAATTCTATTTTCCTTCCTCTTCCCTCTACTAAGACTAATCATTATTTGCCTCTTCAAAAAGCTTGTGGAGACAAGTATTCAAAATTGCATGAAAATTATCTCTGAGGCAAGAGAGAGCTCCCAATGATCCAAGTCCGCCTTTTAAAGAGAAGGAGAAGGGAGGTGAAGGTTAATCCAAAGCTTGGTGGCCAATGGAAGGTTCCATGCTTAGTGGCCAATGGAAGGTTCCATGCTTGGTGGCCAATGGAAGGTGAAAGAAAAACACCTTTTCACCTCTTCCATTTTCCCCCAACAAACTTTATTTAAACCTTCAAATTTTTTTTCCTTTACCATGGTCCTAAGCCGTTACTCACGCCTTTCTTTCATTTTCTTTGATCTATAAATTGTTTGCGCACCTCAACGTAACAAGTCCTTCACACCTTCATTGTCAATTTGATTTTGATTAAATATCTAACCTTTTTTCCTTTCTTTGAAATTATGGCATCGCGCATGGTCACATCTTACGGGTTGTAAACCGCACAAGCGAATGAAGAACCGCCTCCGGAGTCGACTTTAGATCTTACCTTAACACAACATCCTCGTGATGAAGAACCCGAACCTCGAGAGGTGCATGCTCGTTTTGAAATCGAACCTCCTCGAGCCTGGTACTATCGTATTTCTCCAAACTCTCGCACCCTGGTGATCTTGCTGCAAGTCGACCCTGCTTCTGGTGACAAACCCGAGACCATTTGTGAAGGTTGTTACGAAACTAAAGATACCTTCTATCTTCGCATGGTCTTCAGTTCCCAGCGTTGGTCACTATCGTTGGTTGCGCGGTCCGATTCGTCGACTGCCTCCCAATAGCAAAGCGGACTACCTAGTTCGCACCATCCGACGCATCCTAGATTTCCTACAGTTGTGAACTATCACTATGGCATAACTCAGGATTTTACATGTACTTGCAGCTCCTTGCTGAGTTTATCCCTATTATAAATAAATGTTTCAATTATCATCAGACTCCTATTGCCATTGGCACACTATCATATTATCTATTTAATCGTTGAATTGCCTCGAATTAACCTTATGTTCAACAGGCTGAAGATTCTTCTATCTCTATTAAACCTTTCATTAATATCCCTTCAATTACATAAAAAAATTATAGCATCCTTGTTACTCCCTAAATACCATAACAAGACTAATGTTGTGTTGAACACCGTAAATTTTGGTGTCTACTTCTACCCCCAACCCTCTAGAGATTTCTCACCCCTAATTACGCAACAGAGTTTCTAAAACTATGGTTATTAGCCTTTGTTGAAGAAAAGAACTAATCCA
>Ga0116227_10013139_pt1 | contig 13151 bp, 12 predicted proteins | sample S1TSphgellanicum_FD_89693 | JGI IMG/M metagenome (GOLD analysis project Ga0116227, IMG submission 89693) | Host-associated microbial communities from peat moss isolated from Minnesota, USA - S1T2_Fb - Sphagnum magellanicum MG | ecosystem: Host-associated > Plants > Peat moss > Unclassified...
CTAGCGTGTTAATTTTGTGCGTTTTGGGGGTAATTCTCCGAAAACTTATTGATGTTACTGTTGTTTATGAAAAAGCCTCTGTTCCAGGGGCTTTTTCATAAAAATAGGCAACACATTTTGTGCATGAAGTCTTATGGCGTAAAGGTTTCAGAATTAACACACTAGGTTGGGGGTAGCAGTTCGGCTAAAAGTTGGTAGACAGCCGAAAACAATAGTGAGTACTACACTGGTTGCAAACATAATTAGAGTGAAACGTCGCCAGCGGCATGTCCAAATTTGAAAAATGCTCATGAAAAAGCCACTCCAAATCAATTATTAGATCGGATACTGCGGTATGCAAATTCCTAATTTTGTGAGGTGATGCTCATAGCGTGCACCGTCCTAGTCAAAGTCTCACAAATTGGTAAGTATTTGTAGTTTTGTTAAGTGAACTTAATAAAATTTAAAATATTTCTTGGTAGTAAAATAAACTGAAATCCATCCCACATGCACCAGAAAATACTGAAATGTCAAGATGTCTAGATCAAAGACAACCCAATACTGCTTGGATAAGATAATTTCTCATGGTGTTGCTGAAATCTACTCTTTTTCCCTTTTTCCCTCGAGAAAATGAGTATTTATACTTTTATGTAATAATATAAAATAATAGATATAAAGTAACGTTTAGTAAAGTAAAGTTTGACTAAACTACATAAAATAACAAAGGAAATGCAGCACAAGCATTTGTTTAGCTCAAAGGATGCCGGGGTTCGGCGCAGCAAAGCAACACCTTTTTTCAGTTGAAGAGGTAAATAAGGGAGTGAATTGGCAAACCCTTACACAAAACAATCGACAGTACGATCCTAAGGCGATCGCTCGTTACTACGGCTATCGTCCCTGGTTGGCTTGGGCGCGGACGCTAAAAATTATCTGGAGTTTTGCTGGATTCATTTTTAGTCTCAAGTGGGATGAATGGCAAGATCAAGTTGAGCAGAACAAATTGAAACGCGCCACTCAATTACGGCAGTTGCTCACTCGCTTGGGTCCCGCCTTTATTAAAGTTGGTCAAGCCCTCTCGACACGTCCAGACTTGGTACACAAAGACTTCCTAGACGAACTTGTGAAGTTGCAAGATCAGTTGCCAGCTTTCGATAATGCGATCGCCTACCAGACGATAGAAACAGAACTAAACCATCAAGTTGACGAAATTTTCAGCGAGTTGTCATCGACTCCGGTTGCTGCTGCTAGCTTGGGGCAAGTATACCGTGGTCGTTTGATCAGCGGCGAAGAAGTGGCGGTGAAAGTGCAACGCCCTAACTTACGTCCACTGTTGACACTAGACCTTTATTTGTTGCGCTGGGCTGCTGGTTGGCTAGCGCCTTGGTTACCCCTCAATCTTGGTCACGACCTCACGTTGATAGTGGACGAGTTTGGCATCAAGCTATTTGAGGAAATTGACTATATCCATGAAGCCCGCAACGCGGAAAAATTTGCTCACAACTTCCGCAACGACACCAAAGTCAAAGTTCCATTGATTTATTGGAACTATACCAGTAAGCATGTTTTAACCCTAGAGTGGATTAACGGCTTCAAACTCACCGATACAAAAAGTATCCGCAAATCAGGTTTAGATCCAGAGGTAATTATCCAGATTGGCGTAACCTCAGGTTTGAAACAGCTATTGGAATACGGTTTTTTCCATGCTGACCCCCATCCAGGCAATTTATTTGCCATGCCCGATGGTCGGATGGCGTATATTGATTTCGGCATGATGGATCAGTTGGATGAAGCCACAAAAGAGACACTAGTAGATGCACTCGTCCATGTAGTTAATAAAGACTACTGTGACTTAGCTGAAGACTTTGTCAGCTTAGGTTTTCTCACCCCGGACACAGAGATTAGCCCAATTGTACCAGCATTAGAAAAAGTTTTGGGAGATGCTATTGGCAAAAACGTCAAAGAATTTAACTTTAAAACCATTACTGATCAGTTTTCGGAACTGATGTATGATTATCCTTTCCGAATCCCCGCGAAGTTTGCTTTGATTATTCGTTCTTTAGTGACGCAGGAAGGTATTGCTCTCAGCCTCAACCCAAATTTCAAAATAGTCGAGGTGGGATACCCCTATATAGCAAGACGCTTGCTCACAGGTGAGTCTCCTGAATTGCGCCGACGGTTGCTAAATGTGCTGTTCAAAGACGGTAAATTTCAGTGGAATCGTTTAGAGAATTTGCTTGCGATCGCTCGCACTGATAGTAACTTTGATGTGTTGCCTACAGCACAAATGGGGTTGCAATATCTGCTTTCTGATGAAGGCAAGTTTCTCTGGCGACAGTTGATACTTGCTCTGACTGAAGACGATCGACTCCATACAGTAGAAGTCCAACGTCTATGGAACTTGGTTAAAGATGACTTGAAACCTAATCGGTTGTTAAATGTAGCGATCGGGGTTTTGACAGAGTTATCCAGAGAAAGCGCTGCTGCTATCTTACCCACAACTGTCGAATAGTTAGTAGTCAATAGTTAGTAGTTAGTGGGAAAATAACTAACAACTCACAAACTAACTACTAACCACTAACAAAATAAATCAGGAGTTTTCATGTACTACTATCCTTTACAACCACCGTATGTTCTGCTAGCTATAGGAATATTTGCAGCATTATCCTCGGGTGTAGCATTTGCTGGAACACTGAAGTTAATTGTCCAGAAATGGCAAAGCGAGGGCGCAGAAAATAATTCCCGATCCCGTTTGTCGAATAGACAATTGCTTGTACCATTTCTGGGGATCTCCATTGGTATGGGGATGTTTCTCTGTTCAGGTTTTGAAATATTTGGCTTTCCACCCTTACTTGCCTATGCAGTTGGTGTGCCCGTTGCTCTTTTCACTTGCTTACTAATTTGGTTTCAATTGGGAAGTATGCTAGCTTTTGTGGAACGCCAAGGAATGCAGTCTCTAAATCTAGATTCTTAGAGTTAGGGATGCTACTTCCTTACAGGAAATTGACAAACTATGACTCAAGCAGAGCCTGAATTTTGCTTTTGTAGCTTAGCGCTAGGTCAAAAATACCGTTCCTTGGCATTGTTATTAGCAAAGGATATAGAGAAATATTCGCCTCACACTTCTTTTATCGTTTTAAGTTCGATGGAGTGCGGTGGATGGTGTTTCCTTTTTTAAGGACAAAACCGAATTAGTTAGAATTCAAAAGGGACAGTTGAAAATGGAGGAAATGTCGAAATATTTTGAGCAATAAAAGATGCTAGAACACCCCAATCGCTCTATTTTTGAGAAAATTGTGGTTAAACTTGGTAAACTTATTAGATATTTGTATGGTTTAGTGCGTTTAAGAATTGCCAGTTTAAATAATTTTGATTTTTACTACCAATAATGGGTGATTTTCTCTCTACGCCCTCTGCGTCCCCTGCGGTTTAAATGTCTTTTCTTTAACCGCAGAGGCACAGAGAAGACAGAGCAAAGAGATTAAAGAGGAATTTATTGACCAAAACTTTTACACAGCAGGAAAGGGCTAGTACCGCGAGGCGGAAGTCAAAAGTCAAAAGTCAAAAGAATTGTATTCTGGGCTTTTGCGCCGTTTTGTAGACCGAAGGGCTTCCCGCAGGGTATGGTATCTTTATTTCTGCCGAGGTGTGCTAGTCCTAATAGGGATGAATTATTTTTTAACCTCACGCAAAAACACAAAGGTTTTTTGTGCCTTTGCGTCTTTGCGCTTCTATTTTCATACCGTCAATCAGCAACGCTGCTATTAAACCTCAAACCATCTCGGATGATGTTTGTGCTACCTGTTGGGGTTGGGGTTGAAACATGAACAGGGAGTAAACCACATCTCGGCGAATGTTAGTCATCATATCCAAGAATAATTCGTATCCCTCACTCTTATATTCAATCAACGGATCTTTTTGGCCGTAGCCGCGCAGTCCCACAGATTCACGCAAGGCGTCCATTTGTTGCAAGTGTTCCCGCCACAGAGTATCAATCCGCTGCAAAATAAAGAAGCGCTCTGCCTGCCGCATCAGTCCTGGCTGAATTTGGTCAATCTGTGCCTCCTTAAGGTCGTAGGCATTCCGTACCTGTTCATGGAGAAAGGCTTTAATCTCGGCAACTGACATATCCTCTAGTTGACTAGGCTGCATGTCTGCCAGCAGATAGACAAATTCTTTGACTTTCTCCACCAACTTATCTAATTCCCACTCTTCATAGGGTAATTCTGGGTTGATGTAAAAGTTAACGATCTCATCCATCGTTTTTTCGGCGTACTTGATCACCTGTTCTTTCAAGTCTTGACCTTCTAGCACCCGATGGCGTTCGGCGTAGATGGCGCGACGCTGATTGTTCATCACCTCGTCGTACTCAAACACCTGCTTACGGATGTCGTAGTAATAGGTTTCGACTTTTTTCTGTGCGCCTTCCAGACTCCGGGTGAGCATCCCAGATTCAATCGGCATATCTTCTTCAACGTTGAAGGCATCCATTAAACGGGCAACGCGATCGCCACCAAAAATCCGTAGTAAGTTATCCTCTAAACTCAGGAAAAATCTCGTGGAACCTGGGTCACCTTGACGTCCAGCACGCCCGCGCAATTGGTTGTCAATTCGCCGTGACTCGTGGCGTTCTGTGCCAATGACGTGCAGCCCACCTAGTTCTACGACCTCATTGTGTTCTTGGTGAGTGAACTGTTCGTACTCTTGCTTGACGCGGTTGTAAGCTTCTCGCAATTTCTGGATCACAGGGTCGTCAATGGGGGCTTTTTCTGCTGCCACAGCGACTTTGTCTTCCGCTTCCAGTTCTGATAAGCTGCGCTCACCATACTCTCGCACGGCAAATTCCACTGCTTGTTTGAGCAACTGTTCTGTTTCTTTAGAAAGCTGAATCGGGAAAACCTGTGGCGAGGCCTTCCAAGTTTTTACTTTTCTGCCAGGAACAAAGCCTTGACCGCTACTAGTTCCTATAGGTAACCCAGCTGCCCTGTGGATGCCAAAAGTATCTTCATCTTCCGGCTTGACAACCCGAGGCATAAAGTATTCCCGCAGCTTCAGACGTGCCATGTATTCGGAGTTACCACCCAAGATGATATCAGTACCTCTACCCGCCATGTTTGTAGCGATAGTCAGAGCACTTTTACGTCCAGCCTGAGCTACGATCTCCGCTTCACGTTCCACGTTCTCTGGTCTAGCGTTGAGCAACTCGTGGGGAATGCTGATCTTCTTAAGTAGCTGACTCAGATATTCTGATTTTTCCACACTTGTGGTTCCCACCAGCACTGGTCTGCCGAGTGCGTGCATTTCGCCACATTCTTTAGCGATCGCATTCCACTTGCCCACTTCTGTCTTAAAGACCATATCAGACAAATCTTGACGGCTTCTGGGTCTATTGGTAGGAATTACCGCTACTTCGAGTTTGTAAATTTTTTCAAACTCAGGTTCTTCCGTCTTTGCCGTTCCTGTCATTCCACCAAGCTTAGGGTACAGCAAAAACAGGTTTTGGTAAGTGATTGTTGCTAGAGTTTGAGTTTCTGGTTGAATGTCTACCCGTTCTTTTGCTTCAATTGCCTGGTGCAGTCCATCACTCCAACGTCTTCCTGGCAGAACCCTACCAGTAAATTCGTCTACAATTACCACTTCCCCATTGCGTACAATATAGTTTACGTCCTTGAGGAACAGTTCTTTAGCTTTAATGCCGTTGAAAACAAAGTGGGCCCAAGGGTCTTCTGGGTCAAATAAATCTGTGACTCCTAAAAGCTGTTCTGCTTCGGCAAAGCCTTCATCTGTCAACAGCACGTTACGAGCTTTTTCATCGACTTCGTAATGGTCATCTTTTTTCAGCGCTATTGATATTTCGGCTGCTTGCAGGTATTTTTCTGTTGGTCGTTCTACCTGTCCAGAAATAATCAGCGGCGTCCGCGCCTCATCAATTAAGATTGAGTCTACCTCGTCAATTACACAGTAATTAAATGGACGTTGCACCACATCTTCAATTGATGTTGCCATGTTGTCTCGCAGGTAGTCAAAGCCTACCTCGCTGTTAGTTACATAGGTAATATCGCAGTTATAATTTTTCTGGCGTTCTTTTGGCGTCATGGTTTGCTGAATCAGCCCCACGGTTAACCCCAAGAAGCGATGTACCTGCCCCATCCATTCCGCATCCCGACGAGCCAGGTAATCATTCACGGTCACTACGTGTACACCTTTACCAGTTAGAGCATTCAAATAACTAGGTAAAGTCGCAACCAGGGTTTTGCCCTCACCAGTTTTCATTTCAGCAATCTGCCCTGTATGCAGGATAACACCGCCTAAGAGTTGAACATCAAAGTGCCGCAACCCCAACACTCGCCGTCCTGCCTCCCGTACTACAGCAAACACTTCGCTCAGGATGTCGTCTAGGGTTTCGCCTTTATCTAGGCGCTGTTTAAACTCTGCTGTTTTGCCCTTTAACTCTTGATCCGAAAGGGCCTTAACTTCTTCCTCTAAGAGGTTAATTTCAGTGATGTAAGGTTGGTATTTTTTCAGTTTACGAGCGTTGGGGTCGCCCAACAAAGTCTTTAGCATGGCAGGTTATTCAATAGAATCAAGGGGGATGGGAATTAAAGGTTTGGCATCAGATTATAAGCACTTAACCCAAACCTTGCCTTTGTAGTTGCAGATGGGTTGTCAATAACAATTGGCTCAAAAACAGTCAAAAAGACCAGCCAATCAGTTTACTAAATGATTGCTTTTATCTCTTGGTTGTCTTTAGACTGTCTTCATAGTATCATTTCACCCCCAGATGAAGCAGGAATGGGGAGTAGGGGCAATAGGCAATGGGCAATGGGCAAGGTTGAAAATTTCCCCCTGCCCCCCTGCCCCCCTGCCCCATGCCTACTGCGAATTCTCCCACTCAGTTGTGAGGCGACGGAAGTTGAATTGTGCGGCGCTGGGATGACAGCTGACACAACTACCAATCTGCACAGGACTTGGCAACTTGACTCTAGGATGCAAAGCTTTAAAATAACGCGAGCTATTGACGCGATAAGGTGTTTCTTCCTCTTTTTGCAAGGGACGGGAGAAAGTTGAAAGATACTTCCACACCAGAACGCGTGGCGGATCAATTAAAGGCTTGAGTTGTACACCGTAATGCTGTGAGTCTTCTAGGAGATTTTTCCAAGTTTGGGTAGGCAAAACAGATGGTGGTAAGGCAATATGACAACTAGAGCAGTTTTCTAGGTAAAGTTCTTGCCCTAGCTGGTACTGTGCAGGGACTACGTCAACTGTACCGATTTCGTTCGATTGACTAGCACCTTGAACATTATTTGTCAAGGCTAAAAGCCAGCCCATAGCCAGACTCCAGGCCAAGATCACCAAAAGCAAACCAATCGGCTTTCGCCTGAGTTTTCGTTCACGGAACTTGCGGTTAATAATATTTAACATTCCTCACACTTCCACACTACTAACACTCAGCATTAAAAAAAGCTCTAGCAGCAGCGCAATCTTGTTGAATTTGTGTTTTCAAGGCGTCTAAATAAGGAAATTTTTGTTCAGGGCGCAAAAATTTTTCTAGCTGCACCGTCAGCTTCTTGCAATATAAATCACCAGACCAATCTAGTAAATGTACTTCTACAGATGTATGGATACCATTTACAGTAGGACGACGACCGATGTTCATCACTCCCCAGCAATCAAAAGCAGTAGTATCTGATACATCACCTAAACTCTTGACGCGGACAGCATAGACACCAAACCGAGGCAAAAACTTTTGTTTTGGCAGTTGCAGGTTGGCGGTGGGAAAACCGATAGTTCTACCCAGTTGTTGACCTTTGATGACAGGACCTACGAGGGTGTAGGGACGTCCTAGCAGTTTGTTTGCCTGTTGGATGTCGCCGCGCTCAAGATGTTGGCGGATCAGAGACGTGCTTATCCGTTCACATGCACTGTCTGCGGACAAGTCACCTGTACAAATTTGTAAGGGAACGATATTTACTGGGATGTCGTACTTGGCTGCGAGCAATTGTAAATCGCTTGCGGTTCCCCTACGCTTGCTGCCAAAACGAAAATCTTGCCCAACACTAATTCTTTGACATTGCAGTTGTTGCACTAGAATTTTTTCGACAAACTGTTCGGGAGTCAAAGCAGATAATTCTTTGTCAAAGGGCAGTAGTACCAGTTGTTCTACCCCAAGCGATCGCATCTGTTGGATTTTTTCATCCAATGGTGTTAACAAATAATGTGGTTGTCCTGTAAAAAACTCTTGTGGATGGGGATTAAATGTGACAACCGTTGAGAAAGTCCCTTGTCCCCCCCTCCCCTCATCCACTCCCCCTGCTTTGAGAATAGGTTGAATTACCTGTTGATGACCACGATGTAAACCGTCAAATTTACCTAGAGCAACAACAGTTGGTGTTAGAGCCAATTCAGTCGAAGAAGTCACCCACACAGGACACCCATTTTGAGACAGATTTAGCAGCACGTCGATTCTGGGATTTGAGGTTTGTTAAGCTATCAGCTTCTCTTGCTGACAACTCTATAATCACCAATTTAATCTAAAATCTAAAATTGCTCCGACTGCAACCTATATGTTGAACACTTACTCATAGGAACAGATTCTGATAAGGGAACTTGAAGTACCATTCCTTCGCGTGCCATGATAGCACCAGAAAATTTCTGCACCGCTTCTTCTCCGACAAGATCCAAAAAGTCATCGTCGTGGGATGGGTCGTGGTGAAAAATCACTAGAGTTTTGACCGAAGCGGCTTTAGCCACCTTCACAGCTTCTTGCCATGTAGAATGTCCCCAACCGATTTTGGGGTGGGTTGGTAAATGATATTCCTCATTAGTATAAGTGCAATCGTAGATCAGGATATCGGCGTTACGAGCTAGCCACAAGACATTTTCATCCAGTCTGTCAGGAAAATGTTCAGTATCGGTCATGTACACAGCCGCGCCACCACGCCAGTTGACTCGATATCCTACGGCTTCACCTGGATGGTTCAGCGCTGCAGTTTCGACCGTAATGTCATTAATGTGGATAGATTGCCCTGGTATGACGTCAGAGAAATCTAAATTTGCTTGCATAATTTGCAAGGGTACAGGAAAATTCGGATGCAGCATCTGGTCATTGAGACGCTGCTCTACTGTGGAACCATCGGGAGCGATCGCGCCGTAAATATGAAAAGTATTTCCCTTGACAAACCCTGGGGTAAAGAAGGGAAAACCTTGCATATGATCCCAGTGAGAGTGAGTGAAGAAGATATGAGCGTCTACTGGCATTTTGGACAACAAAGATTGTCCTAAAACATGCAGTCCTGTGCCACCATCAAAAACTAAGCGTTTGCCGCCCACTTGCATTTCAACACAAGGGGTATTACCGCCATAACGTACGGTGTGTGGTCCCGGACAAGGTATACTGCCGCGAACGCCCCAAAAATGGACGGTAAATTGGTTCTCTATCCTAAACATGTGTGTTGCTTGCTGGACTGAGTGGGCGAATAATTAAAAAATTATGACTTATTTTGCTAAGTCTATGCTGTTTCACCAATCTTAGTAGAGGGGGTATTGATTGGTAAAACAGCATACTTTTTTGAGGCTAGCTTTGCTTTTCGATGAGTGAGGCACTCCAAGAAACTAGCCTCATGCTTTCTGTTGCTTTTGTGTACTGGTTCTTTAACGGCTCTCCTTACTTTATAACCTAAATTTTGCGGTGATGTATTTAATGCTCATGATACGCTTATCCGTACATAAAATGTTTCATGGAAATTTAAATTTCCAGTTAGACAATTGCTCCAATCCAGTTGCATAAGTGAGATTGTATTGTAATGGTGTGATGCTGATGTAGTTTTTACGGATAACATGTATGTCAAGGGGTAAGCTTGGAGACAAATTTAAACTTGCTGGTGGTTCCGCGTCTTCTAAAACTTCTCCCGTTAACCAGTAGTATGTTTTACCACGCGGATCAACTCGCTTGTCAAAAACATCAACATAATGCCGTACTCCTTGACGGGTAATAGCAACTCCGGCAATTTCTTCCCACTTGACAGGTGGAATATTAACGTTAAGCAACATCATTTCTGGTAGAGGTTTTTGGATCAATTGTGACACTAGATTGTTGGCAAACCGAGCAGCAGGTTGAAAGTCCTTACAGGAGAAACTGGTAAGACTAAGTGCCACGCTAGGAATACCTTCAATTAAGCCCTCCATTGCCGCAGAAACAGTCCCAGAATAGAGAATTTCGGTTCCCAAATTAGCACCTTGATTAATACCAGAAAGCACTAAATCAGGGGGAGATTCTAGTAAAGCCCACAGTGCCAATTTTACACAATCCGAGGGAGTGCCATCGCACGCCCAAGCTTTTACCGTAGGATGAAAAACCGATTCGACAATTTCAGCGCGAATTGGTTGGTGCAGTGTCAGTCCATGCCCGGTTGCTGACCGCTCCCGATCTGGGCAGACTACAGTCACATCATGACCTGCCTCTGCTAAAGTGTTTGCTAGAGTACGTATACCTAAGGCAAAAATGCCATCATCATTGCTAATTAGTAATTTCATGGTCACTAGTCATTTGTCATTTGTCAGTGTCCGCCGTCACAGGTATGGGACAAAAAAATCACTATCACACACCCAAGCAGCTTAAACTGGAAACAAGAGATTGAATTCCAACCGCTGCCTTAGACTTAATCTATGGCATATTAACTATACGATTGGTTCAAAGTCGATAGCCCAGCCGCCTGCGGCAAAGCCAAACGTCCAAAGAAACAGGGTATGGGGTGTAGGGTGTGGGGTGTGGGGTGTGGGGTGCTCTTAAAAACAAGGATGCCCATACAAAATATCGGTACAAGCCCCTGCATTTATGTAGGTCGGAAAAGAAAAATGTCCGTTCGAGATACGTAGTACTGAAGTTGAGGCGTCCAAGCTTTCCACCCATAATTAAAATTATGGTATCCCTACACCCTACACCCTACACCCTACACCCTACCCCCTATACCCTACCCCCTATACCCCTTTCATCAATGACTAATGACTAATGATTAGCAATTTAGAGGCTCAACTTTTAGCACTGCAAGAAGAGGGAGAAAAAGCGATCGCCGCTGCCGATACGCTAGAACACCTAGAGGAATTAAGAGTCAGCTACCTGGGTAAGAAGGGTCATCTGGGGGTGTTGTTGCGGAGTATGGGTCAACTGAGTGGGGAGGAACGACCAAAAATTGGAGCGATCGCCAATACAGTCAAGGAATCTCTACAAAATCGCCTAGACCAGCAACGTACCGCCCTAGAAGCTGCTGAAATTCAGGCACAGCTAGAGGCTGAAACTCTAGATGTCACAATGCCGGGAATTTATCGCCCACAAGGTCGCGTTCATCCTCTCAATGGGATAATTGATCGCGCACTTGATATCTTTGTCGGGCTGGGCTACACAGTGGCAAGTGGTCCAGAGATGGAAACAGATTACTACAACTTCGAGGCGCTGAATACTCCCCCTGACCACCCAGCCCGTGATATGCAAGATACCTTCTACCTACAAGATGGAAATCTGTTGCGGACTCATACCTCGTCGGTGCAAATTCGTTACATGGAAACGGAGGAACCGCCAATTCGGATTGTTGCTCCGGGGCGGGTTTATCGAAGAGACAATGTAGACGCAACTCATGCAGCTGTTTTCCATCAGATTGAACTTTTAGCGGTTGACGAGGGGCTAACTTTTACTGACCTCAAAGGCACTGTCAAAGTGTTTTTGGAGGCGATGTTTGGCGAAGTCCCGATTCGCTTCCGTGCTAGCTACTTCCCCTTTACGGAACCCTCCGCTGAAGTAGATTTGCAGTGGAATGGGCGCTGGCTTGAAGTTATGGGCTGCGGTATGGTCGATCCGAATGTGTTAAAAGCGGTGGGTTACGACCCAGAAGTTTATACAGGCTTTGCCGCCGGATTTGGTGTGGAACGCTTCGCGATGGTGCTGCACCAACTCGATGATATTCGCCGCGTGTATACCAGCGACCTGCGGTTTCTACGGCAGTTTTAAAAAAGTTAAGTAGGTCGGCGTAAATAAATCATCATTCGTTCGTAGTTGCGCTTCAGCGCGCTGAAGCGCAACTACAAGCCTTTCAAGCCTTTCAAGCCTTTCAAGTAAAAAGTAAAAAGAAAGAGGAATAAAATCGGTTTGAAGCCCCCTACCTTCGTCATTAAAGATTTGTTTCGAGACACCCATTGCCCCATGCCCTATGCCCTATGCCCTACGGCAATTATCACAATTCCCACAACGCAAGTGAGCAGCTTCTTTGTCGAAACCAAAGGCATTTAACAAAAACTGCCAACGACACTGCTTGGTAGTAAGATACTGAATCATCTGCTTGGCAGCAACCAGTTCCTTGAATGGTTGATTTCGCACACCCTTGATGATGCTGTAATGAAAAGGGTCAAGCCAGTTTAATTGACCAGCACTATGTAGTAGAGAAAGGGCGATCGCACCATCAGGAAATTGCTGTGCTACTGCATTGACTTCCCCTTTTGGTGGCAGTTTTTTCACGAGTTGCTGTGCGGCAAGCTGTAGCGATCGCACCCGATCCTCAAAAAACCGTCGTCTTTGCTGATCCTCTGGATCTAACCATCCCGTAGGTTCACTCATCAACGTCAGGGTGTCAGATGGCTTGCCATCTCGTCCGGCGCGTCCAATTTCCTGCACATACTCAGGTAGCAATAACGGTGCGTGAAAGTGTACTACCCAACGCACATCTGACTTGTTTATCCCCATGCCAAAAGCGGAGGTACAAACAACAAAAGGAATTTTTCCACTCAGCCAACAAGCCTCTACAGTGCGGCGTTCTTCTGTTAAGAGTCCCGCATGATAACTAGCTGTGGCAAGACCCAACTCTTGCAACCATACAGCCAAATTCTCGCTGTCTCGCCTTGTCCGAACGTAAACTAACCCCTAAGTACGACGACATTCTTCTCCAAATGCAACACCATAAGCGAGTCGGTTTCCCCTGATGCCGATGGGCTCAGAAGATTTTTACGAACTAACTCACTACAATTTTACCCAGGGGGCGTAGATGATTACGACCGTGAAGAATGGGAGAAGGAGGAACAACAACAGCAAATGTAATTCTAATGTCGAGTTTAGTGTTTATTTTTTCGTTAATATCCCTCCTCATTGGCAGGTAGAAGGTATAAGCCAGGTTCTGCATTATCATTAGGAA
>Ga0116227_10013140_pt1 | contig 13150 bp, 8 predicted proteins | sample S1TSphgellanicum_FD_89693 | JGI IMG/M metagenome (GOLD analysis project Ga0116227, IMG submission 89693) | Host-associated microbial communities from peat moss isolated from Minnesota, USA - S1T2_Fb - Sphagnum magellanicum MG | ecosystem: Host-associated > Plants > Peat moss > Unclassified...
AACAATATTCCACTTTTTTTCATTTTTAAAGTTGGGGTACTTTTTGCCACTTGTCCTTATTTTTTAATTTTTAGGCTTTTTTTTTTTTTTTTTTACTATGTTCTTTCATTCTTGAGAACCACCTTTTATATTTTAATTTTTAGAAAAAATTTATAGCCAGGAAGGGTTTGAATCTATGGAAATAAATTATAAATTAAATCCCTATTAGCACATAAGTAGGCTGCATAATTAAATTTTCACAAAACATTCACACACTGTACAAAACATTTTCAAAATACAAGAGATGAAACTTACAAGGTTTTGGGCTAGGATCACCTAAGTGCCTAAAACTTGGTTTTTGTGTGAGTTACACTTAATGGGGACTCACCACACATGTTTTAAAACTTCATTTCATGGGGATTGTTCACCAAAAACACATATGTTTATCCTTTTAAACACAAGTCCATTAATATCAAAATGACACAATTTTATTATAGCATAAGTTTATTACACCATAAGGTTATATAAAAACTTAACACAAAATAAGAAGATTAAATGGTGAAAAGGAAAATATGAGCTCAAAGCTTGACCCATAACCCCTTATATACATGAAAGAATGAGTGAATAGATAATTAATCCACCTTCATTTACATTTACTAAACATTCCTATTCATCAATTACAAGCCAATAATATTATGCCACATACTAATTTTTTTTAATTATCATCCTTCTATAGATGAATCATTACATTATTTAAAATTCCTTTCCTAAGATCAAATCAAATCAAATCCACCTAATTGACTTTCAATTATACTTATTAACCCAAAATAGTTATTAAACAAATCATGAATCCAAGCTTAAATCTCTAATTTAGAAATTCCAAAAACAAGACCCATAAGTTGTATTATTTATCTTCTCTACGTATCTATTTTTCTACTCTTAAATCATAATATTGGTATTTACAATTCATATATCCTAATAACCCATCTTGGTGTCACATTCCCATCATAACTTAAAGAGGCCGACAAATTTGTACCCGCCCATTTTACCATATGCACACACAACACAAGTTGATAGTTCACAATTTTCATAACCTAAGCATTAGATACCTCACACATTATTCCCAAGTCTAGTACCTAAACGACGGTAATTGGGACCATACCATTTTCACATGCAAAAATCATACTTCCCTAAAGACCTGGGGAGGTGGGGCTTCTGCTTTTCACATAAACATTTCCTGGAAGCTGAATTGGAATGTTTACTCACCACTTTTAAAGGGGGGCTGTCTGTATGTGGTCCATATAAAAAATTCACTTAACTACACACCCTTAACTAAAGGTAGGTAAGTGGATAAGTATGTACTAGGTACGTGGAGAAAGTATGCACTACGTACATAGGTATGTGGATAAGGATAACAAGTCGGTAAGTAATGTAAGTGGTTTCTATGTAGGTATGTATCCACTAGGTACGTGGATAAGTATGCACTAGGTACCTAGGTATGTGGATAAGTATAACAAGTCGGTAAGTAATGTAAGTGGTTTCTATGTAGGTATGTATGCACTATGTACATGGATAAGTATGCACTAGGTCCCTAGGTATGTGGATAAGTATAACAAGTCGGTAAGTAATGTAAGTGGTTTCTATGTAAGTATGTAAATAGGTGAGAGATATGGGCCGGTGCTACTAGCTCGGTAGACACATGTGGATGTTTATTACATAGCTAACCACCATGGTTAGCTATCGGTAATACATTAGGTGATACAAGAGAGCGGTGTTTTCTGTCCACACACCATCCATCCATCCTGCATGGTGGCCCCCTGATGCCTGTTGGTAGGTACTCTGTGGCCACTTTGAGAGCATCTGCAACAGTGCTCAGTATATGACCCTGCAAAAGTCATTTTTCCACATTCAAGTTTAGTTATTTACTTTTTTGCAACCTCACCCATAAAACTAAAATTGGGACAGCAAATAGGTGGGTGGGTGGGTGGGTGGGTGGGTGGGGGACTACTAATTACAAACCACCTCGACCAATCATTATGATGGGCCAATGGGGAACACAGCAGTCATCAGAAGTCAGATCATATTTATTACACTCTTTCTAGGTGCATAACGTCGTTGTTGCGCCTTTTACCAGCCAACGCAACTTGTGCCAGTTTGCTGAGCTAAAACCAATTTCCTGAGCGAAACCGGCATATTTTGACTTTTCTTCATCCAATTTAACTGTGCAGGCTCACATACTGAGCACCTCTGGAGATGCTCTACTTATTTATACTTATTAGCCCTAATTCTTGAGCTACAAGTCACAACCAATCTTGAGAGTGAGTTACTGTTGGTCTTATCTTTCTTGGTCAGAGTGAACCAGAACCCGCCAATGCACCAGTTGGCCATTCTGTCCATGAGATGGGCTGCATTTTTTCATCTAGTCTCAATCACTCAACTTTTTTTGGTTTATGATTTATGTGGTTTTTTTGGGGATGTTTTTTTTCAATGCTGACCTCCCAAATGCCTTCCCACCTAGTCACCCTACTGACCTAGCTATCTTACTAATCTATATCTTAGCCCTACGTATCAACTAACGATTCGCCTTTCCTCTTACCCACCTACTCTTTATCTTTTCATTGGTTCAATTTTATTCTTTAGAAAAAAGCTTTTACCTCTTTTTAGCTAAATGTTTATTCTTGGCAAAACCTATATTTCTTCATGGTTAAACCTCTTTTTTTCTTGACAAAACTTTTATTTTTTCCTAGCAAAACTTTTATCTTTTATTGGTTAAACTTTAACCTTTCAACAATTTTTTTTACTTCTGTGCTAAATTTCTATTTCTTGACAAAACCTTTTTACTTTTTGGTCAAACCTTTACATTTTAGCAAAACTAATATTTTTTCTTAGCTAAACTTTTACCTTTTGGCAAAACCTCTTTATTTATTGGTTAAACCATTATCTCTTACCAAAAACTTTACCTTTTCTTGGCTGAACCCTTTATTTCTTAGCAAAACTAATATATTTTCTTGATTAAATTTCAACCTCTTGACAAAAAAAATTTAGTTTTTGGTTTAACCTTTACCTCTTGGCAAAACTAATATCTTTTCTGGACTAAAATTTTACCTGTCACCAAAACCTCACAATCTTAATTAAACCCTATTTTTCAACACAACCAATTTTTTGTATTAAACTTCTAAGTTTCGGCAAACCCCTCTACTTTCTAACTAAAGCTTCACTTTTTGGCACAACCAATATTTTCTATTAGTTAAACCCCTATGTCTTGGCAATTTTTTTTTCCTTTTTTCAACCTTGATTTTAGTTCTTTTGGGAGAACTTTATTTTCTTCTTACCCCCCACCTAGTTTCTTTTTTTTTCCTTTTTAAAATTTCCCCCCCCCCAACCTACTTTCACCTACTTTCCCCCCCCCCCCCTTTCCCCCACCTATCTACTCACCTATATATTTAAATGTGTTATTCTCATCCCCACTTACCGACCTTCCCCCCATCTGTTTACTTACTTACTTGCCTTTCCACCTTCCTACCTTCAAGACCTTTCAGTAGGTACCTACAAAACCCCACCTACATGGTTGCACCTACCTACCTAGTTGCCACTCCAACAAACTTTGTAATTATTGAAATTGATGACAAAAAAGATAAAATAAAAATATTGCATGGAACTTGGATTTGTTCACTCAAGCAAATTTAAGGGCACAATTAAACTATTTTTCACCATGCACATAAGGGCATTGTAAATATGCATTAGCTTGAAACATTATGCTTTAGGGTTTTTTTAAGGTATCATAATTTTTTTTGAAAATCCAGACCAAGTGAAATATCCCCATTAGGGTATTGCATTACATGTTCATGAGATGTTTTCCACTATCATGAGGGTATTGGAAACTCAATGTAGATGTCCAAAGAATATGGAACTCCACTTTTGTTTTGGTTCATTTAATGCATGTTGTACTCAAGTTCATAAAGAGTTGAGGCCTAGATTTAGCAATTTGATTTAATTATTTAATGGTATGTTTAAGCAATTTGGATTAGAATTAATAATATTATGTTCTTATAATTAATTATGTTGTTTAACACTAGGGTTTTAAAATTTAGGGCTATGGAAACAACAAACATTTATGATTTTTTATACCTTTTAAGCCAAAATCAAACATGTTGTAGATTTTATGGGGAATTTGGCATTCGCATGTCTATGCCACAAGACACATTCATTTTTTTCTATTATTGTTAAGGAGAGTGAATAAATGCTCATGTGGTAGATTAAATAAAAAGGTAAAAAATATATCATGGCTTCCATTCATTTGTTTGTTCACTTGGTTAGGGCTCCAAATTAGGGTTTAATTAATGGTTATATTTTTTGGGCATGTGTATATGGTTGTATAGTTTTTGGGGTTTATGACATCTATCATTATAATTATTTAGGGTTAAAGGTTTAATGTTTATTTATTTAATGATATTGTTGATATATTTAAGCTTGGGGTTTTATTTAATTGTGGCTTAAATAGTGGCTACTTATATATTTATTCATTCATTTTGGCATGTGTATTTGGTTGTTAAAAATGATCAAGGTTTATGGCATCTACCATTGGAATTATTGAAGGTTTTTTGGTTTTTTTAAAAATAATATCCATGTTGATGTTTATATATGGATGTGTTTTCATTTAAGGCCAAAACCCTTATGAACATTAGTGGCATTGCCCTTCAACATCACACTTTAACATCAATGATATGATATTCTCTTTCAATAATCACCTTTCAATTTTGTTATTTGCTCATACTTAGGGTATTTTGCTCCCACTTGGATGGGGATATGGGTTTATGGAAGTATCAATTTGCATTAACATATCATGTTCACACAAACTCCCATGGTTAATGTTTTTTTATTGTTGCATGTGGGTATTATACATTTTGATTGAAAGCCTTATGGATATTGAATTGATTTTCTTACCAAAGAAAGGGATTCATTTTTTTGCACAAGACTAGATGGCCATAAAATGGTCAAGTGTTTTTTCACCATTTATAAACTATTGTTTATTTATGGGTTATGGTAAAGTCCACTTGTAAGGTTTAGTGGTTTTGTTGATTTGGGTTATTATGATTTCTAAACATGCAAAGGTATTCCATCGGTTTTCACAATAGATTGTGCAAAAGATGCAAGAATTGCATTTTGATTATGTCACACCTTATAAAAACAATTTGGTCATTTGTCCTTAATTGGGTTCCTACTATTGCATGGCCACTACTTGGGCAATTCAAAGCATGGGGTGAACTCTATTGTCCCAATCCATCAATATTCAAAACTCAAGAAAACACCTTTCTCGAATGTGGACTTCTTGTGAAAAAATGGGTTTAGGCACGAAGGCTAAAATAGGGCCACAATTGGATTTGCATATATGCCCCATGCTTGTGTATTTGAATTTTTGTAGGGTGAACGAGGGGATATGCAAACTTTTATTGAATGGAACATACTAAAGAATTTGTACCTATAACAAGATGTAAAAAATCCAATTATAAAAAATCACCTCGAACACATTTTGTACGGTATGGCAACCTATACACACATTCATTGATCATTTTTGCAAGGTAAGGTTAATCACCCTTTTGTTTTTTGATTTGAATCAATGGGATTTATGTTTTGTGCGCATGAATGTGGTTATAGGTTGAATGATGACTATGAAAACCCTAACCACACAAGGTCAAGAAAATGTGGTTGTTTGGCCCACTTTTCCATCATGAGGTTTTACACATGGCCCAATGTGATCAAACTCACCTTGTACAATTGGGCCCACACTCGAACCAATTTGGAGATCCTACCCATGGTGCATGCGACTTGAAATCCACAACATGGATGTCTTTGTATGTTTTTCATATGTTTCAAAAGTTAAAGGATTTTACATGGAGGTTGGGGTACATGATGAAGCAAATCTATAACAAACACAAGGAAATATGGTGGGCACAAGCCAATGCAAGAGAACATATGACCTAAGATGATTTCTTTAAATTCCAGGACATTGTTTATTTGGACCAAAAGCACAAGAAGCGCAATTGGTGTTTGCACAAGAACCCAACACTTTTCATTCAGTCATGGATTTACATTCATCATTTTTTAAAATGCAAGTGAAGTTAGTGCAATTCAAACATTCATTGTAGGGATCCAAACAATTACATAGTTTTAGGCCTTGTTCCAATTGGGTCAAAATAGGACTATTTCTATGGGTGCCACATTTGGCACCAATGATATGAAGTACCACCTATTCACATTGATGGTATTCAACCTTCATCACACACATGGGTGCTAATTACTTGGGTCATCACAAGTTGACAAACATGCAAAGATTTGATGGTGTGGTTGGGTGTCTTTCAAACAAAGTTTTTATCACAAATGTCACATTGGAAACCATCTTATTTATAGCATATTTATTGTTCATGGTAAGCACATTGATGTGGGGTGTACCATTCTAGGATTATGTGGAACCGAAATCATGTCCCAATTTTTCTTTGCAATTTTTCTTTGGAAGGTGTTGAAAACATGGTATTTGCGAGCCATGGAGAAAACAAGGAATTAGAGGTGAATCGTGTAATACTAGATCAGCTCCACATAATGATGTTCATGTCCATCAACCTTGGCAAGACCATTGAATCTTTCAAAACACATGGGAAAGAGATGGTGGTGGAGAGTTTTAATAACCTTAAACTTGGTGTTGCTCGGATGAGATACTTTTGGGCCTACTACTACCAACTTGGTACATAATTAACTTTCTTCCAGGTAATTGGTTTTTTTACAACTTTTTGTTATGGATGCATTACAAATTGCAAGTTGACTTTTTACACATACTCCAACTACTCATGGGTTTTATATACATTGTGCACATCCATGCAAAGCTTTGGATGGTTGGCCTTCATTAAGTGTCACTCAAATCAAGACATGCAAGCCAACATATAGTTTTATCATAAGGTTTTGAAACATTGGTTTTCTCCTGAAACAAAAGGGTCTTAAGGGGTGCGACATTGATTAGTTGGTGTGAAAGTTAACCACAACGATGACATGACATTATATGCACCAAACTAATATGAAGAGGTGGGGGTTCATAAAAAACAAGGTCATGACACAACTTGTGGCAATAATCATTCACAAAACTAGTTGAATTCCACACATGCTGAAAATCAAGTTGACAACATCAACATCGTCAACATTGGCGGGCTTGCAACCATGGATGACAACATGGCCCTTACGATGGTGTTCATGAATATGAAAGTTCATTGGTCCCCATGGATCCAACCTTAGCTTGATTACACAAAACAATGACCAAAATCATGTTAATTATAAAGAAGGTGCAAACATCCAATTGTGCGACCATGTGACATCACTTCTTTGAATAATTGCATCAAACATTCAAAGCATTTGTTTGGCCCAAGTCAACAAATCCGTGCATTCAATAAATGTATTCAATCAAGTGGAAAATGGCTTGGGGAACTTAGTCGACTAGTTAAAAGATTGGTGAAATAATGTTGAAGCATGCAAACATTAGTGAAAAGAAGATTAAGGCATAAACAAATGTTTTACACTAATATCTGTATTTAGACCTAATATATTTGGATTCCATTTCCATTTAAACCTAAACCCCTACTTTTGAAAAAATCAAATCCAACTATGCACAATTTGTGTTGCAAAATAAACCCCATTGCACATGTCAAAATGTTATCCGAATGTTTAAGTAACCAGTATGTGTCAATGAATAATTGTTCATCACAATTACATGTGATTAATATAAAAATTTCATGAGCAATACCACATCCACATAATGCATAAGAAAATGAAAAAAATTCACTACATTTGATAAGGGTAATGAAATTAGGTGATAATAATACCCTTGTCAAATAATTTTGTAAATGCATGTGTTATAATCATTTTATCCTACACAATTTGGTGGGTATTGCTTACACCCAAAAAGATCCAAGCATTAATAGAAAATGACCATTTTGTAATTGGTCCATGCGGCTAATTTTTAGTTGCAAGCAACATTTGCAACTAAAATCTTAATAGTTGCTTTGGACAAATCGCATTAACACTAGTTGCAAATGACAACGAATTTTGGATGAAAGAAAAAGGTAATGAAATACATCTTCATCTTTTGACTTGTCATATACGTATTGTTGCTTACAACTAGAATGCAATTTTTTTGGTGAACAATGTGAACAAGTTTGTTGCCACATGTCCCAACTCTTCATAATTAAAAATAATTTATTATTATTTTAAAATAATCTAAGATGTTTAATTTTTATGTTTTGATGGTTTAGATTGTGATACATGGTGCAATAGAAATTTGCCACATGGCATATTTTATTGAGTTTTCCAAATTAAATTTGAATCAATATTTAGGTATGTAGGTTGAACTAAGTACCTACCTACCCATCTAGGTTAAACACCTATTGAAATAAGACCTATTCACCTACCTAAGCGAAATACCTATTTAGGTAGGTAGGTAGGTAAGTTAGGGAAATAAATACTTAGGTGCAAGTACATGAATATTTATATTTTATTTTGGGTTAAGTCATTTTTATTGACTCACATATGGTCATCTTTGTAAATATGAAAATGTAAAAAAAAACATCTTGTTTATATACATTTCAAGATGAAAATGAAAGTAAAAACATATGGGATACAATTTTTACTTACAAGTTGTTTGCGACTAAAAAATTTTAATCGCAAATAACTTGCAAGTAAAAATTGTATCCCATATGTTTTGGTTTTCATTCTCATCTTGAAATGTATATAATTAAATAGGTGAGTGACAACTAATAAGCTAATAAATTAACTAATAAAATTACTAATTATTTAATGAATAAAATATAGAAATTTTAATTTAAAAACTTGCTAGTTAATTAATTAACAACTAAACTAGAAACTAGCTGACTCATTTTATAAATTATCCAACTTACTAATTATTTATAGTAATAATCATCAATATCTTATTATTATTGAATTTATATTATTATATTATTATAAAAGTTAATTTAATTTATTAGCTAGATAAACAATTATAATAGTTATTTATGAATATATATTAACTATAATAATCTATCAACCAATTTAATTAATTAATAATTGGCTAATATTGAAATAATTCAGTAATTATGTTTCCTATCATTTTAATATCATCATCATCATCATCATCATTATTATGATCATTATGTGATAAGATATTACTATTTTAAAATTTTAATCAAAGATAATATTGAAATTTAGTTTTTTACTACATGTAATTAATAATAATAATAATAATAATAATAAATGTCATTTGTAATATCTGTAAGAAATATAATAAGATGGTTTGGATAAACTTGTAATATGGGCACAATATATTTAACAAATATCGTACATAAATTTTTAATATACACTATGTAGTGTACCATAATATCAAGGCCATTTATGCTAATAATAATACTTGAATACACATTTAATATGGTTGTTCATATAAATTCAAAATATACATTTATAAATCGTAATACACCCAACTATAATCCTTAGAATTCACAAAATACAACTTTGTATATTCATAAGTTTGCAATTAAATTGGTCACATCTGTAACTAATGGGACATAAATTGTTCTTCTTGGATAAAAACTAAACTAAATGTTGTTCACATGGAAGGATGAACACCAAAATAATCGCAAACTAATTGCGTTGTAATCACAAATATGACCAACACAAGAAATAGTTGCAAAAATGTCCAAATGTAGTTGTAAATAATTAATAATCACATGTAGTCGCAAATAAAGTGATTACATTTTGACTAATTTCTACTAGTGAAGCCACTTTTAATGCCTTATAACTAGTATGCCATAAAAGCCTTCGGCTGAATCATTTTCAGTTGGGCTATATTTTTAGAAGTGGTATTACATAGCCCCAACAAAATTTAGAGAGTGAAGTCAATACCTTCATTGGGGTATTCTGTAAATGCCATGGGCTCCACTAGTTTTGCATAGGTTATTTGAAAGGTATTGCTTACACCCCAAAAAACCCAATTTACTTATAATACCCTATAATGAACGTTCATAAATGCCTTGGGTTGAATTTTTTTTGACACTAAAAAAGGTATTGCATAACCCCAACAAAATTTCAAATTAAGGCAATACCTTCATTAGAATATTATGTAATTGCCATGGGTTCCACTAGTTTGGTGTAGGTTATCTGAAGGGTATTCTTTACACCCAAAAGGATTTAATCTTCTTGTAATATCCTTCACTAGGTAATCCATAAATGCATTGGGTTGAATCATATTCATTTCGACACTTGGAGGGATATTGCATGACCCTAACAAAATCCACAAGGAAAACAATACCTTCATTGGGGTACTTTATAGGCTCCACCATTTTGGCCTAGCCTATCCAAGGGGTATTGCTTACATCTAAAAAAATCTATTTCACTTAGATTATCCTTCACCAAGTATTCCATAATGATTGCATGCCTTAATTAGATATCCCACAAATTCCATGGTTTGAACATTATGTTTCGACTATTGTAGGGGTATTACATCACACCCCCCCTCCCCTCCCCCGCCCCCCCAAACCATTGGCAATACCCTCATTGTGGTATTGCACAAATGTTAGGGTTTCATATGTGTTGTTTCGATTGTACTAGGGGTAATGCAAACCCAATGTATGTGTAACACCTTTATTATGGCATGTCAAAAAATGCTTGAGTTTGAAACTTTATGGTTTGACTACCCAAAAGGTATTGCATTATTCTCACAAAATTTAGAATGTTTACAATACCCTCATATGTTTGGTTCTTTATATATGGCATGCACTGGGATGGGATGTTTTTGACAATTTATAAGGTATTACATTATCTTTATGTGAACATAACAATGGGGGTTATCACGTAAGATGATTAATACATGTAATGAGGGTATTGATAAATTAAATGTCTTAATGGTTCAAGTTATCATTTAAACAAAGTTTTGAAGCCCTAATGCAATACCCGCATCTTTTTGTAATTATTCCATTAAACATGAAATATGTTAATATTGTTTGTAATTTTTCATCCATGCCCAATATATTGCAACATTCATCCTTTTGTACATATTGTAAATATTTGTACATATTTAGACAAGATGGTGTAAAAAGAAAACAAAATGCCTCCAATAAAAATATGGGCGTTACCCACTACAAAAATGGTACAATAATGCCCAAGTCTATAATAGAGCCTACCTGAAATAAGGAAAATGCCATAATAAAAAATATGAAGGTCATTTTTAACAAAAAAAATGGTACCGTAAAATAATCAAGTTCAAAATAACCCCCTAATTAAAATGGGGTATGTATATGGGTTGTCTATTTCAATATTAGAAGGGGATGAAATCCCATTCACCTTCCTATACCATGTTACAACAACTTGTGCATGTTGGGCGTGCTCATGCATTAAAAAATTGTTGGTTTGCCAAAGATGCCTTCACAACGTTAGTCACTACCTTCTTCATGGTGTTTTGAACCCTAAAATAAACATTAAAAAAATAATTAGTATAATACATGATACCTTAAACCTTAAAGTAAAATCAAATTGAGTATGGAAGTACACGAACTTATTGAACATAAATAATTTATGATTCATGATACTATGTAAGAAGGCCAATTTCACAATGTTGCACCATTTGCTTGGATGCATTGTTCTAGTTGCACTCATCCCAAGTGCCCTTAAATGCCTTTACATATGTGACCCAATTCCTTCAAATCACAACTGCTATGTTTTTTTTACATTCCATTTTGGTTTACACATTGGGGGGGATGGACCCCACACCCCATGTAGTCATGCTTAAGAAATCAAGTATGGCAATGGAGGTTAACTTAACAAGTGTGGGCCTAGGAACCTTTAGGTTTTAATGGTAACTTGGAGTTAATTCCATTTAAGGTTCACATACTTCCTCGCCTTCGAAATTGTCTTTTGTTTGACCTTGCAATAGAACCAAGCCTCATGGCTATTCATGACTTATGCATTCATGGCCATGTGGTCTTGATGTTTTGGACCATTGTCTTAAACATTTGGATGCATGGGCTTACTAAGCTCCATGGCAACATCATGCTAGGCCTGCAAACAGTGTACCAAATTATATTTGGCAATACATGTCACCTCACAAACATTGAACCTTCAAGCAAACTTGACACCATCCTTGGCCCAAGGCACACCCTTTTGGGGCAAGGGGGGCAAGCATCTACATTTGAAACCAAGAAACAAAAACAAGAACCTTAATGATGAAATTGATTTTATGGATGAAGGTTTAACCCATGAAAGACAACGATATTGCACGTATGGATGATGGTTTAAAAAAATAGGACGTGGGCATTGCACATATAGGTGAGAATTACAAATCAATCTATGGAGGTAGTATTGTTACCCAATGTTCAAAATTGAAAGAAAATGAAGTTAATGAAACCCCATAAAATACAATAAGAATTTGAAAACCTTTAGGGTATTATTTACATTTTTTCAAAAAACAAACCCCACCCACTTTCACACTGAAAAGGAAGGTGGGGCAAAGATTTAATAAACAAAATGGAATATGTAAAAAAACCTCGAATAATGCATGTATTGCATTCAAAATTTTGACCAAAACACCCCATCCACCTTCTTTCTCAAGTAGATAGGATGGGTGGGGCAATAAATTGCAACAAGTAAAATATAATATGAAACCTACATCAATATCACCATTAACTACAACATGCCCATTTGGCATTGAATTAGGAGCTACATACTTTTGCTCCTTTATCATAGAAATGATTTTTTGCAATTTGGTCTAAATTATATTAACATTTACAACAAATGTCCCCTCAACATCAACACCTACTTGCACTTGTTCCTTGACAATTGTAATTGGAGCCATTGTACTCACACATTCAACACCCTTTTGCATTTGTTGTCCCACCAACCTTCCACCAAACCTCCTTCCTTGATGTTACCCTACATGCCATCTTCAATTTGAGCTAAAGTTTATTGGTTGGACACATTAATAAAATACGGATCTTTTGATACAAAAAAAAAAAAAAAATAAGACCCAAATTTTTTCCTAATTTATTTAAAAAAAAAAAAAAAAATAACAAAAAAAAATTTTTAAAGAAAAAGTAATCATTTTGAAACATTTTAAAATAAAAATTTACAAATACAAAAATTTTAAAAA
>Ga0116227_10013141_pt1 | contig 13149 bp, 10 predicted proteins | sample S1TSphgellanicum_FD_89693 | JGI IMG/M metagenome (GOLD analysis project Ga0116227, IMG submission 89693) | Host-associated microbial communities from peat moss isolated from Minnesota, USA - S1T2_Fb - Sphagnum magellanicum MG | ecosystem: Host-associated > Plants > Peat moss > Unclassified...
ACGGAACTCGAGAGCAGCGCGGCCTTCGACAATTGTCAGGTCACCCGGGTGTTCAAGACCGTGTGCCTGCGCGCGCCGAATACCCAGGCTGACTTCACGCAGATCAACTCGATGATCTCCTCGTTCCAAAACGGCCACAAACTGCGGCAGGTCTTCGCTGAAGGCGCCGCCTACTGCATGGGAACTTAAGCATGAACGTTACACGCATAACCGGCTTGCTCGCCCTCGCGGCCTCGTTTGCCTTGAGCGCTTGCGGCGGCGGGGGAGCTCCCACCACCGAGACGCCGAGTCAGGGAACCACCAGCCAAGCCGATGCTTACACCGGCCCCGCCGCGGCAACGGCCGATGTCGCCGCCTTCCAGGTGAACTTCTGGAACAATGTGCGCAGCCAAAACCGTTGCGGACAATGCCACAACGCGACCACTCCGGCGCAGATGCCGAACTTTGCGCGCAGCGATGATGTGAACCTGGCCTACGCGCAAGCGAACACTGTGGTCAATTTGCAGACGCCCTCTACTTCTTTAATAGTCGTCAAAGTGAGCGGCGGCCACAACTGCTGGCTCGCCGACAACAGCGCCTGCGGCCAGATCTTGACCACCTGGATTCAGAATTGGGCCGGCGCCACCGGCGCGGGCTCTGCAACCACGGTGCAATTGCAGGCGCCTCAGGACCAGACCGTGGGTCAGAGCCTGAATTTCCCGTCGGCCTACACCGACTATCAGAACACCGTTTACACCCTGACCAGCAAGTACTGCGTCCGTTGTCACTCCTCCACGGCCGATCCGTCGGTGCAGCAGTCGCCCTACTTCGCCGATCCTTCGCTGACCACGGCCTATCCTGCCGCGATCCCGAAAATCGACTTCACGGGTTGTGCGGGCGCGGGCGGCAATAACGGCGGCACCTGCGGAACGAACTCGCGCTTCTATCAGCGCCTGTTCACCGACAACCACAATTGCTGGGACAATTGCGCCAACGACGCCGCGGCCATGCTGGCCCAGATTCAGGCTTTCGCGGCCATGCTGACGCCGCAGAGCATCGATCCGGCGCTGGTGGTCAGCAAGGCCATCACGTTGTCGCAAGGCACCATTGCCAGCGGCGCCAGCCGGTACGACGCCGATACCATCGCCAAGTACGAGTTCCAATCCATCGTCAATAACACGACGTTCGATACCAGCGGCGTTGACCCGTCTGCGGACCTGACGATCTCGGGCAGCGTGACCTTGGCCGGCGGCTGGGGTATCAACGTCGGCGCGGGCGGTAAGGCCCAGGCTACCACCTCGGCCAGTTCGAAGATCTACAACACCATTCAAGCCACTGGAGAATTCTCGGTGGAGGCGTGGGTCGCACCGGCGCTGGTCGCGGTCGACAAGTCCTATATGGTCAGCTACTCGGGCGGCGATACCACCCGCAACTTCACCCTGGGCCAGACCAACCAGGACTATGATTTCATGCTGCGAAGTTCCGGCTCCGACCTCAACGGCATGCCGCAGCTGCAGACCCCAAATGCCGCCATGGCGCTGCAGGCTTCGCTGCAGCATGTGGTGCTCACCTATGATTCCGTGAACGGCCGCCAAATTTACGTCAATGGCGTGAATGTGGGACCGGCCGATCCGCAGAAGGGTGGCACCATCGCCAACTGGGACAGCACCTTCGCCCTGGTGCTCGGCAACGAAGTGTCGAGCGATCGGTCTTGGCAGGGTCTGATCAAGTTCGTGGCCATCCACAGCCGTGCGCTGACGGCGGCGCAAGTGATGCAGAACTACAATGCCGGCGTCGGCGAACGCTATTACATGCTGTTCAACGTGTCGGATGTCACCGGCGTGAACGAGTCCTATGTGATGTTCACCGTCAGCCAGTACGACAGCTACTCGTACCTGTTCTACCAGCCGACGTTCATCTCCCTGGATTCCACGGCCACCATCACGACGCCCATCCCAGTGCAGGGTTTGCGCATCGGCTTGAACGGCACTGTGCCGCAGGTGGGCCAGGCCTACATACCGCTGAACACCAGCGTCACCGCGGCCAACTACACACCCCAGGGCCAGGTGCTGTCTAACGTGGGCACCGTGATCGGCCTGCAAAGCGGTCCGCTCACCGACCAGTTCTTCCTGACCTTCGACGTGCTCGGCAGCCACTCGCATGTGGTGGTCGAAGCCACGCCGATAGCGCCGCCGCCGGCGCCGGGCCCGGTGGTTGCCGACATCGGCGTACGCACCTTCGCCCAGGTCAACGCGACGCTGTCGGCGCTGACTGCGATACCGAGCACCCAGACCGATGTCAATAGTACTTATCTGGCGGTGCAACAGCAGCTGCCGGCGACACCGACGCTGGAAGGCTTCTCCTCCGCGAATCAGGTGGGTGTCGCGCAGCTGGCCATTCAGTACTGCAACACCATGGTGAACACGCCGTCCGCCGTCGCAACGGTGCTGCCGGGCGTGTCGATCAATGCCCAGCTGTATGCGACTGCAGGCGGGGTGAGCCAGGTGACCAGCGCGTTGGCCGCTCGTGTGCTCGGCAGCGGTTTGACGCATCAGCCGGCCGCTTCCACCGTGACGAACGAGCTCACCACCTTGATTAACAATCTATGCACGAGCAGCGCTTGCAACGGCAATTTGACGCGCGTCCAGTCGGTGACCGCGGCGGCCTGCGCCACGGCCTTCGGCAGCGCCGACATGTTGATTTACTGAGCCTTAAGACGAATTGAAGAGGTCTGTACTTATGAGCAAGAAGACAAAGGGACTGGGTTTGCATGAGCCCCTTCGCCATCAGGATCACTCCCGGCCGCGTACGCGCCGCGAATTCCTCGCGCAGAGCTTCGTGACCGGGGCCGCGACGGTGGTGGGGCCTTCGCTCGCGGGAATGTTGTTGTATCCAAAGGCCGCGAACGCAACCCTGGCGACCGATATTCAAGCGGCCGTCACCGCCTGCAACATCACCACCGGTGCAGGCAAGATCCCGTTCATCTGCTTCGATCTGGCGGGCGGAGGCAATATCGCCGGCTCGAACGTGCTGGTGGGCGGACCGCAAGGTCAGCTCGACTTTCTGTCGGTCGCCGGCTACAGCAAGCTGGGCTTGCCCGGTTCGATGGTGCCGAATGCGAGTACCACCGGCAGCTTCGTCGATAGCAGCTTCGGTTTACGCTATCACAGCGACAGCGCGCATCTGCGCGGCATGAAGCTGCGCGCCAGCGCCAAGGCCATGGCCGGCACCAACGGCACCGTCATTCCGGCTCTGTCGCAGAACGACACCAATACCAATCCGCACAACCCGATGTACGGCATCTATCAGTACGGCGCCCGCGGCGGGCTGCTCAATCTGATCGGCTCGGAAAGCTCCACGTCTGGCGGCAACTCGATGGCCCCGCCCACCATGGTGATCTCCGCGGCCATGCCCACCAAGGTATCGAGTTCACAGGACAGCAAGGGATTGGTCAGCACCGGACAGTTGAGCACGCTGTTGCCCAATTCGGCCGACGTGACCAACGTGCTGGAATCGATGAAGCGCATCAGCGATGCCAAGTACGGTGTCGTGACCGCGTACGCCAACAACGCGAATCTGAATGCGACGGCTCTCGGTGGCACGGTCAATGGCCAATACACGCCGGGCATACAGGCCTGCAGCTTCACCAAAGCGGCTTACATCGTCGACAAGTACAACAGTCCCTCGGCGGTCAATCCCGACGTGGACCCGAACATCGTCGGACCTTCCGGCATTTTCACTCAGGCTGAATATAGCGCCAACTCGGACTATCAAAAAACCGCTGCCGTCATGAAGCTGGTCATCGACGGTAATGCCGCCGCCGGCACCATCGAAATGGATGGCTTCGACTATCACACCGGCGATCGTGCCACCGGCGAAGCTCGCGATTTGAACCTCGGCAATTGCATCGGCGCCTGCCTGGAATATGCGTCGCGCGTCAACAAGCCAGTCATGATTTACGTGTTCAGCGACGGCTCATTGGCCAGCAGCGGCATGATCGACAATTCCGTCGGCGGCCGCGGCAAGGGCGTGTGGACCGGCGACAACCAAAGCGTCGCGTCGACGTACTTCTTGGTGTTCAATCCGGCCGGCAAGCCCGTGCCGGCGCAGTCGAATCCCGAAATGAGTTTGCAGATCGGCAGCTTCAATCCGGACGGATCGATCAATACCACCGGCAGTCCGGCCGGCAACAACGTGCCGAACCTGGTGCAGATGGTGGTGCTCAACTATATGGCGCTGCACAGCGCCGATGCCATCAATCAGTGGCCGACCCTGTTCCCTGCACCGAATCTCAATAACAATTTGGGTTCCGGTACGTCGTTGGAACCGTTGATCGCGTTTCAGCCGCTGGCTGGCCTCGTCAACGGACAAGTCGCTTAAGCTTTTCGATGGGCGGGTCCGGTCCAACGGCCGGACTCGCTGTCTTGCCTGTGCACAGGTTGTCTCAATCCAGAGACATACTCATTCGATCGTTACGCGCCGATTGATCGTTGGGTCGCGAACTTTCACGAATGTGCGCCAAGTCATATAGAAATCGAGTGAACGCATCGCCGCTGCGTTGACACTGCGGCTCGCATTGTGCGATTTTGCATAAGGTCTGATAAGGGCAAACTCGCTGAAAAGCGAGGGCGCAAAGCTTCCGGTCTACGGGTGTTCCTAGGACAGCGGGGTTACCAGCGTGATGGTCAATGCATTTGAGCTCGCCGCGGTGAGGCTCCGGTCGCATGCGTAAAGCATTGCTTGCCGGAAGCCTCATATTGGGCAGCTTTTTTGCCGTGGCGTCCCGCGCCGCCGCGCCGGGCGCCGCCGCGCCGGCCATCGTCGGCAAAGAAGCACCGGATTTCGTGTTGAAGGGAAGCGACGGCAGAAACTTGCGGCTGTCGGAATTTCGCGGCCAGGTGGTGTTGGTCAATTTCTGGGCGCGCTGGGCCGGCGACACGCGCCTGCTGATGCCCGCGTTGGATCGCATCAACACCACGTATCAACGCGCCGGTTTGGTGGTGCTAGGCGTCTCGGTCGACGATGATCTGCGGCGCGCGCGCGAGTTTGCCGATTCCATGGCGGTTTCTTATCCGATTCTTTTCGATGCCGGTTCGAGCATCGGCAAGGATTACCAATTGCAAAAGATGCCGATGACCGTGCTGGTGGACCGCGAAGGCGTCATACGCTACTCATCGGTGGGCTTCAGGCGCGGTGATGAGCGTGTGTATCTTGATCAAATCCGCGAATTGCTGCGCGAGTAACGATAGGTTTCCGATATGAATTTCAAGCATGTCTTGCTGGCCATGGTGTTGAGTGCCTCGTTGTCGGTCGCGGCCGCCGCGCCTCAGACGCCGGCTGCAGACTCCGCACCACAACCCGTGCCCGCCGCGCCGGGCGCCGCCGCGCCGGGCGTCGATGCCCCGCCTCCTGAACTGAAGACGCTGGACCAGGAGGTGCAGGGCCTGAAGAAGGACGTCATCGACCTCAACAAAGACTTGTTCGTGCTGCAGGAAGAGTTGCTGTTCCCGGCCAATACGCAGGTGGCCTTGTACGTATCGATGGACGTGGGCACTTTTTTCGCGCTCGATTCGGTCACGGTCAAGATCGACAACAAGGAAGTGAAGAATTATCTGTACACCGCCCGCGAAGCCCAGGCTTTGCTCAAGGGCGGCGTGCAGCAGATTTATCTGGGTAACCTGAAAGTGGGAAAGCATGAGCTGGTGGCGTTCTTTTCCGGCAAAGGCCCCATCGACCGCGACTACAAGCGCGGCGCCACCATCAATTTCGACAAGGGCGTGGGCGCCAAGTATCTGGAACTCAAGATCACGGACCGAGTACCGAAGCATCAACCAGAGTTCATGATCAAAGACTGGGAGTGATGCGTTGCCGCGCGTGACTAACAGACTCGGTCCGCTTTTCGCTTGCGGGTTGCTGGCGGCTTTGCCGTGGGTCGCCCAGGGCAAGAACGTCAAGCCGGACCCCAACGGCCTCGCACCGCACGTGGTCGAGGATCTGGCCTATGGCGATGTGCTGTTCTATTTCTTTCAGGACGATTACTTCGACTCCATCACGCGACTTCTGGCGGCGCGTCAACTGCAACGCATTCCTCACACCCAGGAGGAGGCGGAATTGCTGTTAGGAGGCCTGTATCTGTCGCTCGGCGAACATGTCGAGGCCGGCCGCATTTTCGAGGCGCTGCTCAACAAGAACACTTCGGAGATGGTGCGTAATCGAGCCTGGTACTACTTGGGAAAGGTTTGGTATCAGCGCGGCTATCTCGAGGAATCGGAACGCGCCTTGCGCCAGGTGTCCGACAAAATCGATCCGCGCATCAATGCTGAACGTTACATGCTGCTGGCGCAATTGATGATGCGCCAGGGCCGCTATGACGATGCCATTAAGGCGCTTGGCAACTGGCATGGTACGCCGGACTGGACGGCCTATGCGCAGTTCAATTTGGGCGTCGCGTTGGTGCGCCGCGGCCGGCTGCCCGAAGCCATCAGTTACTTGGATCGCGTCGGGACCATGGAAACCCGCAGCGAGGAATTGCTGGCGCTCAAGGACAAGGCAAATCTCGCGCTGGGCTTCGCGTTTCTGCAGGCCCAGCGGCCGGCGGACGCGCGGCCGGTACTGCAGCGCGTGCGTCTCGAGGGTCCGTACTCGAGCAAGGCCCTGCTGGGTGTGGGCTGGGCGGATGCGGGGTTGGGCGAGTTCAAGCGCGCGCTGGTGCCGTGGCTGGCGCTGCGCCATCGCAGTCTGCTCGACTCGGCGGTGCAAGAATCTTTTTTGACGGTCCCCTATGCGTACACGCAGCTCGGAGCCAGCGGTCAGGCAGCGGAATTTTATAACACCGCGATCGAATCCTTCGATGGCGAACTGCAGAAGATCGACGATTCGATCGCGGAGATCCGCAGCGGCAAGCTGCTCGACCGGCTGCTCGGTGACGATAAGAAGGACACCTTGAGCTGGTACTGGCAATTGACGACGTTGCCGGATGCCCCGGAGTCGCGCTATCTGTACGCACTGCTCGCCAGCAATGAATTCCAGGAAGGTTTGAAGAATTATCGCGAACTCAACTTCATGAGCCGTAATCTCGATGCCTGGCGCGATGACACTTCCGCTTACGATGACATGCTGGACACGCGCCAGGCGGCCTACGACCTGCGTGTCCCGAAAGCCGACGCGGTGCTGGCGGCCACCGACCTGGACGCTCTGACCCAGAAGCGGGTGGACTTCCAATCCCGCATCAACGAGATCGAGAAATCCAACGATGTCGCGGCGCTGGGAACTCCCGAAGAGCAGCAGACCTGGGGACGCCTCAAGCGGATTGAAGATTATCTGGCGGCGCATCCGGACGATCCGGATCTGGCGGAAATGCGGGAAAAGCACCGGCTCATGAAGGGCGTCATGTATTGGCGGCTGTCGGAGAGTTTCAAAGCGCGGTTGTGGAACGAGCGCCGCTCCGTCAAGGAACTCGAGGTATCCCTCAAAGACACCCAGAAACGGGCGCTGGCCGTGCGGCAGGCGCGCATCGGCGTGCCCGCCAGCACCGGTGATTACGGTTCGCGGGTCGCGAAGCTGCGCGGCCGCATCGATGATTTGCAGTTGCGCATTTCAGATGTGTCGGAGAAGCAGAACCAATTCTTGCAGCAGCTGGCCATTCGCGAACTCGAAGGCCAGAAACAACGCATCGATACCTATGAAATTCAGGCGCGCTACGAATTGGCTGCCATCTATGACCGCGCGGCGAATCCACCGAGCCCGGCGCCGCCCGCGCCGGCGAAAAAGGATCAGCCGTGACGGGCGCGCGTAACCGGTTTTTCTTCTGCGTGTTGCTGGCGTTCGGAATATCGGCGGGCGCCGTTGCCGCGGACAAGAAACCCGCGACCATCAAGGATATTGAGAACCAGCCGGTCGATGTGAACACCGATCCGCCGAAAAACATCGACTCTGCCAAGGCGATGGCGAGCTACAAGCGTTTCTTGGATTTGAATGCGGGCGATGCGGCCTTGCGTTCCGAGGCGCTGCGCCGCTTGGGCGACCTGAATCTCGAGAGTTCCGAGTCCGAGCGTATCGAGCGCGAACTGGTGACCAATGAGGGGCTGCGGGCGACCGAGGCCATTCATCTGTACACGGCGCTGCTGAAAACCTACCCGAAATATGAGCGCAATGATGCAGTGCTATATCAACTGGCGCGCGCCTATGAGTTGAACGCGCAGCCCGACAAGGCGCTCGCCTCTCTGGATCAGTTGGTGACACAGTATCCGAACAGCCGGTTCATCGATGAGGCGCAGTTTCGTCGCGGGGAAATCCTGTTCTCCGACAAGGCATACCCAAAATCTGAGGCGGCCTACGAAACCGTCATCAAAGTGGGTCCCTCATCGCAATTCTACAACCAGAGCCTCTACAAGCACGGCTGGTCGTTATTCAAGCAAGGCGAGGACGAGAAGAGCCTCGAATCCTTTGCCGCGGTATTGGACTCGGTGCTGGTGTCGAAGAAAGACCCGAATGCGCTGATCGAAATCGAAACGTTGAGCCGCGCCAACCGGGAGTTGGTGGAGGATACCTTCAGAGTGATGTCCATCACCTTCTCTTATCTGGAGGGACCCAAGTCGATTGCCGAATTCGTCAAGCATCGCAAGCCGAGGCCTTATTTCTATCTGATGTATGCCCGCTTGGGCGATTTGTACATGGAAAAGGAACGCTATACCGATGCCGCCGACAGCTATCGCGCATTCGTGGCCCAGGATCGCAACAACGAGAAGGCGCCGCTGCTGGAAATGCAGGCCATCGAGGCTTACCAGAAAGGCGGTTTCCCGCAACTGGTGTTGCAGGGCAAGAAGGAATTTGTCGAGAACTACAGCTTTGGCACGCCTCATTGGCAGGGCCGCACGCCCCAGACTGAGCCCAAGGTTATCGAGGTCCTGAAAACCAACCTGAAAGACGTGGCTCAGTACTACCACGCCCAGGCGCAGCGCACCAAGAGCGTGTCGGATTATCAAGAGGCGGCGAAGTGGTACCGCAGTTATCTGACCTCCTTCCCGGATGATCCGGATTCCGCGGCCACCAATTACCTGCTGGCCGATACCTTATTCGACTCGAAGCAATTCCTCGACGCCGCGCAGGAGTATGAAAGCACGGCCTATCATTACGGCAACAATGAAAAAGCTGCGGCCGCCGGTTATGCGGCGGTGGTCGCCTATGGCAAACAAGAGGAAACTCTGTCGGGCGATGCCAAGGCGGCGATGCATGCCAAAGGGCTCGACAGTTCGTTGAAATTTGCGCAGACCTTTCCGGATCATCCGGAAACGGCTCAGGTACTGACACGGGCGGCGACCGAGTTGTACGCGGCAAAGGATTACCTGCGCGCTTCGGCCGCCGCCGATGCACTGCTCGCCAAGCAGCCGCCGGTCGAGCCTGCGAAGCAACGGATCGCCTGGACGGTCATCGGCAATGCCAATTTTGATCAGGGCATCTTCGATAAGGCCGAGGTTGCCTACGCCCATGCTCAGACCCTGATGACTGCCAACGATCCTGAACGCTCCGCCATCGTCGAGCGGCTGGCGGCCTCGATCTACAAGCAGGGTGAGCAGAAGAGCAAGGCCGGCGACAGTGCGGCGGCGGTAGACGATTTCTTGCGCGTGTCGGCGCTGGCGCCGAGCTCGAAGGTCCGTGCCAATGCCGACTTCGACGCGGCGGCACTGCTGATCACGCAAAAGCAGTGGGATCGCGCCATCGTTGTGCTCGAGGGCTTCCGCAAGAATTTCCCGCAAAGTCCGCTGCAAGCCGACGTGACGCGCAACTTGGCGGTGGCGTACTCGGAAACCAACCGCCCGGGTCAGGCCGCGGTGGAGTTCGAGCAAATGGCCGCCTCGCCCAAAGAAACTCCCGAGGTACAGCGCGAAGCCACGCTGCAGGCCGCCGATCTTTACGACAAGGCGGGCAATACGCCGAAGGCGCGGGCCATGTTGGAAGCCTTCGTCAAGCACTTCCCCCAGCCGCTGAATCCGGCGATGGAAGCGCGCAATAGACTCAGCGCCTACGCCGCCAAGGCGGGCGACATCGGCAACCGCGACTACTGGCTGCGTGACATCATCGCCGCCGATCGTGCGGCCGGCAGCGCGCGTACCGATCGCAGCCGGGCGCTCGCCGCCAAGGCGACCTTGACGTTCGCGGGTCCCGCGCGCGAGGAGTTCAAGCGCATCAAGTTGGTGGCTCCGCTGAAGAAATCCCTGGCGGAGAAGCGCAAGGCCATGGAAGCTGCACTCAAGGCTTATGAGGCCGCTGCCGACTATCAGGTGGCCGAGGTCACCACCGCGGCCACCTATGAGAGCGCGGAGTTGTATCGGCAGTTGGGCAAGGATCTCATGAGTTCCGAGCGGCCCAAGAACCTCAAGAAGGACGAACTGGAGCAGTATGACGTGCTGCTCGAGGAGCAGGCATTTCCGTTCGAAGAGAAGTCGATCAAACTCCATGAAGTGAATGCAGCGCGCACCAAGGACGGCACCTATGACGAGTGGGTGCAGAAGAGCTTTGCCGCGCTCGCGCAACTCAACCCAGGCCGTTACGGCAAGGCGGAAATCGGTGAGCAGCAGATCGACTCAATTCGCTAGTGCCGCCGTGATGGCATTGCTGGCTGCCTGTCACAGTGCAGCCCCGAAGCGTGAGGCCGTGAACTCGGCGCCCGTGGCCCCAGCCGCTGCGGCGCCGGGCGTCCCGACTGCCGCGCCGCCGTCAGCGGTAACGCCGGTTGCAACTGAGGCACCGGTTCCGCCGCGCGCTGCGCAGCAGTACGCGCAGGCCTTGCAGCTGATGAAGGCGGGGCGGGGCACCGATGCGGAACTCGAGTTCAAGCAGCTCGCCATGGCGTATCCTCAGTTTTCGGGGCCGCAGGTCAATCTCGGTATCCTGTACCTGAAGGATTCGCGACTGGCCGACGCCGAAGCGGCCTTGAAGTCGGCGTTGCAGATCAATGCGGCCAATGCCGCCGCGGCCAATGAGTTGGGTATCGTGGAACGGCGGCTCGGCAAATTCAGCGACGCGGAGCTGGCGTATCAATCGGCGATAGCCGCCGAACCGAATTACGCGGATGCGCATTTGAATCTGGGCGTGCTCTACGATCTGTATCTTGCGCAGCCGCAAAAGGCACTGGAACAATTCGAGCGCTACATCGAGATCAAGGGCGACACCAAGCCGGTCAGCGGTTGGGTGGTGGAATTACGCAAGCGCGTCGGTGCGGGGCAGCCTGCCAAGAAGGAGCCAGCATGAACATCGGAATCCGGGTATTGAGTTTCGCGGCTCTGTTGGGCGGCGCTTCGATTACCGCAGCACAGGAGCCGCCGGCCAAACCCACCGCACAATCGGAGGCCGGTGAACCGCGCGCCGCCACCTCGCAGCCTGCGCCCACGGAGGCGCGGCCGGCTGAGGCGCGGCCGGTTGAGGCGCGCCGCGCCAAGCCAGGCACGACGCCAGGCGCCGACGCAGCCGCCAAGCCGAAGGCTCCGGGCGGGGCCGATCGCCTGGATCTGGGCACAGCCACCGTCACCGGCGACCGCGAGCAGCCCAAAGTCATGTACATCGTGCCCTGGAAGCGCTCGGACATAGGCGATCTGGCCGGCAAGCCCATGAATAGCTTGGTGGATGAAATCCTATCGCCGGTGGATCGGGATGTCTTCAAGCGTGAAGTCGTTTATTACAAGGCTGTTCAGGCAGATGCGTCCCAAAATGGTGCGCCCGCCCGTCACCCGTCGAACCAGGGTGAGAAGTAAGTCCGCCGGGCATTGTACAGAATCTGGTTGAATCGCATGTTAGGACGGTCAAGGGTTTATCTAGGAGCGCGCAGATGAATTTCATCAATTCGGTGGTCAATTTCTTCAAGGACGGCGGGATATTTCTCTATCCGCTGGCCTTGATATTCGTGGTCGGCGTATCGATCGCGATCGAACGTTACGTGTATCTCACCCGCGAAACCATTCGCAATCGCAGCCTGTGGGACGCGTTGGTGCCCGCTCTGAGTTCCGGCAACTTCAAACAGGTGGTCAGCCTCACCCAAAATTCCAAGGCCTCCATTGCCACGATTCTCAACTACGGCGTGGCTCGCGTCGCCAGCGCACGCCGCCGCGATGACATCGAGAAGGCCATGGATGAGAGCCTGCTCGAAGTCATTCCGCGCATCGAGAAGCGCACCCATTATCTCTCCTCGCTGGCCAACGTCGGACTGTTGATCGGCCTGCTCGGCACGATTACCGGTCTGATTGGCGCCTTCAGCGCGGTCGCGACCGCCAATCCGGCCGAGAAGGCCAGCCTGTTGGCCGCAGCCATCTCGGTGGCGATGAACAACACCGCGTCAGGCTTAGGGGTCGCCATCACGCTATTGCTGGCGCACATGTTCCTGGAATCCAAGACCACCTCGTTGATCGACAGTTTGGAAATCGCCTCGGTGAAATTCCTGAATTCCATCACCGAGAGACAGGCGGGCCATGAAGCTCCGGCGGCGCCCCCGGCCCCCACGGTGCGTGCTCCGGCCGCCGCCCGCGGCAGCATCTGAAAAGCTCAACGCATAAGTTGGTGTCGTTCTCATGAAGTCAAAGTCTGCGCGCCTCGTCCGACGCAATCACGCCCGCTACCACCAGGGGCGCGATGATCTGAACATCGTGCCGATGATCGACATGATGGTGATCTTGGTGTTTTTCTTGATCTTCACCGCGGTATTTTCCAAGACGAATATCCTTCAGCTGAATCTTCCGGCAAGCAACACCGCTCCTGTTGAGTTGCCAAAGGGCTTGAAGCTCGAAATCATCATTCGTCCGGATGACTTGGTGGTGAACGACCGCAATTCCGGACCGCTCAAGACCATTCCCAACATCGCCTCGGGCTACGATTTGGATCACCTGTCGGAATTCATGCGCCAGGTTAAATCGCAATATCCGCAGATGACCGATGCCACGGTGCTGCCGGGACCCGCGGTGCCTTACGACACGTTGGTGCAGGTCATGGACGCGGTGCGCGTCTACCAGCTGCCGGTGGCGCCGTTTTCGAAAGCCGAGCTGTTCCCTGATATCGCCATAGCGGATGCGCCCCCATGAGCACCTTTCGAAATGCGCGCCACCGTAAGCGCCACCACGGCGCCAGCCACTTTGCGCTGGTGCCCTTCATCGACATGATGACCATCTTGGTGGTGTTCCTGCT
>Ga0116227_10013142_pt1 | contig 13147 bp, 11 predicted proteins | sample S1TSphgellanicum_FD_89693 | JGI IMG/M metagenome (GOLD analysis project Ga0116227, IMG submission 89693) | Host-associated microbial communities from peat moss isolated from Minnesota, USA - S1T2_Fb - Sphagnum magellanicum MG | ecosystem: Host-associated > Plants > Peat moss > Unclassified...
CACAATGACCCCCCCAAATATGGGTAGTATTTCTTCAAAAAAGGGTTTGATTTCAACCAAATATTCAACCCCCCCCCCCCCCACCCCTGATACCTTTAGCCCTCCAGGCATGTGGAGCTGTGATGAACTCAATTACTTATCTTGTACACTGAATTTCACTAGGTCAACACAATTTCTCAAGGATTTCAAGAATGTCTTGTCAATTTGAGAAGCACTGAAAGTGATAGAGGGATCATGAATTTCTTTGTCTATGATGCTTGAATCTAACCAAAAGGACGGTAAGCTTGTTTACCTTTCCTGTGCCTGGTGGACCATATAGAAGAACACCTGACCGCTGCCGAAGCCCTGATGCAAAGAGCTCTCGATGAACCAGAGGTAGCTGAATCACCAGTCACCACAATTTTCTTCTTTCAAGAACAAAGTCATACAGAAAGAGATTGAAATGAAAAAGGGGATCTAAACAAAACAAAATCAAAACACCTGAGATGCATGTACCCCCATGAAGTGAGAAAGCAGAAACACTACTTGAAAAACTTGTTTGCTCCTGAGGACCCATACAAAAAACGAAAGTCTGAAAATTCTTGCTCAAACTGGAAGCAGGAGGAGAGGTCTTAGTACCTGCACAGTGTCCAAAATTGCCTTCTTGACATCCTCCAGTCCTCCAACATCCTCCCACTTCACATTCGGCACCTAGAACACAATGGGTTTGCCCCTCTTAGTACCGAAGAGACTGACTGCTTTATGGCCACACTCTTGGAGGATCAACCAACATGACCCAAGTCAAGGACTTCAGACCTCATAATCTCACACCTTTGAAGTGGCCAGAACCATTGTGAAAAGAGCTCATCAGCTGCAAGTTCTATACAAGTTCTCAGATGCAAAGACAGATAGAGTACCTTAGGGGTGCCAATGGCAGAAGCTGTCCGGACCTTCATATGCTCAAGTGCTTTCTCTAGGTCCTCAACCCTAACTTGAAACTGGTGTTGAGATTTTTGCATTGAACTTCTTTGTTTCCCAGGTTCAATGACTGACATTTCACTCCCTGCCTCTTTACACACATTATCTCCATCATCATGCTGAATGACAACAGGAAGATGCTCGATATCCTCCTTAGGTACCACATCTGCACTGCACAGCAAAGATTCCTCGTCCTCTTGCTCTTCTGCACATGGATCCTCATCCTCAAGACTGTCTCCATTCTCTTTCATGACACGGGAAACCACAAATGCTCCAGCATCGGCAGCAAATGCCCGTAGGTCACGGGGTGTCAACCCTGACATTTGAGAAGAAATGGACTTGAGATAGGCCTGTAACCCCTCCTCCTACATCCACAACCATTGTGCTTCCATTTACTGCATTGGGAAGGAAAGTGAAGACTACAATACAGTGTCATGACAGAGAGAAAGAGAACAGTACAGTTGGGGATAATAGAGAAGAGAGAACTCAAACCTTGCCCTCTTTCTCTTCCAGATCCTTTTCAGATTTAATGCGTGCCTGTTCCTTTTTCAGTCCTAGGAAGTGATGAAGCAGCAACAAGCGTTGTTCCTCATCTGGAGCCTCTACAGTTACTTCATGAGTGAAGCAGCGGCGCAACTGAGGGGTCAACCCTTCTGTTCCCTCTGCTGCTGCAACCAGCAGCACCAAGCCAGGCCTCGGCCCTCTATTCTTGACTGCAAACTTCCCTTGCAGACCCATCAAAGTGAATACATCAGACACACCTCTACTATCAATGCTCTTGATACAAAGTCATGATCAAACTGCCAAACTGATGGATCCTTCATTGTTGGATGTAGCAAGAGCACCTCCTCAAGAACAACAGACAACCCTCAAAAGAGGATACTGATTCCAAACTGATTCGGACCCTCCTCAAAAATAACAGACAAAGCTCAAAACAGGATACTGATTCAAGAAGATAATTCACAGCAAGACCAAGTGTTCAGATATTTGCACTTCCATGTAAAATGAGTAGACCCCAGTTACCTTGTACAAACCCGACTCAGACTTGCTGTTAACTTGAGAAGTATCAAGACTCTCTGAGACTAGATTGGCAGCAGATGCAGTATTTTCAGTGTAATCAGGCTCCTGCCAGCTATCTGGATGGAAATCCTCCTCTTCAGGCCAGCCCTGCAAGTGGGCCTGCACACCCTCACGCAGGGCACTTGCTACCTGAGACATGACTCCTGGATGATCTGATGACAACCCATCATTGGCCAAGGATTTTGCCAGCCCTCCAAATCGGCGGAGCAACAGCACTGCTGGTGAATACCTGCCCCAATAATACATGGAACCATCAATTCAACATTTAGGCTTGGCAGTGGGAAAAGCAAAATTCTGAGAAAAGTGAGACTGGTTTCTATGGCAGATACTATTGCCTATAAATCTTCACAAGTATCAATAACTTCACTATTCTTCTTATTGAGAACACTGACATTGACCACTGACAGCAACAGGTATGGTAGTGATTAGCTACCACATCCCGACTGACTTCATCAGTTCCTGGCAGTGACTACTGGATAATGTCTGACCTTAACAAGATACTAGTACAAACCAGAAACTCTCCTTTCTGCAGACTTTGGTTGCCACAAATGGGGTATAAACTAGTGTTGTAAGGTTCCTGATTTTGAAGAGAACCTTTAGTTCCAGGTGACATGAAGAGCTCTCCTTGCTGTGGCATTAAAATGGCAAATAAAATTCACATACTTTCAGATCAGAGGAGAGAGAGGCAGAGAAAGGGAATAGAGAAAAGACATACTTGCGGGCAGTTTTGAAAGCATTTGTTACAGCAGCAGCAGTTTTACCATCAGATGCCCCTAGAAAGTCATAGCAGTTGTACTCCACCACATGGAGGCCCAGCTCTTCAGCTGCCCTCTGAACCACAGTTCGCTTTCCACATCCTGCATTCATTTGCTATCTCTTGTCAACAACAATTGACACCCACCCATCTCCTAAACTGATATGACCACAACTGTTCTTGGTTCAGATAGCCCTGGTCTTCCAGTTTTTGTTAGCTTTCTCTGTGAATGTAGGACAGCACCAATGGTTTCAAGATCACTTGTCAATTCCACAACAGTTACCATCAGCCTTCTGAATGTACCATGTGAGTCCTTGATTGAAAGACATGGAGATTTCCCTATAAAGAATTGACAACCTTTCAGCTGAGTGGACTCCAGCTATATTTGAATGAGTATAGAGAAGAGAGGAGAACAGAAGACAGAAAAAATACATGGAGGACACCAACTACCATCCACTTCAAAGCTCACAGAATCACTGAAAATAGCTGCAATACAGCAAAGTTCATAAAGCTTTAAATTCCTGGGACCCAACAGGGAATAGAGAAGGAGTGGTAAATATCTCGGTTTACCAATTGGTAAGACAGCGAACATATAAAAAAGGCACAAAGGTAATATAGAGAGGAGATTGTGAGAGACATGAGAGGTGCACCAGAAGGTCCGTGGATGAGCACAGCTGTCTGCAAGCGGAGAGAGGGTGTCCCCGGATGTACACAAGGAGCCAACAAGGATGCCACCTGGTACACTGCTGCAGGTTGAGGTAGATCATCTTGGATGGGAGGGACTGCCATGATAGCCGGAGGCAACAGAGCTGGAACTGAACCACCCAGGACCAAGGCAGTCTGGTGGCGGTTCACAAGCAAGAAAGGATCCGTTGATGGCTCCAGTGCAAGTACCTACAGTTGTTGTCCAACAATATTGATATCAAGTTCATATTTCCAAGCATCCATGGACACTTCAAACATTTTGCAACCAGAATCTGTGACCTCTGTAAACAACAACAACACTGGAAACCCTACAACAAGTCATTTACAAAGCCTTTCCAAAGAAAAGTACTGACAATCTAGTGAGGAAGTGAAGAAAGGACCTTGAAATAGGCAAGTTCATAATGGATCAATGGGTCATGGCTTTTGATTGGAATAGCCAAAAGATCTCCCATTGCAAGTACTCTATCAATCTTGAAATAATCTTGCAAGGCCACATCTATGTTTGCTTGTCGACTGCGTGAGAGTGAACTAGATCTGTCATCTTCTGTATGCAACTTTGCAATGACAGGTATCCGCACATGTGCTATGCGCACATGGGATGCATACTGTAGCAACCCTTCCAAACTCTTTTCAAGACTCTCTGAACTTGACTGCCTCCCCAAGGCCATAGGCAATTGTTGCCCAAGGGCAACGTGCAAAGGCAAGATCTCCACACATTCTGATCTCATTGTTCCAAAGTGTGACGCTTCCTCCAGAGCAACTGCATTTGGAGATGCAGACATAGAGGCCTCTCGTGTCTCCACACCAGATGAGATGATTGATTGAAGCCAGGTCACATGTAAGCCAATGTTAAAGGCCAAAAGAGGAGAGATATAGACAAATCGTGGATCCATTGGAGCTTGTTGAGCAAGGGACAAAGTATATGAGGGAAAGAAATTGGAATTAGCTGTAGTTTTGTCAATGTCTCCATGATCACCACTCTCCTTGAAGTTGTTTGATATCGAAGAAACAATATTTGGAGGATTCAGTGCAACTGCTCTTGCAGGTCTCCCAACATTGGTGGTCAAATTCTTCACCAAAACCTGCACCACCACATCATTTCAAATTTGCAAACAAAAGCTCCAGCAACCACCACACATATGCTGGCATAACAATGTATCCATGGAGCATGAGTTATTAGTAAAACCACCGTGAGGTTTTGAGACTTTGCATAGTGGAATTGTGGAATTTCTGAATGCTGAGGTACCAAACACAAATGGAGAGGAAACTGCAAGAAGAAGCTGGGCTACAATAAAGAGTCACAGGATGGCTGATCCCACAGAACAGACAATCTGCTGCATGTCTATGGTGATGATGACAATCCCGAACCCTAACCCTAAACCCAGAACTCAAGAAATACAAGAATCATGAAAAGAAGGGCTAAAATACAGGACAAAGACATACCCAAGAGCCTGACGAGAGAGAAAGATCGCGCAAAGCTGACACAGACAATCCCACAGTAGCTGCTTCATCATCCCATGACGGAACCCTAAAGTGATTGCTGGTAGGAATAATAATAGCGTTTCTGGCGCCCCCCCTCCCCTGGTCTTGCCCCTCGCCCCGTTCCTTCGAGGATTTCAAAGCTGCCGCTGGAGGAAAGAAAAGCAAACCCGGCAACAGAGACACAGAAGAGTGATTCTCGTTGGCAGGGGAGGAGACGAAAAGCTCAAACGGCTGCCTCTTCTCAGAACCATCATGTAGAGACGACTCATCACCGCCAAGGACAGAACGCAACGCCTCCGCTGTTTGCAACAAGATCAAGGGCTTCCGTCTCCGACCCATGATAGTATCACGCCGGGTGCTACTGCAAAAACGCGCATCACAACAAAGAGCTCTCCACTTCCTTTCAAGCTCCAAACAAATCAGCGAAAATACCAAATCTTCGCATCATTTGGTCTGCGATTTCTTTCAAACGCTCACTGCTACAATCCGTAAACTAAAAATCCAACTGAGAACCAATTTCAGCATACACAATTCAGAATCCAAGAATGGAATTTACGTCTCGGTCCTCTGCAAATTGCGAAATTCTTTCTGTTGTCGAATCCTTCTTCTTTTTCTTCTCCTGCTGCTCGCGACGCATTCTCAAAACTCCAAGAACTTCTCACTTGACTGTCCCCCCAATATTTTTAGGGTTAGGGTTTAGGGTTTAGGGGTTGACCTAAAGGGTATCAACACTAAGGGAGTAGCCAACCTTTTCAGGTTTGGAACTTGGGTGCCAAATAAATTATTTTATTTTTCAAAATCTTCTTTGGTAATTAAAAAAATAATTTATAGAATTTTGGCTATAAATATAGGCAACTTCTTCTTGTAGTTTTTTTTAGACTTTGAACATTTTACACATAAAAGTTTTAAGTATAATGAAGTAAATAAAGCTTTTGATTCATATAAAACGGCTTTCATAATGAAAAGGTTATGATTCATGGAAAAGCTTTCACAATGACAAGGTTTTAATTCATGAAAATGGGAGGCGGTTTCTCTTCGTGTGTGTGTTGATAATTTTGGTGACAACTTGAACCCTGACAACTAAGTATTCTATTGTCATCACCAAGCATGAGATTAAAGCAATCTATTGCATATTTAAAATCCCAACTATCGTAATACCTTTTACCATTTCGATAACAAATTGTCCAATAATTATTTAAATTTGAAATCTTAACTTCGACACCTAGTTTTTTAATTTTGAAATTTTTAGTAAGTAATGATTATACAAAATAATAAACAAGGTTTTGTCAATGTTATGGAGCAGTCTATTGTGTGTAGATTGTTTCAATTTTAAGTCATTGTCATAGAAATTTTGTGATTCAAATCGTAACAGTTGAACTTTTAAATTTATTAAAATTTTAACACAAATAATGAATAATTTTTCAAAAGTTCGGCAAAATGAAAAATAATTTAATTTATGACAAAATGGTAAAGGTATTATGGTATCAACTTTGCAATTTTAACTAGGAAGGTAATTGAAATTGTTCCTTGAAAGTGGGTTTCATATGACAAGATTAATTTTTTAATTTGTGGGGAAAAAGGTTTTGTAAAAAGAAAAAAAAATGCAACTAACCAAATTGTAATTGATAAGAATTTTCAACTTCTTTACAATTGTATTTTTCTTATGTTTTAAAATTTTCACTCAACTAACCACATTAACTAACCAAGAATGAAGGATAACTACAAATGGTAGGTTCAATATTATTTTGAATCATTGTATTAATTATAGAATGATTTTGTATAATCAATTGTTTGACTTTGTGATGGTATTATCATATGAGGTGGCTTGCCCCATTGCTCACATCATGCATTTATGATGATGTGGCATAATCTAAATAGAATGGTCAACTATGTTGATGAATATTATTCATTGATTGGATGGACAATGGATGATTTTTATTGATTTTGGCACATTTCTATTAGTAGATTTCTTTTTTTTTTATTAATTATCAATTTCAAGTTTTTTACCATTTGATTTTGATTAGGATAATTTGTACCTAATAGATAACCATAATAAGTAGCTACCTAAATGATTTCACCTCATATGAAATTTGACAACTTTGAGACTTTTTTTTTCACAAATTTTTTTTATATGAATCACATTGAATTTTATTTTACCATCAAGTGATGAAAATCCTCCCCCCCATCCCCGCCCCCAAATATTAAATCCTTGTGAGAAAATATGTTATTCTTTGACAAATCAATTAAAATGTTAATAATCATGTTGAAAATTTATTGTTGATTATATTAATTCGTAAAAGGATGCACCCAAAGTTTGTTTTTTTTGGCAAATTGCACCATAGTTTACATTATAACACCTTTAATGCAACTTATGAATGAAATCAAACAATTACATGGTATACATTGTTAATTATATTTTTTTACAAATATAATTTCCTTGAAAAAATGTTGTTTTTGAGTTTTTGGAATTTTAATACCATTTTTGTGATCTTTGGCCATATACCTTTCTAATTATAATACAATAATCTACATTTTATAACTCAAACCATATTTTATGTGACCCCATTAACACTCATATTATTTTATTTAACTATATTGTCACCCTTGTACATAATCTCCTCACCTTTTCAAGAATATCTACTATTTTTTAATTCTAACACCCTGAACATTCACACAAACAAACATTTGTCATATTCAAAACCATTGTTATATAATAATGTTTGAGATACATAATGATTATCATATACTTCTCACAATGTCTACCCCTCAAAAAAAATTTAATATGTCAAAAGGCAAATAGCTTAAGCATATCAATTTGTTATGTTGATTTACTATTTATTGACATGTCATATGTCGATATGTTATATGTTGACTTGTATTAATTATAGTGTACATATATCAACTTGTTGCCCAATGACATTATGATTGTTTTTATGTGATTAATTACCAAATTTCAACATATTATTTTTTTCCATTTAACTTACATTCTAACATGGTGCATTTATTTATTTATTGACTTATTTGCCTGAATTTACATTAAATAATTATATTATTTCACATTACATTATCCCTTTCACACAATTATCGCCATTGTTTTTAATTTTTATTTCAATGTGATTAAAAATATGTATTCAAGGTAATGTTGGTGATGGTACTCATGGAAATATGAAATATAAAGTGAAAGGTGAAAGGTGCAAACATGAATTTTGTTGTTATATTAATAGTGTCATATATTTTTCATACATTTGAAAAACAAATGTATGATTATTATTATTTTAGTTTTATTATCACATTGATAGTGCCATATATATTATGAAAAAATGTATGGCTTTTATGGATTACATCATATGTTACATATAAATGCATATGGTTTGAGGTTTTATTACTATCCCACACATTATTACTAATAATTTGAAGTAATAATTCAATTGAAATATGTATTTTCAATTATTGCAATGGTTAAATTTTTGTGGAAATTTCTTAAATAAATCTCTGGTGAGCATTTTAAACTTTAATTAAAATTAATTTTATAAAATTCTTGAGGGTCAAATTCATAGTATTAATTTTTATTTTTAGCTTTACACCAAAAATTTAAGCTTAGGCCTTCCCCTTTTTTATGCATCTTCCAAATGGAAACATTAATATTCAAATGTAGAAAAAATTTGAAATCATATGTTAATCTCATCCACATGTATATATTAATACATTTATTTTTATAAAACATTGATTCAAATCAAAAATAAAAATCACAAAAATGACCTGTATACAAATGTAAAAGGAATTCAACTATTAATAATTATGTAATTATTTTAAATATAATACTCTAGTCATAGGTTTTTCATTCAAATCTTAGGATAATTTAACACAATTTTTTTTTTGTAAATAACATGTTGAATTGTTTTACTTTGATTTATCAAAATTCAATAATAAACTAGATCTATTCGTAACATAAAAGTAGTTCCACTTTTGGCATTGAATTTAATTTTGAATTTTGGCAACTAAAAATCCTTTTTCATTTATTGTTTCATCATCTATATGTTCATATACAGAATAAAATAATTAGTAATTAATAACTTTGTTAAAACACATCACATAAAATCAAAAAATATATAAATTTTATTTTCATAACCATAAAGTGAAGCAAATGTCATGATTATCTTCATCTTAATAATTATTAATTTGATAATCATGGGTAAGTGTAAAGTTTGTGAAATGAAATCCCTTCACAATATGACCTTTGTTGGGTCCAATGTTAATTTTTGTCCTTGTGCGTTCAAGATCTTTCAAAAAATATTTAAATGATATATTTTCAAATAAAGGTTATTTTTTAAATAAAATCTTCAGCCTTGTACTCCACTTCAACATTGTGATGAACACACCTACAAATTCATGACACCAAAATAATGTCCTTAATTTGTTTTGTAAGTAATTTCATTCAAAATGTTTTCAAAATTTATGATTTATTTTCATATCTTCCATAAGCATTAACATCATTTTTATGTGAGTTTTTTCTTAAACCAAACATAGAAATTTGTGAACTAATTATTATGAACACACATTTACATCCATTTGCATTTTGTTTTAACTATTTTACCTTATCACAATTTTAAAAAAAATAACCATGAAGATTTACATTATGAAATATAATTTGCATTATAGTAAACATATTTTTTTGTTTAGCAAAATGTTTCAATCCTTCAAATCTCAAAATGTAATGCACACGATTTTTTATGCTAAAACAATTTGCTTTCTTTTTTTGAAAAACTTATGACAAGCAGCCTATTTTTGTGTCAAAATAATAAATTGAAGGTTAGATCATAAATTTTCAAAAAAGTTGTAGTTATTTTTAAAATGAACAAAAACATCAAATTTTCATGTCCATGGAAAAAAGGAAAATAAAAACTTACATGCATTTGGATTTACATTTTTTTAATTGTGCAATGTGTAATTGTTGAATATAACTTAATCTTTTATTCAACATGATCCATAATGATTTTATAGCATGATGGAAAAAAAAAAAATTCACGAAAATTAGAAATCATATAATAAGTAATATTACTTCATCTTGAAACCAATAGACAAAACATAATTATTTTACATTCCAAATTTTTTTTCCATTGTAATAAAATTGATGATAATCTACATAATGTGATTTAATCAATTTTGGTTACAATAAAAACACAAAATTTTAATGATTATAAACAAACCTTTTAAAACTTTGGGCATTAAAAACATTAAAAATTTTCAATTTATCTCATTTCATTTTTTATATAACGCTTTGACTATATATAACCATCATAAAAATAGATTATAACATTTAATTAATTTTAAATGTTGTAATAAAAAACATTCTCATTGTGTGTGTAGAATGAAAATATAAATTTTTGAAAACAATGTTGTTGTACACAAAATACGATTCATAATAACTTCATAATATGTTGGAATAAAAGATGATAATGAAAAGGAGTCATAAAAATAAACAATCATAAAGAAGGGCATTGTTATAATGCAATTTGAAAAAATAATTTAATTTTAATGTTTATTTTTAAAGTATCATTCAAATTGATTTATTATATTTTCAAATCAAATTTATATACACCTTTTGTAATCATCAAGACCATTAAAATTGTATTATGAACTTTTTAAACATGAATTTTTTATTTTCAAAGTCTTACATTTTAATTTTTGTTCATTTATGTGTTCATAATCATCGAGGTTTTTTTAAATTGTTAGAATGAAAATTGCAATGGATATTATTGTGTGTTTTATGAGAAAAAAATGTTAGAAAATGTGAATCATATTGATAAAAATAATAAAAATAAATCACATGAATAATTTATTAAAATTCAAAAGAAGACAAAGTTGTTCAATCAATTTCATATTAGCATGTTTTTTTTCTTTATATCTTTCATTTTTACAATACATAATTAATTTTTTGTTCATTTTTGTTTTTACTTTGTATGTTTTGTGTTTCATCTTTAAATTGGGAGGGTTAGGAATAATTTATGGATTGACATTTGTTTTAGGAATCCACACTAAATTTTTAAGAATGAAAAAGTTGAGAATTTCGTGTTTATTAGTCCTAACCTTAGATCTTTGTTTAAGCAAACTTTTTTGTTTGAGATGCAAAAATATACATTGTAAACTTGGCTGCAACATATCAATCATGTGAACAATGATGAACCTTCTTGGTTTAAATAAATTTTATCATTTTAAATACCTCCTATGGGCTTGTTGAATTATTTGCTTTCATGACAAACCTCAACAAATAGATTGATGAGGTTTTCTTTGTTTTCATTCATTAAATAAACCTTAAAGATTTTTTTCTTGTTATTATTTGGCTCTATCTTTGTAGATTTGTTCAACTGAACCATGTACAACTCAATCTTGTTCATAAGTTTTTTTCTATTTAGTTTAATTAGATTATCCCATTAAACCATTTTTAAAATGTACATATTTATAAAAAATGTCAAATGAACTCCCGTAAGATTTAGCATTTTCTCATTTTGGAAAAACATTTTTCGAATATATGTATAAGGTTTAAAGATTTTTACATTTCATTAAATTCTTATTTTTTACATTTTTTGTATAATATTTTTAATGTTACTTTGCATTGTTCTTAGAATGTGAAATCTTCGTAATTAGTTGAGCTCTATTATGAAAAGTATTTGTCAGAGTATAAATAATATTTTTTGATCCATTGTAGTATTGACATGGTATATTTTTTTTCAAAATTCAATGAATTAAATTTTTTGTTGTTTACAATGGGAGCATTAACTTTTGTTTAGATTTTTTTTAGCAAATTTTTATGACATTCTTCTATTTACTTAAAAGCTTATTTAAACATGTATTTTAATGACATTCATATGTAAAATGAATACAAACTTGTTAAATCAAATGATCACTAAGCATAGTTCATCCCATCCACCAAGTTTTTTAAAGTCCTAAATTAATTATGTGCTTTTTGATTTTGTGCATCATTTTGAGCTTGAATTTTCATTAATCATCTTTTTCATAAATTAATTTGATTTTGGATTCAAACATATGAATTTATTTTATTCTTATTTCAAGATTTTCATACATGTTATTTCAAAAATCATAAATTTACATACTACAAAAAAAATTAAAAATCAATCAAATTTTAAACCCCAACATTAATTTTTAAAACTTAAATGTGTATATACGGGGTGATAATAAATAAATGAACATTTTTGATGCAAAATCTTTTCCTTTCAAATGAAATAACTTAATAATGAAATAAAATTTTAAAAGTACAATATTTTTTATTTTAAAAAACACTTACAACAAAAGTTTTTACATATTCTGGGTGTAAACAATGTAATCATTTTTTCATATTTATATGTATCATATAAAACATTTTACAATATTCCATAAAAAATGATACATTTTAATTTTTAAAGTTGAAAAATCATAGAAGAAGGTGCAACTTTGCAAATATGTACCATATTAATTGAAATAATTGTTTAATTTTGTGTATCTAGCATTTTAAAGAAAAAAATTACAAATGAATGTTTTTAATCAATGTCATTTTCAATATATTGATATACATATTTTTAAATTTTTACATCAGTCTAATGAATGAAAAATATGTAAGAAAAAGTTTCAAAGTAATTGCAACTACTATTTTGAAAACGTAAAAAATTCATATTTAACTATTTTTTGACAAATTTTTATACCTCCCACATTAACATTAACCTTCACATCCTCCCGATATTAGGGCAGAAGCTTTGAGGTATTGTACGTTACCACATATTGATATTAAAATTAAGGTTAATTTAATTAAGTTTATTTTATTTTAGCTTAGATTTAATTAATTAAACCAACCTTAACCCCTATGAACTCGTAAAAAAAAAAACCCCTCTCATCACTTTTCAACATAGAAAAAAAAAAAAAAAACCCACACAACCCCCATAAAAATATAAACAAAAAAAACAATCTATATTAACAAAATTCAGATCACCGTTTTAAATACTAATAAATAAGTTTAGAAAAATATAACAAAGCGAAATTTAACAATACATTACAAAATATAATTTTTGAATAAATTAAGGAGCCAAGATAAATTTTTAGGCTCGAAAGCTCCCTAGGTTAGGGGGAGGGGAGGGGAGGGGGGGCCAAAGGGAAGGTGCACCATTGAAGCGGTTATGG
>Ga0116227_10013143_pt1 | contig 13147 bp, 8 predicted proteins | sample S1TSphgellanicum_FD_89693 | JGI IMG/M metagenome (GOLD analysis project Ga0116227, IMG submission 89693) | Host-associated microbial communities from peat moss isolated from Minnesota, USA - S1T2_Fb - Sphagnum magellanicum MG | ecosystem: Host-associated > Plants > Peat moss > Unclassified...
CGCTATACCTGCATCGCGCGCAAGCCACGCTGCGGGTCCTGCCTGATTGAAGACCTCTGCGAAAGCAAAGAGAAGGTTTATCCCGAATAAGGGCCTGTCAATACCGCCGGGGTTAAGCTCTGTTTGAAGCCGCTATTATAAATATAATTTAATAGCGGCGCAGAGGGTTACAGGAAGGATTTCGCCTGTTTGAGGACCACGTTACAGGCCTTGGTTTTCACCTTTTCTTTCAGTTGAGTGAATCCCCCGCCGCCGAGGTTATTCAGATCCAGATTTTGACCGTTACCGGTATGCAAAATACCGCTTAGCCCATCCTGATAATCGACCTTTTGTGTCGCCGTACTGTTCTCAATCCCCAACTTATTCATCAATTTGTCTTTAACCGATGTGGCATTGGTTGCCGAGAGCACGTTATTTTGCACACAGTATTGCAGGATACCGGCCGCGTTGGTGCTGCTTTTCGAGGTCAGGTTATTTCCGCTGCCGTTCAATAAAGAGGTCAGCTGGCTCATCGAGGTGCCGTTCGCGGGCGTGCTGTTGCCGCTTCCGCTCAGTTGCTGATTCGCTGCATCCGACAGAGACCCGAGAAGGCTATTGGCCTGTGCGCCTCCGGCAATCAGAAGTCCGCTGGCTGCCAGGGCCAAAATACTGCTACGAAATGCTTTCATCATATGCTCCATCCATTTTGCGATTACAGATTCGTTTTATGTTGATCAACATAAGCTTGTCGCGAATGACGACGCATCGCAATAGGAATACGTCGGATAATGGCCCAGGGCAGAAAAGTTAAATTTATCTGCTGACGTTCGCGTTACCTTGTTGAGCCAGCCAGCGGCTTGCGGCACCAAAAAAGTGCTGGGCCAACGGCGTTGCCCTTCCCGCCTCGGCAACCACCAGCGCGGCGTGGCGACTCATTGGCGCGATATCCAGCGAGCAGCGCTTGAGTGCTGGCGTCATCTCATCAATCAAGTGACCTCTTGGCACCAGCGCACACCCCAGTCCGACAAAGACTCCCTGCATAAGCTGGAAGATAGAACTGCTTTCCAGAATCGGATGCAGCTCCAGTCCGTTGGTGCGGAAATAGTTATCCAGATAGCGGCGGAAATAGCGGCTTGGCTCTGACAGACACAGCGGCAGCTCCGCAACCTGCTGCACGCTCAGCTGGGTGAGCGGGCTAAGCTGCGGGAAGTGATCGGGATGATAAACCAGGTCTACACCGCCGTCGTGCAGAGGAAACAGCTGGAAACGCAGTTCGTTGAGGGTCGAAAACTCGAAGAAACCGATGCCAATATCCACCGAATGGCTGCTGAGTGCCTCGATCAGTTGATCGGCGCTGACCTCGGAGACGCGATACTCAAGTCCGGAATGCTCCTGGCCTATTCCCTTCAGCAGCGCCGCTAGCGACAGGCTGCACTGCGGCATCACGCCGATGCGCAGCGTACCGCTCAGGCCCTGCTTCAACGAGGCGACCTCAAGCTTGAGGCCTTCATAGACCGAGACAATCTCACGTGCCCAGCTCAGCACCCGCAAGCCTTCTGCGGTAAAGCCCTCGAAGTTGTTGCCACGGTTAATTAAATTGAGATCGAGCTCTTTCTCGAGATTCTTCAGCCGCATCGACAGGGTCGGCTGACTGACAAAACTCGCCTCGGCGGCGCGGCCGAAATGTTTTTCGCGCTCAAGATTACACAAATAGATAAGTTGCTTAATGTCCAAAGGCTTTATTTTCAGTAAGTTAATTGGGAGGCGCTGCGGTCATTAAGAATTTATATACTTGTAGAAGTACTGATTCGAAAAAACCGACCACAGGAATCTTTTATGTTCTTCGCACTATAGCGTTAATCATAGCGGAGGCGGTTAACAGGGTCACTCCCCCCTAACGACCGATTTACACTGTTTCGATGCCAGAAACAGTTTTTATGGCTCAATGCGCATTTTATCGACCTTTATAACTCACTTTGTGATGTGGGTAGGCAAACTTTTATCTCTCTTTGTTCTTAACGGTCTAGAATTGAATTACCCACCCACTCAAGAGAAACAATGAGTGGACGTTGATAGCTGACAAAAGGAAATTCAGATGAAAAAGGTTATTGTTATTTCAATCGCCGCTTTACTATCTGCCGTTGCTCTGACTGGATGCACACGCACGAGCTATGCAATCCATACCAATGACGCCCGCACTATTATCAGTGACGGTAAACCTGTTGAAGCCAGTACCGGGTTGATCGGATATACCGATGCCTGGGGCACCAAACAGCAGATAAATAAGGCCGACGTGAAAGAAATCTCCGCGCTGCCTAATTAATTGCGCAATCTCAATGGCACCGTGGAAATAGCCCAGGGTGCCTTTTTTATTGACGCTCGCTGAGTGATGGCCAAAGCGCAGAGTTATAAACCTCGTCATTACCGCCATTGCCACAATTCCGGTCGATATCCATCCTGGTCGCTGACGCCTTTTCCTGCCACAAACTGCCCCATTAAGAGGTGAAGCAATTTTACGCGCTTCTTGCGCTGCTATTCGCAGCGGACAAATGTTCAATAACAACCCTGATTCTATAATCTGTCAAAATTTAACCAATGGGCCTGAAATCAGGACATTTTGAGTTGATAAGTATGTTCTCAATCTTTACTTAATCTAACAATCGCGTAAAGTTTGATTATTCTTTCTAAAAAGTGCTTGATATGACTCCAAACTTAAGGCGTTTTGTTTGCAGCACAACGGTATTATTTTTTGCGTCGCTCCCGGCTGTGTACGCCAGCGATGCGCTTGATAATGCGATTGTCGTTCCGCAGGGAGAGCAACGGGCTGCTACGTCCTCGCCTACCATAGCCGATATCTATCGCCAGTGTAAAAATGGCGCAACCTACGATGGAACCAAGGCTCAAGAGGGGCAGCGTCTCATCTGCAACGGTTTTATGATGGCGGCAGTTCAGTCGGCGACGAACAACGGAAACGGCACGTGCCCTGCTGTCACCTATCGACAGATTTTGGATAAGGTGAATCACAAAATTAGCGGCGTAGAACAGTGGCAGCAGCCTGCATTACCTTGGCTGGTCGCGGCATTAAAGGACGTCGGTTGTAAAGACCACTGATATAAAGCGAGGATGGCGTAACAACCTGCCCGTGAGGACAGATTGTTACGCGGTGAGTCAATCACTGACTCGGCGTGAAACTAGATTTTCAGTTTGATGTAATCGATAGCGCGGCTAACAATGCCACCCTTTGGCAAGTCTTCGAGCGCAACCAGTGGCACAGTTTTAATCACTTTACCGTTATCCACAATATTGATAGTTCCCACGTCCTGACCTTTGGTCAGCGGTGCATCAATCTGCTGATTGTTCAAGACGTACTGCGCCTTCACTTTTTCACTGTCTGCCTGCGGAATGTTCAGGTATACGTCGTCAAGGCTACCCACCTTAATCTGCGGTTTATCACCGAACCACACCTTCTCGGTCGAAACGCTCTGGCCCGCTTTGAATACCTGCATGCTGGTAAATTCACGGAAGCCCCAGGTCAGCAGCTTACGCGCCTGCTCTTCACGACCTTTTGAGCTTTTGCCTCCCATTACCACCGCAATCAGACGGCGATTGCCTTCTGTCGCAGACGCGATAATGTTGAAGCCCGCCGTTTCGGTGTGACCGGTCTTCAGACCATCAACGTTGAGATTTTTATCCCACAGCAGGCCGTTACGGTTGTTCTGAGTAATGTTGTCATAGGTAAGCGTCTTCTCGTCATACATATGATATTCCTCAGGCTCACCGCCGATAATCGCGCGCGAAAGCTTAGCAAGGTCGTATGACGTGGTGTACTGACCTGGCGCATCCAGACCGTGTACGGTCTCGAAGTGTGAGTTAGTCAGGCCGAGTTTTTGTACGTACTGGTTCATCATGCCAACGAATGCGTCCTGGCTACCGGCAACATAGTCAGCCATGGCCACGCAGGCGTCGTTACCAGAATCGATGATAATGCCCTGAATTAGGTTACGCACGGTCACGCGGTCGCCAGGTTTGAGGAACATCAGTGAAGAACCGGCCAGCACTTTGTTGCCTGCGACCCAGGCTTCCTGAGGCACAGTCACCACGTCATCCATGGTGATTTTATGCTGATCCAGCGCACGGTCGATGACATATCCTGTCATCAATTTTGTCAGGCTGGCAGGGTTGCGGCGCTCGTCAGGATTTCCGGAAGCCAGTACATCGCCGGTAGCGTAATCCATAAGAACATAAGAAGCAGCATCAATGCTGGGTGGCACTACCTGAAAATCGATCGGTGCTACGGCCCACGCATTGCTAGCAGAAACACAGATTACACCGGACAAAATACTCAATACTAAACGCTTCACTTAATCATCCTCAAACGCACTTTTGAAGTCAGCCGAAACCCAGTCATTGGGAAAGCCGCACAAGGTTAAAACAACCCATTGGCGGCATAGGGTGCATCAATTCACGCAGAAGCTAAACAACAAGACTTTTGCTGAAAGTTTCACAATGAAACCATTTGCTTACAATTTCCAAATTTTGGGCCGTCATCAATGCGCTCTATCCCACAATTACAACATTCAATTAGACGTAAAGCATTATCCCTAATAAAGTTGTGACATAAAATTAACATTCCAGATAAATCTCTTTTAACAGATTAACCCACACACACCTGCGAAGACCTAAAATGAAATTCAAATCCGAGATAAAACCTTATACCGGCGCGGCGGGCGGTTGGGGTTCATTGGAAGCTACCACCCGTTACGTTTTCGACAGTAAAAAAGTGCTTTCCAACCTGCGTAACCTGATGCGTGTTAATAAAGGTCGTGGATTCGACTGCCCAGGCTGTGCCTGGGGCGACGATAACCACAGCACCTTCAGCTTCTGCGAAAACGGCGCCAAGGCGGTAAGCTGGGAAGCCACCCGTAAAGCGGTAGAGCCTGAGTTTTTCGCACAGCACAGCGTGGCAAAACTGCGTGAGCAAAGCGACTATTTCCTTGAATATCAAGGTCGCCTCACCCACCCGATGCGCTACAACCGCACCACCGACCGCTATGAGCCTATTTCGTGGGATGCCGCCTTCTCCCTGATTGCCAGCCACCTTAAGGGGCTCGAGGATCCTAATCAGGCTGATTTCTACACCTCCGGTCGCGCCAGCAACGAAGCTTCTTACCTGTATCAGGTATTTGGTCGTATGTTCGGCACCAACAACTTCCCTGACTGCTCCAATATGTGTCACGAAGCAAGCGGTGTCGGCCTCAAGCAGAGCATCGGCGTCGGTAAAGGCACGATTCGTCTGGACGATTTCGACAAGGCGGATGCGATTTTCGTTTTCGGCCAGAACCCGGGCACCAACCATCCACGTATGCTGCACAGCCTGCGTCACGCCGCCGATCGCGGTGCCAAGGTCGTGAGTTTTAACACTCTGCGCGAGCGCGGGCTGGAACGTTTTGCCGATCCGCAGAAACCGCTCGAAGTCGTGACCCCCAAAGCGGGCCGCATCAGCTCTGCCTATTACCAGCCGAATCTCGGCGGTGACATGGCCGCGATTCGCGGTATGGTCAAGGTATTGCTACAAGAACACCGCCAGCGTATTGCCTCCGGCGAAGCTTCATTATTTGACGAAGACTTCATCGAGAAAAACTGCCACGGCGTGGATGAATACCTGGATATCGTTGATCAGACTACCTGGGAGCAAATTACCCACCAGTCTGGCCTGACAGAGTTCGAGATCCGCGAAGCCGCCAACATCTATATGAAGGCTGAACGGGTGATTTGTACCTGGGCGATGGGTGTTACACAGCACAAACACTCCGTGCCGACGGTGCGCGAAATCACCAACCTACAGTTGCTGTTCGGCCAGCTGGGCAAACCGGGCGCTGGCCTGTGTCCGGTTCGTGGTCACAGTAACGTGCAGGGCAACCGCACCATGGGCATTGACGAGAAAGCGCCAAAACCGCTGCTCGACAGCCTTGAGCGTCATTTCAAATTTACCCCACCGCGTGAGCCTGGCCACAACACCGTTGAGGCACTCGAGGCGATGCTGCGCGGCGAAGTCAAAGTGCTTATCGCGCTGGGTGGCAATCTGGCCGCTGCGGCGCCGGATACGCCACGCACCGAGCAGGCGCTGAGCAACTGTGATTTAACGGTTCAGATAAGCACAAAGCTGAACCGAAGCCACCTGACACCTGGCCGCGAAGCACTGATTCTCCCCACTCTGGGGCGCACAGAGCTGGACATGCAGGCCACCGGTTCACAGTTTATCACCGTTGAGGACTCGTTCAGCATGGTCCACGCTTCTGAAGGCGTCGGCGTGCCGTTGTCGAGCGAACAGCGCTCTGAAACCGCGATTGTCTGTGGTATCGCCGACGCGGTGCTCGGTAAACGTTATCTGGACTGGATGGCGCTCGCGGATGATTACAACCTGATCCGTGACCACATCGAAGCGACTATCCCAGGCTTTAAGGACTTCAACAAACGCTGCGACATCAAGGGGGGATTCTACCTGGGTAACGCTGCCGCAGAATTGACCTTCAATACCCCAACCGGGAAGGCCAACTTCAGCGCCGCACCGCTGCCGGAGCGCGTGATCCCGATGGAAAATGACGACGCGCCGTTTACGTTGCAAACGCTGCGTTCGCACGACCAGTACAACACCACTATTTACGGCCTCGATGACCGTTATCGCGGCGTTTATGGTCAGCGCGAAGTGTTGTTCATCCACCCTCAGGACCTGGCTGACTTAGGCCTGGAAGACGGTGAGCTGGTTGAAATTGAAACGCTGTGGAATGACGGCATTGAGAGAAAGGTAAGCGGTTTCAAGCTGGTCAGCTACGACATCCCACGCGGGAATCTGGCGGCCTATTACCCTGAAACCAATCCGCTGGTGCCGCTGTCGAGCTTCGGCGATCAGACTCATACCCCAACCTCTAAATCGATTCCTGTGGCTATCCGTCGCTGTGAGGCGGTGGCCGATACGCGTCGTATTGCCTGATTGACTGTTTGGCAGGGTGCATTTCTTGCGCCCTGCCTTCCCATTAATGGCTACGGCCAGGCGATAAGATTTCCAAAACGCACATCGCGATACACGTCCAACTCATTGCGCGCCTCTGCGGGCCAGTCGACCGGATAACCGATGATCGCGTTGTCGGTTTTATCGTCCAGCGCTGCCAGCAGCGTTTTACGCTGGCTGCCGTAGGCATCAATCATCAACACCTCGGCCGCTTGGGTGAGGGTCTCCTCGACGCCATAACGCCGCGCAATGCGGCGAATAAATTCATCCGTCTGCGCCAGATACACCGCGTCACGCCGGTAAATAGCGTAATACAGTTCAATGTTTTGCCGTTCTTCTCCCTGTAATGCCGCGTTTGCCCGACAATAACCGGCAATCTCTCTGCGCAGCATCTTATTACCGCGCAGCAGCGGCTGACTTTTCAGGTAGACGTGCAGCCGACCGGCCAATACCCCCATCAGGGACACGCGCTCGACCTGTCCGTTACTGGAAAACTCGAAGGTTAAGGCTTCCCAATCCTTTCGCGCCAAACCGTAACGCAGCAGCCGACTGGTGAAAAAAAGCGCCGCCGGTAAGGTGTAGTAAGGCGTGACCGCCGACTTGACTATCCCGATACCTAAGCCAGACTGACGATTTTGCGCGATGCAGGATGCTCGCTCCCCCAGTCGCTGTTCGGGCGTGGCGTGCAGGTATTGATGTAGCATCAGTGCCACATCCGCGGGAATATTCTCCGGCAACAGCGTAATGAAAGGCCTGGCTTTCTCCGTCGGTATGACTCTCTCACAGAGTTCGGTAAATTTGCCGCTCCATACGCGAAAAGGCTGAAAATCTATCTGCGTAATCTCAAGGTCCGCCAGCTCAACCTTTTTTCTGGTAAACAGATATTCCCGTAACTGTGCATAGTCGGCATTAAGATACTGTTGCTCACCCAGCCGTAAATATTGCAGAGCATGAACGCGATTATATTCCCGCACATAGTCTGCCACTCTGGCATGGCGATATTCCTCAAGCGCCTGCTGCAACTGTCGGTTTATTAATGCCGGATAACGGATAACTGCCGGGGTATTTTTGTACTTCACCAGCGCGTCGGCGAGTCGGATATATTCCTGCCTCTTGCCGGGGCCCTTTAAACAGGAGACGCAACTCACCGGGACGTCATCAAGGACATAATCGAGCCCGTACCTATAGGTTAGTAAAGCGAGAAAGTTTTCCAGCTCAAGGGAAAGCGTTTTGAAATAAAGCCTGGAGTGCAGGCTCAGGCTATTATCGGTCGACTGCGTCAGCGACATTGCCCGCATTGGCTCCCTCGGTAAAGGTAGCCCGAGGAGTAAAATGTCCATAACACTTTGATTAAATTCATATGCCAGCGCCGAAACCGAGGCATAGCGCCGGGTGTTAATTCTCTCCTCGACGGGCAACGGCACCACCCCTTGGCGAATGACCTCGCGGGTCTCCTCCTCACTGAGCGGGATGCTGCGCTCGATAAGCCGAGGCTGGTCGTGACGCCCCTCTCCGCTACTGATATTCATCGCCAACTGCATCTTGATTTTATCGATGAATTTCAATTGGAAATCGACGACGTTAGTGTCCTGATAGCCCCCGTGTTTATCTTCGTTATACCACGCCAGAATAGAGGCTTTAATGACTTCCAGCGTCGCCACCATCAACAGCGAATACGCGAAGGCTTTAGCACCGACCTTTCGGGTTATCATACCTGGAATATTGGCCAGAAAAATGTTGGAAAGCTCTTCGACAATAGCCAAGGTTGCCTGTATTGATTGCCGCTGATGTTCTCTTCTTCTATCCACCACAATATCCAGAAATCGCCTAATGTCATCTTCAAAGGCAAGAGGCTCGCCGTCGTCAGAATATATAAGTTGAGAGTTCAGGCTGACTCTGCCGCTAAAAGAGGAAAAGGTGCTCGCAAGGTCACCCATGCTGGCTGAGATTTCCAATGAATTAATCGGCAGAGTGAAAGAGTCTGAAGTGTGTAAGAGGATAGGTCGCGCGCTGCCGAAATAATAGACCGGTTGCTCGGCCGTAGCATAGGTGGAAAATGACTCGATGCTCGAACCGTGCAGCCGGGCAATAGTATGCGTCGCCGCAGAGGTGTCTTTGGCGGTGAATATTTCGGTGGGTACTTCGCTAGAGAGAGTTATTCCACGTGCCGGAGACATAAATAACGTCCGTGAAGAAGACAGCGTGTCGGTGGCTTCGGAAAACAGATCCTGTGGCCGAAATGAGAAGAGACTTTTAACGGTTTTCGTGAGCTCGACGCCCTTCTTTGCCACCAGGGAGAGCGTGGGCGCCTCAAAGCTACACACGATATTTTTTTCAACGTTATCATAAGACGGGGAGCGGAACCCGTCGTAACATCCCCACAGCGGGATAAACGACGCCAGAGAGATATCTCTCGCCCAGTCCTCCATACGGGTCAAAAAGGTGCTGCCAATCAGCTTGTTCTTGCGGGCGCTGCTAAAGGCAATGCGGTCGACAAAACAGGTCGCTGCCTCAGAGAAATCATCATCGACAATAAAGCTACCCAGTTCGCTGAACGAAAGATCGAGACCACCGTCAATCTGCTCAAACTCATATCCCGTCTTCTCGAGAAAGGCGCTTTTAATATCCCCTTCCTTGAAGAACTTTTTATTATTCAGCATATCGGCGCGGGCCTCATTTTCATTTGGCCCCAGGAAAGAGCACGAACCGGAGTCATCGATAAAAAACAGGTATTTACTGGTATTGAACTCAAAGGAAACTACGCCCCCCTGAAAAAGATTATTATTGCTCAGGCTGCGAGCAGCCCCCTTTATCCAGCAGTTGAGAATGATAATTTGAATACCGACTTTTACCTGTCCTTTTCGTGACTGATTAAACCAGTTATCGATAATAAACCTCAGCGTTAATTCAACCGACGAAATCAGTGAGTCACGAATAATGTTTATTCGGTCATTCTTGGCAAGCGTATTGTCGTCTTTATAAAAGGCATAAATTTGTTCGACCACTACGTGACTGCTCAGCTTCAGCGCCTGGGTTCGCTGCTTGTCTATCAGGTGAAATGTAGACAGTAGCTCGATAACCCGCTCGAGGTTGTTTTCACTGAGTCGCTCATGCAGCAAGTCCTGCGCCATCAGCTGGACAACAAAACTCAGCGGAGGGTGGGTCAGCATAGACCTGAACTTTTTCCTGTCGGCGGGTGTAACGGAAACGTCGGTAATGAGATAAATAAATTCATTACATCGCTCCAGCGGCTTACCCCTTTTTTCCTGCGGAAAATATTGCTCAATCAGCAGACCCAACATCAACTTCCAGCCGCGCATTTCATGAGTGTGATAGGCCTTGTTTTTTAACAAGTGAAAGGGGAAGGCCAGGATTGCTATTATATCAGCAAGACGTTTATCGATATAATCACTGCCGGATTTTATTTTTATAAAACGTTTTAGTTCAAAACTTAGCGCGGCATCAATATAACCAAAGCGTTTAAGTAAATAATAGAGTTCACCACCGTCCTGTTCATCGAAAATATTTTCTATTTTCAAAAGATGGAAAATATAATTTATATAACCGTTTACCGCCCACGTGCGCGATTGATTGCGCATATCCAGATTGGCGCAGGCATAAAAGCGTTGCACCGGCACGGGCATTATTTGCTCTTTATCGCTGCACAACCAGGCAACGGTAACATCGTCGAGCATCGCTTTGACCAAATCGATGAGGGTGAAATCGGTCGAATCGGCGATAAAAAGCGGCTTATATCGCCGGGTAATATCGTCGTAAACATACTCATTAGGGAAAATACGCTCGATATTGGGCGTATTATTCTTTGCCCGATCGCTCGGGTCAGGAGGTAAAGGCACGCTATTTATTGCCCTCGGAGCCCTGTTGCCGGTGTGCCAGCGGTGAGGAACATAATCAGCCTGCGGCTGAGCGTATACCCTGCCTATGATGCTCATCCGGCGTTCAATGCGCTGGATACCACGAGTCAGGGTGGCCATTATCGAATCAACGGTCAAAGACTGCGCGACAAACGCGGAACGGGCTGGTGAAACGCCGGTCGCCACCGGCGCAGAGAGGTCCAAAAACCACGCTCCCGCCGTGTCCAGGGTCACGCCCAGCCTTCCGGTGGTCATTGCCAGCGCAATCTGTCGTTGCTGAGGCCATACGCGAGCATAACCCGCCACTCCTGCCGTCACAAAACCCACCGCCGAACCGTTCTCGGACGGCGCATTGACGCAGTACCCTCCCGGCGCTGCCCGATAATGTCCGCAAAAAAAGGCGCTAGACTGTGGGGCAATCTCATAGCGCCCTATCGCCGACGGCGGCCCGTAGCAAGGAGCCATTCCGGGTAGGCGATATCCCGGCAGGGTTTCGGCATCAGGCGTCAGAGGCGCGGCCTGTTGCTGCGCGTGGCGGGTGTCCTTTTGCCACCCGGTCCGGTCAGCTGTATCAGGAAACGCCAGCCGCAAGGGGTTGCAGGTCATAAGATGGTAGAGCGCAGTCCCCAGACCGTTGATCAACGCGTTGGCCTGTTTAAGCATCGGAATCAGGGCGAAAACGGCCATTTCCGGCGTGATATAGCGGCCGGTAAGGCGTGATGAAAGGAACAGCAGCAGCGGCCTTTCACATTGCGCGGCGATTTCGTTCGCTGTTACCCCTCTTAATGCACCGGCCTGCGCAAGCGCCCTGCTAAGTTGCCTTAAAACCTGCCTGTTGAACTCAACTGGGATACCTGCCGCAGAAAGCCCTGCAAATGACAGAAAGTAGGCCATCTGTTTCGAAAACTCGCTGTCCTCTATTTCTGGAGGCGGGAAAGGTGCGGGTTGATAAAGCGCATTCAGCAATTGCAAATTTTCAGCTGTCCGCAGCGCGTGATCCGCTTTGACGACGTCAATAAAAGGTGCAAAACAAGGACCCTGAAGCAAAGGTTGAGAAGCGCGGCTCAGCAACGTTTCAACCATCGCGTTCAGCCTGCCGCTCAGCGGCTCAACCCGAAGACTGATAGCCGACAATAAAAGATTGGGAAAGCAGCGCCACCGGCGCGTTTCTGATACGGTCAATAAACTGTGTGAAGCCGTTGTAGGTTTTCAACAAACTCAAAACGGGAGTAGTCGGTTGACCCACGGCCTGAATCGCGTCCTTCTGAGCATCAACTGGCATCGCACCCCCCTTTAATGAGAATGAAGGTTCCCGGCCATTGTGGGGTGATTTTTAAACGAATGAAGTATTCGCTGCTATAACATTCCGCTCAACGTTTAATTATCAGCCAGCAAAATAGCCACAGACGGCTTTTCATCTGCTTTAATAACGTCAAAATAGGCAGATGCCGCTTGCCCACGATGGCCGATTCGCGTAAAACTGTCTGCCGCTAATCGAACCACTCTAACCTCATTCTCTGGACGATATGTTTCAAGATAACCCGCTGCTCGCACAGCTAAAACAGCAACTTCACTCTCAGACTCCGCGCGTTGAAGGCATCGTAAAAGGAACTGAGAAAGGCTTTGGCTTTCTTGAAGTAGACGGTCAAAAGAGCTATTTCATCCCACCTCCATACATGAAAAAAGTCATGCATGGCGACCGGGTTATTGCTTCCGTTCAAACAGAAAAAGAGCGTGAAATCGTTCAACCTGAAACGCTGGTAGAACCTTTCCTCAGCCGTTTTGTGGGCCGCGTGATCAAAAAAGACGATCGTCTTTCGATCATGCCGGACCATCCGCTGCTGCGCGACGCCATTCCATGCCGCACCGGCCGTAACTTCAATCATGAAGTTAACGAAGGTGACTGGTGCGTGGCAGAAATGCGCCGTCACCCGCTGAAAGAAGGCGATCGTGGCTTCCAGGCCGAACTGACCGAGTGGATAACCACCGGTGAAGACGACCTGGCCCCGTGGTGGGTTACCCTGGCACGTCATAACCTCGAGCGCGAAGCGCCAGAATTTGATGTGACTGAACTGTTGGAACAGGGCCTGACGCGTGAAGACCTGACCGCCCTGCCGTTTGTTACCATCGACAGCGCCAGCACCAAGGACATGGACGATGCCCTCTACGTTAAAGATAACGGCGACGGCACACTACAACTGAATATCGCCATTGCGGACCCAACGGCCTACGTGACCGAGGGCAGCGACGCCGACAATCTGGCTCGCAAACGCGCGTTCACCAA
>Ga0116227_10013145_pt1 | contig 13144 bp, 6 predicted proteins | sample S1TSphgellanicum_FD_89693 | JGI IMG/M metagenome (GOLD analysis project Ga0116227, IMG submission 89693) | Host-associated microbial communities from peat moss isolated from Minnesota, USA - S1T2_Fb - Sphagnum magellanicum MG | ecosystem: Host-associated > Plants > Peat moss > Unclassified...
ATTCAAGCTCAACTAGTTAGGTTTCATTAGTTACCGGAATAGGAAAGTAACTAGGTTACTTTCACAAGGGTGAATTACTTTCGTTATTTATTTTAGTTTAGTTATTTGTGGTTTGGTCTTTTAGTTAAATACTTTGGTGTTGATGGTTTGGTTCTCTTCTCTTCATTACACAAGTTTGTGTATTTTCATGTGACAAAAACCTTGGAGTGTTTTTGATGTTATGTTTTGTGTTGTGAGCATTATGTTGTAGTTTCCTTTCAATAAAGATTTGTGTTTGCACTTGAGTAGACCTCCTATTTGTTAACAAAATGAGGAATTCATTGCAAATTTTTAATTGTTTAAAAATAATGAAATGTGATGTTGAAGGTTTCCAAAAAATATTACACATACGATTGAGTGGCAAAAAGGGATGTAAACTTTATTATTATTTTTTAATGTGTTGAAGTGATGTATCAACAAATTTTATTATTGTAGTGATGAAAATATTTCAAAATTTGCTACCATTCATGGATCTACATTATTTTCATTTAATGATGATATTGAAAGTGGGTGTTATGTCTATGTACGTTCATAGTAAATTTGCAATAAGTGTTAGAATGTTTTAATGATAAGGCATAATCATCCAATTTGAATGATGTAAAGCAAAATGAAATTGAAATCAAAATTTGTCAAAATGATGTGTCAATACATCATATAATTTTGTTATATTAGGCATGGGATCATAAGATGAAAAAGAAAAGCATTAGATATGTTGTTCTAAAATGTAGCTGGATGTAATTTTTTGAATCAAGTTGAATTATGAAGTTGTTTGATGCAATTGTTTTAGAAAAATTGAGTGCAATTGTTTCAATGAAGAATGTAATTGGGTGAATGTGTATGTTTGCTTATGTGTGTGTGTTTTGAAAGGATTTGGTCCAAATCAAAAAAACACATATTGAGCCCAATTTATAATTGAAAAGGGAGACATTCTAATTCAAGGAAATGATGTGATTACTAATTCCTAGGGAGTCCACAACTTCAACATTTGACACCTCTTTCATCATCTAGGTAACAAATTTTTTGATAGATAATCATTGATGTAGCATTGTACATAGCTTTTTGCAATAATGCATACATTCAATATAATAAGGTTTCCAAGTTGGTAAAGATAATTTCACACATGTATTTTGTTTTTGAATCATCCACGTGCTTCTATTTGGACAATAATAATTATGAACATGTTCATCAATGCACATGTTCATGTTTCAAAGGCATCTCACATATTCAGAAATGCATGGCCTTGTGTAAAAATTAAAAAAAAAAATTTGTCCATCCCCTATATGTGCTAGGTTTATTAAACATATAACAAGCCTAGACCTTACAAGCTTGATATATGTTTTTTTCCTTTCTTCATTTAAGGAAAAGGCCCTAGAGCAAAAGGAGCAAACCAAAAATACTACCCTATGGTCAAGCCATGTGACTTCAATTGTTTTAGATTGGTCTTAAAGTCGTTATCAAGAAACTACAAAGTATTGAAGTTGGAGTTTTCATGTTAATTCACTTTTACCACTTGGCATTGACATTAGAAGAAATCATGGTTTTTTTTATTCGAAAATTTTGACAAATAGAACCTTTTTGCTTCCTTGTCCAATTTGACCAAAATTTCATTTTGGACATGTCCATTTTGGTTAGTGTTTCTTTGACCATTGTTTTGACCAATATAGTCCATGTGTCCAAAAAAATTGTCACTTTCAAACAGCAAATTTTTGGCCAAATTTTTTTCACCCCATTAAGAATTTTATTTTATTTTTTTAAAAAATTGACAATAATTTATTAGTGTTAAACAAATATATATGTAATAAGTAAGTAAGTAGGAAAATTAAAAATATGTTGATACCTATGTACCCTACCATACATTATATAACATATATTAATTATGCTAGTTAGTTAGGCATGTGAATAAGTTGTAAGTATGAGGAGTTGAACCCCTTACCTTCCCAAAAATAAACCAAGTTCTTAACCAAAGGCCCACAACTTTAAAAAATGATAATCTTTTTGTGAATTTATGCATTTGATCTGTTCATTCCAAATATTGGCACATAAATAAATATGGGTATGTAATAGGTAGGTAGGAAGGTGGATATGTTAAACTAGGCTAGGTAGACATGTGGGTAGTTAGGCTAGGCATGCATGTCTTAGGTTATAAGGAAGGAGTGAAAAATAAGGTGTAAAAAACAAAAAAAGTGACATGTTGTTTTAATAATAAAAACCAAATTGAAAAAACATGTGTCTTTCATGTTCCAAGCCTCTAAGCAAGGTGGACATCATTTTTAGTCAATTTGAACATTTTAGTCAAATTGAACTTTTTGAGAAATCATGATTTTTTGTAGTGTATTATATTTTAAATTGAACAAAAAGTGATTTTCTAATTGACTACAACTCAAATACATTTTAAACTTCTAGTTGACACTATAAAGTTGTAATAATAGCTCCAACATCACCTTGTATTTGAGCATCATTATGTATTTCATACATCCAAAATGGATATTTAGATTCATGCCTAACCTCAACCATAAACAACATTAAATACCTTGCAACATACTACCCAGAAAAAAAAAAAAAAAATTCAACGCATGGGCTCCTAAAAAACAACCATTTATGTTTATTGATGCCCTTGTAGGGCATTGCTTACTTGCACACATTTGCTAGCCTATAAGAAATTTCCAGTGCATTAGTGTGGTAATTCATCCAAAATTTAATGTACATGATAACTTAGTGCTATTATTGGAGTTGTTTTAAAGCTCTTTCCCCCACCAAAAGAAGTCCCTAGGTCCTTAAAGACTTGTTCCTTAATGCCATGGCCATTGGGTATGGTTGCAACGGCATGTCCATTCATGATTGGGATGTACCTTTAATAAGAATATAAAATGTTCCTATTTTTTTAATACCTAAACACACTTCTTGCATATGTAAAGGATTCATTCATCAATCAATGGAGCCTTCCATTGATCATGTGTGGACCTTTTGTCATTCGAATTTGAAAATCTTTTATCTTTTATAATGAAAGATTTGCTCTCACATGCCTCCTTTAATTTTTGAGCTTACACTTTTGGGCTATTGCCCTCAAGTCTACACCCTCAAATTAAAAGATGCCTTGGGGAGTAGGCTTTCCTTTATGCAAATGGGAATACATTGAAAAACACTATCCATTTGGTTGTTCTATTTTTATGACTAAAACTAGTATTGGGCAAGCACTTGGTTTGGTGGGTTAGAAAAGTTAGTTATGGTTTTAGTTAGGTTTCATTTTTTGATTTTTTTTTTAATGATAATTGAAATTTAAAGGTTTTTTAAGAACCAAACATGGAATTGGGTTCCTAATTCTATTTATGCATGCAACCAAAATTGCTATTTTGAAATAAAAAATTGAAACCGTGGATTAATCAAATGGGTTATTCAAAACCAAATTAAAACCAAAGTATTTGCCCAACACTAGTTTTAATCATAAACAAAATTGGGACCATAAGTGGAATTTATGTTTTGAAAAATTGGACCTAGAACTAGGTTTTTTATTCTATTTATGTGTGGAATCGAAACTTGAACTAAAACCATTGTAATTTATTTTTTGGAATTGGAACTAAAGGTTTTTGATAAAAGTTAAAAACTATCCAACATTAATTAAAACCCCATATCTTGCAAAGACAAGATTTGGGCTCCTTCAAACCAATTATGCACATTTTATTAAATTCGTAATATATTTTAAATTTAGACTTGTAATATGACCTCCAAATTTTATTTTTAAATGTTAAATGTATGGTTTTATCATATTTGTGTATATTATAAATGTGAATGTTCTTTTAATAACCATTTAAAAATGTATAAAACGTCTATTGATTTTTATATTAATGCAAATTTCATAATTATATTTATCATTATATGCATTTAATATATTATTGCAATTTTTCTCTGATTGGGATTTCTAATCAATAAAATAAAAACCAACATGGGGTGCAAATTGAAAATTGTTTTTTTTTTTCAAATTGATTCCAATCAAAATAAACAACTTGTTCCTTAATGATTATTTTTTTATGGCAAGTTCAAAATAATGTTGGGTAGGTATAATTTTGAAAATATCTATCAATTCCAATTTAATTATTAAAAATAAATTGGATCAAATCTTAAATTTATTTTTTAATTTTTAAAGTTGTAATATCCATCAAGGATACCCATTTTTTTTAAACAATCAAAATCCAAGTTTCACGTTTCTAGATATCTTAGAAAATAACATTCATTAAATAAATAACAACATTCAAGAATTTAAGTACAAAGTTATAAATTACAAATTACATGTCTAGAAAATCATTTTGCTCAAATTCATTTTCATACCCTTCTAATTTTTCTTTTAAAAAATCATTAATTTCAATTGACTTTATCAAATCAAAAGGTAAAAAAATCCTACCTTCAAGTCATTTGGCCAATTCTTGCTTATAAATATAAATTCATTCTAAATTATCTATCTACAACCTACATCTCCTCAAATTCATTAATATCCTACCCAAGGACAAAATCCTCTCAGTTTCAATTTGTGAATTTGGAATCCCAAGGATTTGACAAGTAAGGAAAACAATAGTTGAAAACAATGTTTCATGTTTCCCCACCATTTTAAAGGACATTTAATGTCTTTTGCTCAACTTGGTGCCTTTCGAACAACTACAACTCCATATTCACCAATTCTTTGGTAGTTTCTTTGGTCCTAGTAATCATCTAAAAGATGTCAATACAAGAATCTTCATCCTTCAACTACTTTGTTGTAAGTTTATATTTTAACACAATAAAGTACATGGTGGCATTTCAACAAAATTGAAAATAAATATTGTTTATCATAATCTTCCACCATATACTAAAAGAAAAACTTAAGTTTATGATTGGTATTTGTGATTACTTTTTAGTCATAGGCGACATTTTGTGACTAAAAGTCCTCTAGTCGATTAAAATTAGTTGCAAGCGTAAATTAATTGCACATATGATGACATCATCCATGTTCAAATGGAGGTACAAAATATGTATACAATTTCATTCACCATATGAAATACCACATGTGTATGGGCATTTGGGATTAGGGTGTAACTATTTTGGTGACATCCAAAATCACACCACTTGTTGAAACCTAATCTTGACAAATGGCAACATTTGGTTAATTAATAATTATACATTTTGGGATAATCTAGAATATTTGATTCATATGTTTGGTTGGTTTTAGATCATGTTGCATGGCATACTACCATAGGTCGAACTAAGCAAGTAGGTTGGTAAGCCTAGGTATGTTTGTATGTAGGTTCAACCTACTTACTTAAGTTAAATACATAGCTACCTATGTAGGTTGGTAGGTAGGTCTTACCTAAACTAGATACGTACCTAAGTAGGTAGGTAACATATACCAACCTACTTAAACTAACCACCTACCTAGGTAGGTAGGTGGTTAGGTAGGTTAAGGAGGTATGTAAGTGAGGGTAAAAGTACATAGATATTTTCATTTTATTTTGGATATGTACATTCTAGTATACTCCCAATATATTTATAAATACATTCAATACACCTTTGTATACCCATAAGGCTATAATTAATTTTGGTCCCATTTGTGACTAATGGGTCATGAAAGGCCTTCTAAGATGAAAATATCAGTAAAAATCATCACATTGAAAGGATGAATAATAAGTTAATAGTCACAACATAATTACAAAAGTGACCAAAAAAATTGGTAATTTGACTTATAATTGTAAATGTTATCACAATTAGTTGCAAATGACAATTAATCGTATGTAGTTGTAGATGAAGTGATTGCATTTTGGGCCTATTCCTACTAATGCATAAAAACAACTTGTTCTTGACCAACAAAAGAAGAATTCCACCTAATTTTTTTAAATTCTTAGCTTTAACATTAAAAATAACATGTTATGGGTTTTTTTTTTCCATACTTCATTAGGAATGAAAGAAAACCATTTAAAACATCACATACTTACTTTCTGATGTTGGAAGCAAACATAAATAACTCTAAAATTACAACAATATCATCTTTCATCAAATTAGCCATAGAGGGAGCCATTCCAAATATCTTTTTTAGTTTTAAGGCCATGGTAATATTGCATGCAAAACATAAAAAAGTAACCAATGCTAACAAGATTGGTTAAACACACAAGCATTCACAACTAAAGAAAGAATATCAATAATGACATCCAAGTTAGAAGCAAGGCACACTACCAATAATCTTCATTGATGTTTGGTGACTATAACATAAAACAATTATTGTTTTGAATTGTAATGTTTTGGCTTTCAATTAGATCCCAAAAAAATTATGACCAAGACAAATAGATCATGAACACCTTTGGACATCTAGAGACCAAAACTAATAATGGTAGAATGACATTTTTAAAGCAAAAACAAAACATATGTCTATTTGGTTTTCTCCAATAGGTTAGGCAAAACATCATATGAAAAAAAAATTGTGAAAAAATTAAGACTCAAGTACACAAATCAAGATTAAATGCTTTAACCACATTCTTCAAAAATTGTAAAGGCAAATGGCTTTTTATAATCAATAGTGCAAGATTTTCCAAAAGCTTTTGTTATTCCACATCATGCTTTTAGAAATGGATGAACCAAAAATATTTGGTTTTTAAAAGTATGCTACTTTTTTAGATTTATTTTCATTGCAAAATTCATTTTTTAAAAAAATAAAATTTGGAAAGGTCTACATTAATATATTTTTTCAAATAGGTTGTTCCATTTGTTTTATAATAAGCTATTAAGTTTTCTTTCATTTTATTCTTGGGTTAAAATAAATCATAAGATTGGAATAACACAACATACAATGCATGATTTGAGGTGCATCAAGTGTCACTTTTCCATTGTCATTCACGCACAAAAATGACCAACATATGAAACAATGATATTATGTGACCTCCATTTTTTCCTTTGGGAATATAATAGTTCCAAAATTTTATTCTTTTATTTTTCATCATTTCTGAAACTTTACTTTTTTTAGTTTACAAATTTGGGTTTTCTTGATCTATTTCATTATTTCATCTTCACATTTTATCTCATTTAAAAATATTTCACAATTTTCATTTTGGATTAATTTATTTTCATTTTCATTAGACCTTTTTATTTTTCACACAATGTTTAACAAGGCCAAGTCTTAAATAAACAAAGGTTTTGGTCTAAAAAAAAGGTGAAATATGAAATGTGTTATTGGTATTGATGCAAAGAAAATTTAATGCACACATTTACAAGTAACAAGGATCAAATTCACTTTCCATTATAAAATAAATATATGTGCAAGAAATTATTTAAATGAAATAACTATCTTGCAAAAACCAACATAATTTTTTTGAAAATGGAATTAAATAAAATCAAAGGACAATAAGTTTTTTTAAAAATTAAAAATGAGAAAAAATCAAAGAAAACAATAAATTGACATCACCAAAAAATGTTATCAATTATCATCAAGAAAAACTCCAAATATGCAAAATGCAATAGAGGGGGGGGGGAGGGGGGGGAGATACAAGTTCTTATAACACGAAAGAAATGCACAAATATAATGTGAAGGGAGACACAACAATAATATGAAAGAATAGGTATTTGATTAATATCATGTAACAACAACGTGAAAACAAAAAATAGTAGTCAAAAATAAAAAACAACAATATGAAAGTAAAAAATAATGGTGAAAAATTAAGCAATTAATAGTAACATGAAGGCAAGAAACAACATCACAAAGGCAAAAAACTAATATTGCAAAAGGAAACATAAGTAATGTGAACTTAAAAAACAACAAAGTGAACACAAAAAATTATAGTGCAAAAACAAAAAATCATGTTGTGAAAGCAAGTAAGATTAGCACAAATGTAAGCAAGAGTTGTCAAGAACACCACTTTCACATGATGGATGGAATTCATTCATATGAATGTTTATCCATAATTTTTAGTTAACTCCAAAGTCATTTCAATCATTTTAATTTTTAATATTTTTTAATTAATTGATAGTTCATTTTTAATCCATTTATAGTGCACTTTCAGTTAACTCACAATTAATTCTTAATTCACTCTTAATTAAATTTTAATTAATTCTTAATTCATTTGTAGTTAATAAACCTTTCAAAAAATTTCCTTAGTTAATGGGCACATTGGAAACATCCATGGAAACAGTTTTGAAGGGGTATAAATAGAAGTAAGACCTCCATTACCTTTAGTCTATTTGCAACTTTAGCCTTGGGCTTGCGACCGAAATAAGGGCTTGCAAAGGTGCGGGCCAAGAATGAAGCCCAGGAGTCAGTGAGGGAATGAACCCCCACATTCCCAAATGAACTCCCACTTTGGGAGTTGGAGTCCCAATGGATTCCCGAATCTTCAGAGGGTGATTGTAAGGGCTAAATTCATTAGATTAAAAAGTTCCTTATATAATTGAAAAGATTTTGAAATGTAAATGTTTAAAATGGGCTTGCATGACCCATTTGGACACTTAAAACACAAGTTATGGCCAAAAGAAGGGTCGGGAATCAAATTGGCAATTTGACTCCCAACCACTAAAAGTCAGAAATTAAATCAATTTCCTTGCATGCAGGTGGTGTGCGACATATCGTTGAAAAGCTCTTGATGAGGACTATAACTTTGCTTTAAACCTTACCTTAATCGGAGGTATGAACACAAAGTTATGGGCCCCAAAGTCGCGTGGATCCCAACTTTGGGAATTTCGGGACTTTCACTTGGGAGTCCTGGGACAAAATGACATTTGGGTGTTGATCTCGTGGCTAGGCATAAAGTATACTATAAGGGGGAAGGTGGTTGTTTCCCCCAAATTTGGGTCGTGGTGAATCTTGTGAATACTTGTTTACCCGTGGTTCGCCTGTGCACTAAAGGTGTTCCAGCTATGCATTAACCAACCTATTATTTGGTTTGTGTAGGTCCATGTGAGTAAATGACTTGCTTATCAATCTTCCTAGTCCCATCTCGAAGCTCTGACACGCCCCTCTACCTCCGAAATGTTGCGAGCCAAGGAACGTGCCCCAACTTTGTTGCAACCCTAGCCTTGGGCTTGTGACCAAAGCAAGGGCTTGCAAAAGGGCGAGAAAAGAGGGAGATTCGGGAGGCACATCTTATACTCCCGGGAGTGCAGGAGAATGTGAAAGAATGAACCTTCACATTCCTAAGGCAACTCCCATTTGTGAATGTTCATAGAGCAATTGCAAGGGTCAAAACCCAATGGTTCGAAAAGTTCTTTATGCCATTGGAAAGTTGTTGAGACGTAGATGTCTAAAATGGGCTTGCATCACCCATTTAGACATCTAAAACACAAGTTATGGCCAAAAGAAGGGTTGGGAATCAAATTGCTAATTTGACTCCCGACCACTTAAAGTCGGGAATCACCTTGATTTCCTTGCGTGTAGATAGAGTGCCACATACCATTGGAAAGCTCTTGACAAGATCTACAATTTTTTTAAAAACTTCATCTTAATCGAAGGTCTCCACACAAAGTTATGGGGCCCCAAAGTCACGGGAGTCTTGACCTTATGTCGTTACCCTAGTTTTGGGCTCACGACCAAAGCAAAGGGGTTACAAGGTTGCGGGCCAAGAGGAAGCCCATGAGTCAAGGCAAGAGGAAGCCTGGGAATCAAGGCAAGAAAAAGCCCGAGAATCACATCACATATTCCCAGGAGTGTAAGAAAGTGTGAGGGAGTATGAAAGAGTGAACCCTCACACTCCCAAGGCAACTCCCACTTTGGTAGATGGAGTCTCGGTGGATTCCCAAAACTTCAGAGAGTAATTTCAGGGGTCAAAACTCAATGGCTTGTGGTGTTCTTTATATCATTGGAAAACTGTTGAAATGTAGATGTTAAAATGGGCTTGCATTGTTCATTTGAACATTTGAAACACAAGTTATGGCCAAAAGAAGGGCAGGGAATCAAACTGTTAGTTCGACTCTCGACCATAAAAAGTTGAGAATCGACCCGATTTACTTGGCTGCAGAAGGCATGCGACATATTGTTGGAAAGCTCTTGACAAGAGCTACAACTTTGCTTCAGACTGCATTGCGATCCAAAGTTTGCTCGCAAAGTTATGGGGCTCCAAAGTCGTGGGAATCCCATTTTGCGCGATTTTGGGAGTCCTGGGAGATAAAAGCCATTTGGATGTAGGCTCCATGGCTAGCCACAGAGTATACTATAAGCAGGAAGGTGGTGGCTTCCCCCAAGTTCAAGCCATGGTGAGTCTTGTGTGTTTATGTTGCCCGTGGTTCGTCTTAGCACCAAAGGTGCTCCAACTATGCACTAACCATTTTGTGTGGGTTGTGTGCAGGCTCGTGTGAGTGAGTGGAACTGGTCAAGCTTGTCTTAGTTCTTTTATTTCATATTTTGGATTTAAATTGAAATTTATCCTTTTGTTGTTTGTCTTGATAATTTTTGTGCTTGTAACAAGAATTGTACAAAGATAAGAAATAGAAATAGAAAGCAAAATAAATAAAAAATTGAAGGTAAATACTAATGAAATAAAAAATAAAAAATGTGAAGGCAAGAAATAACAAGTCAAAGGAAAATAACATGAAAGCCAAAAAAATAGTGAAAAGATAAGTTATAGTAATGTGAAAGTAAGAAATAATAGTTAAAGGTGGGAAACCATGACACAAACATTAAAAAAAAATGGTGCAAAACCAAAAAGAACACAAAGGTAAAACAACAATAGAGCAAAAACAAAAAATAACAATACGACATAAATGGAAAAAAGAACACAAAATGAAAACAAGTTTAAAAAAAGATAAATGAAGCCCAAGTGTGAGCTTATGCCCTTTTACAAAGTTGCAATAATATTGCTCATAGAGTTTGAAGCAATTACCTCAAATTCAAATGTGAGGCCACTTCAAACCCTTAGTTTTTTGTTTCCTAATCTAACTTTTAATTAATTTTTTGGATTTTTTAAAAATTCATTTGACTTGATATCTACATCTAGGCAAGGTGTTAATATTTGGTTCATATATCATTTATGTGATATCCGGATTGAATTTTGTATATTGCATCACTAGATGTCAAAGTTATGAAATCCAATGCTTAGGATATCATTTCACATATCACAATTTGTGATATTCAATAAATATTAAAAGTGATATTTGAATTTAATATTTGAATTTTTTCAATATATGCCCAACATTAGTTCAAATTTCAAGTTAAAAACTTCTTTTATTATATTATAATGTCTCATCTAGATGCATGCATTTGTGTGAAACATGGCCATCCACCATATGTACACATAATACTCAAAATGTTGATTATACATTGGGTCAAGTTAAAGCCAAAGTTTATGCCCAAATTGATTCTACACCAATGTGGAGTTTTTCCTAATGTAGGATAAACTAAATAAATAATCTAACCCTAAAGCTATCCCTTTCACATACAAGGAATAAAAATTGACTTGGCAAATGACATGCCATTAAGGTTAAGAATGGCATAAATGTGTTGGGATATCTTAACGTTAGCAATAATTTTTTTCATTTTTTCTAGATTTGGGATTAAAGTGGAATGAGGAGGTTAGTTTGACCCCTTGGTTTCAAACTTAATCCCCTTCATGTTCACAAGAGCTTCTACTATTGTTTTTGCTAACATATTCTCTTTTCACATGAGATAGAGCACTTGGAATGGTGGGCAAATTTTTTTTCAACTCTTATATTTTGGCCAAAAGTTTTAGGCAAATTACTAAACTACTTGAAAAGTTTTTAGTTTCACGATATTTCCAAAGTGCCCAAAATGTTTGGGCAAAAATGAAAAATTTCTTCAACCTTTATGAGGTCCCAGAAATTATAATTCAAAAAAAAAATCTCAAAATGCCAAAAAAATTTAAGCATTAGGATTTTTCTAAAGTGACCAATTGTTTTGGGTAGAAATTAATTTTTTTCAACTTTTAGCATATTCCTGAACAACCTAAAAATTCCAAAACCAATGAATTTTTTTGGAGCATCCTACATTCAATTATGTTTGATAACCCACTATAAATAAAAAGGCTTGCAATTAAATTCGATGACAAAAAAGACTATAAAAAATATTTTTTAAAAAAAGAAAAACTAAAAAAAAGGTGCCAAAGTATTGGATCATACAAGCAAGCTCTCATAATTGTATTGCCCAAGGATGTGTTTGCCCCATACATGTTTGGTAAAATTTATTATTACCTTAAAATAATAGACATTTCATAGTGACATGAAACCTTCTCATACAAAAAGGCATGTGACAACTCAAAAAAACTTTTTAATGACAATGTTTCATTGGAACTAGTTTATAGAGGATGGGATTTTGGTGATCGTCACTATGACAATTCTAAAATCATTTTGGATTATAATTCATCATAGATCAAATTTCATTTTTAATTAATCAAACTTTTGTTCACAAAGAATGAACAAAAATATTAATGAAACAAAATGACATATAGTGAAATTTATAAAAAATATTTTTTTGAAAAGAAAAAATTAATTACAACAAAATTATTATGTCCACAAAAAATAATTCAATCATTGTCACTAGTAGTGCGAAGCAACGTGGAGCACAAATAAAATGATATAGAAGGATGATTAAATTAGTTACCCAACATTCATATTTTGAGAAGAAACCCAACAAATAGATATGGGTAGACTTCAAAATAACCCATCAATTGGATGAGCGCACCCAACATTTACACATGTGTGTCCATTAACTTGTGGCAATAATTCTAGTGACGATGTTTCATTAGAATTGGTTTATGTAGGATGGGATTTTGATGATGGTCATTGTGATAATTCTAGAATCATTTTGGATTATAATTCATCATAGATCAAATTTCATTTGTGTCGTTTTTTTCTTTTGTATGTTTGTATCTTGTTATTCGTTTTGCACCCTTTAAATGTTTTTGTTGTTTGTATCTTGTTGTTTGTGTTACACTTTTGCAATGTTTTTATTTGTTTGTATCTTGTTGTTTGTGTTACACCTTTGCAATGTTTTGTTTGTTTTTTTTTTTTTTTTTCTTTTTTTTTTTTTTTTTATTTTTTTTTATTTAAAAATTTGGCTAATTTGTTTTCTAGGGTTGTTTTTTTTTTTTTAGGTTTTCAACCCCCCCGCCCCCTCCTTGAACGACCGGCGGGGAGGGAAGGTGGAGGGATG
>Ga0116227_10013146_pt1 | contig 13144 bp, 16 predicted proteins | sample S1TSphgellanicum_FD_89693 | JGI IMG/M metagenome (GOLD analysis project Ga0116227, IMG submission 89693) | Host-associated microbial communities from peat moss isolated from Minnesota, USA - S1T2_Fb - Sphagnum magellanicum MG | ecosystem: Host-associated > Plants > Peat moss > Unclassified...
ATTTTAGGTCAAAAATGCTTAAATAGTCAGCATTCTATTGAGATAAGCGCAACGTTGAGCCAGTACCTGAGACACATTTTCTTGGTTCCATTTGCCAATTTTAGATTTTAGATTTTAGATTTTAGATTTTGGATTAAATTCTTTCAATCTAAAATCTAAAATCCAAAATTGTCTCAGTTCATCTACTGTTGTCTCTATTTGTGGGGCACTAAAGTCTTGTCGATGTACTAGCCTTTGCTGTGTTTTACCTGATACGCTTATCCCTGTGAAAAACTCTACATCTTTGGCTGCGTTTTCATACGAAACATTTGCACTACTCCGAACACAGCACATTTCTATAAATGGGCTTAACTGTGTATATGGTTTTACATCTAGCTTCTGTGCCTGTTGACTGCTTATTGGCAGTTCTCCGAGGATACTTTTGATGTGCCTGGTTCTCCCCGCTTCCGTTCCTGTAGTCGTGCGGATAAAAAAATTCCGATTTCTGGTGTTACGTATTCCAATATCTGATCAATCAATTTTGGATTTTGGATTTTAGATTTTAGATTGTGAAGAGATCTGAATAAAACCAACTCTCGATGCCAACTAGTTCATTCCTAATCCAAAATCCAAAATCTAAAATCTAAAATTGATTGTTCTGCATTTGTTTGTGCATACAATATTGCCGCTATTGCCTCAGCATGCTGTTTAATTTCTGTGATTTCTTCTGGTGTCATAATTAGTACGTTCTCTTTTTTACTACTTCCTTCTCATACTCATATTGTCTCATATTTTTCATCCAATACTTTTGCTACCGCATGAGTATAAATACTCCATTGCAAAGGTGACATGCTCCCCTAAATAGTTACTATTAATAACATTACCGAAAGAGATTTCGGGGAGGAAATGAGCCTTTTTTCGGGGAGTATTCGCAGCAGTTAATTGCCTCCTCTGTAAGCACGATAGAAGGCTGCACAGCACATTTAAGATAATGGTTATTTGAGAAGAATCGACAATTTTTACAGGGAACTTTGTGTAAATTATTGATGCTAAAAACCATCTTATCGTCTAATCGAGTGCGGATGTATCTTAAAGTCAGTAGGAAAACTACCCAACTGAAAACAAAGCTTATAGGAGTTAATGAGATTGCTAAATCAGGAACATTGTATACATCCGGCTTGTGTTGCTCTTGTTTTACTTCCGTTTGGGTTACATGATGGAAATTCGTAGTTATCGCTAGATTATTTTGCATCATATTATGGCTTTACCGTACTTGTTATGCTGAATTAACGGTTTGTAGTAGGAAACTCTTAACAAGGGAAAGAAGCAATATTAACAAATGATATTAGTAAATAAGCAGGACTTTCCTTGCTAAGCAAGCTTCCTCACATTTTTTGAGTAACTTTAGCAGCATGGGTACTGAAGAATCCATATTATTTACCCTTGGTGATATAATTAATTCGAAAATATGCTAAATTTTCCTCCTGTTTACACATTTTATACTTCTAGTAAATGCATTAGAACGTACATAAACTATTCATAAGGCGCTAATTATAGGTGTAACAAACGAAAAGTTTAGCTATCTCTGTCTCGAGTTTTGGTTGTTAATTTACGAGCCTATCTCCAAAGGAATAAATTGCACCACTGATGGATATAGCACTCTCAAATTGCTCGTGAAAAATCTATTACCTACAAGAGGAAATTTCACGAATCAAAGAGAATTGCTATAGTTTCTCAAGAAAGTACTCAAGAGTTGGAACTATCTGCGACTGGTGAAGGATGAATGTGTTGAAGATGAATACTAAATCAAAAATTTAGTGATTGATTCTGACCTCTGAATTCTTCTTCAATATTATTTCCCCCGCCATCATTGTTCAATAGATTATTTTGGCAAAAATTTACTCCCAATGATGGGGACAAGATTGCTAAGTAGGCTTTTTTATCAGTTCCTTCAGTGTAGGGAATAGGGAACTCCTAAGCACAGTCAGCAGTCCCCCCTTGAGGATATCTAACTTTCCTGTAACCGTAATGTAACGTAAACTACGCCAACATCCATTTGGGGGACTTGCCAATGGAGGAGCGATCGCTTAATCATAGAAACACACGGTAAGTGGGAAACGAGCGTGGCTTCAGAGAGAGAGAGGGAAGCGACTCGTGACTTGAGTCACCCAGAAATTCCAAATTCAAATTTTGACAACGGGGACAGCTTACCTGGAGGATAGAGGAGTATTTCTTTAAGAGCATCAAGATGGAGCCAATGACGCTGAATTTTGGGGTAATGCGGGTATTTCTCCAACGAGTGATAGGGGAAATCAAAGAATTTTGGATTTTAGATTTTAGATTAGGGGGAGTAGAGGATAAAAAACTAACATTTAACACTTAGTGTATAATTCGTCAATTCCCAATCCAAAATCCAAGTCGCTTGCATCTCAAGGCTAAAGCCAGTGAGTTTTCCGCTTACCGCGTATCCTTATAAAAAAAATACCCCATTTCTGAGAAAAAGGGTAGCAAAGATCAAAAATTAGGCAAGTATTAGTTAATTGCCCAACTTCAAAATTTTCGCTGTCACCGCTAGGCTTTCTTCAAACAATGCCTCCCGTCCCCAGCGTTGTACCTGTTGACTGAGTAATACTTCTGCCTTTTGTTCTGAAAGTGAACTTACCTGTTGAAATAGGCCTGCTGATTGGGCACCACCATGGGTTTCCATCCGCATACAGCCACCAGTTTCAGAACAGATAACTGTGCCACAGTTAGCTTGGGGGTTAGTGGAACTTAGACGCATAGCAATCAAGTCGCCAATCACATCACCCACATCAGCCACTGGAACTCCAGCTAACTCTGCTTCCACTTGCCGTTGGTCTTGAGTATGAAATTGAACGCGGACGATGTCATAATCGCCTCTTTCCGTTTGATAGGAAACTGGTAGCCATCCCAACCGACTCCCTAACCAACCCAAAAACAGCAACGCTTGGGTAGGGTTGCCTTTTTCGTAATCAATTGTCACTCGGTCAATTTCCTTGATGGCAGCTAGACGGTGGGGAGCGTCGTAAGCCTCTGCGGTCAATTCCTGCCAAGCAGCTAAGCGTCGCCAGTTGAGATCCGCCAGGGGAATGCCAGTTACCACCAACTCTTGGAGGTTGAGTAAATCAGTGTGGGCTTCGTTAAAGTTGCAAGAATCAACAATAACATTGTTACAGACTGCTGCTAGCCGCTTGAATAGGAAATTATTGGGGTCTGGTGTGGCTTTCCACCAGAGGAACTTGGGTAACCCACCAATCAACAAAGCGGGGATCATCCCCCCAATTCGTTCCAGTGCGGTGGGGGTACCAGTGAGAGTTATATACTCACAACAGATGAGTGTACTTGAGGACTGCTTCTGGATTGGGCAGTAGGCAGAAACCTGGGCTTTGACCCCTTCATCTTCTCCGCTAATAGGACATAGGGCAATGATCCGGCAGGGGTTGCGGATGGCAATTTCGTCAGCGATGGTGGGACTTCCGCTGTTATAACTAATACTTGCAATATTTTCTGCGGCAGTCCCGTTAGCTTGACGCTTAGTGAGTTGTTCCCTTAGTACTGCCAGAGTTTCAGGTGTGGCTGTGCCAGTTTCTGCGAGTCCGTATTTTTTCTGCACATCCCGAAGTGCGGCTTCCATTTGCGGCCCGAGAATGCCGTCAATGGGGCCTTGATAAAATCCTAAAGCAGCCAACAAATACTGGGTTTCTTCTGGTTCATAGACCACCAGTGTAAAGGTAGTTGCCCGTGTGGCACTAGGAAGTCCACCGTCCTCGCCACTAATGCCGTAACTTTGCCAAATTTGATTGAGTTCCGCGTCGATTTCTGTGAGCGAAACATCCTTGGGTGCTTGCAGTGAAAAAACTGTAGGAGCTTGGGAAACCATAGGGGATTTTGGATAATTGGGGATTGAGTTTTAGGGTTCGGGGACTAGAGGAATTTCCCTAGTCCCCATCCCCATTAGAGTCTGCGCCAGCGACGGCCATCTTGATTAATTAAAAATTCTGCTTCCGCTGGTTCCCAAGTACCGGCTTCGTACTGGGGAATAGAGGTTGGGTCTGCGGGTCCATCCCAAACGGATAGGGCTGGGGTAACAACTTGCCATGCTGCTTCTACTTCGTCTGCCCGTGTGAATAACGTCTGATCGCCCATCATACAATCGAGGAATAAGCGATCATAGGCGTCGGAGGTTGCTTGGATGCCAAAGGAACCATAGCTGAAGTCCATATCAACAGCACGGGTGCGGAATTCTGCCCCTGGCATTTTCACATCAAACCGCAGGGATATTCCCTCATTGGGTTGAATCCGCAGGGCTAAAATGTTGGCGTTTGTCTGTTTAGCAGCAGACTGAAATAGTCTTGAAGGAACTTCGCGGAAGTGGATGGAAATCTCAGAGACTTTTTTCGGCATCCGCTTTCCAGTTCGCAGGTAGAAAGGTACACCCTGCCAGCGCCAGTTGTCTACAAGAAACTTCATGGCTACATAGGTGGGTATTGTGGAGTTGGGATTAACTCCTGGCTCTTGCCGATACCCTGGTACTGGTTGACCTTTCATCCAGCCTGCACTGTATTGCCCGCGAATTGCTGAACTTGACAGGTTATATACATCAGCTAGGCGGGTAGCTTGAAGTGCCTTGACTTTTTCTGTGCGGATACTGTCAGCATCCATGTAGTTGGGTGCTTCCATCGCTGTCAGACAATAAAGTTGCATCAGGTGATTCTGCAACATATCCCGTAGGGCACCTGCCGATTCATAATACCCAGCCCGATCTTCTACACCTACGGTTTCAGCTACGGTAATCTGTACGTGGTCAACAAATTGACGATTCCACAGGGGTTCAAAAATCGCATTGGCAAAGCGAAACACCAGCAAATTCTGGACTGTTTCTTTACCCAAGTAGTGGTCGATGCGGTAAACTTGATTCTCTTTACAGTATTTCTGCACTACTTGGTTTAAGCTTTGGGCCGAAGCTAGGTCCCGACCGAAGGGTTTTTCAATGACTAGGCGATGCTTGTAGGGATCGTCTAGCATTCCTGCTGTCCCTAGTTGCCTAATTGCTTCCGGAAAGAACTTTGGTGCCACAGAGAGGTAGAACATTCGGTTTCCCCGTGTACCTCGCTTCTCATCTAATTCGTTGAGGAAGTTTTTCAGTTTCTGGTAGCCTTCAGGGTTGTCTATGTCCGCAGGGAAATAGAACAGGCCTTGAGAGAAGTCTTCCCAAAGATCCCCTAGTTCGACTCCACTGTGAGCCTCTTGCATGCCCTTGAGCATTTGTTCCCGAAAGTACTCATGGCTCCATTCTCGCCGAGCTACACCAACAACTGTAATTTCTGGAGGAATCCGCCGCTCTCGCCGGAGTTTAAACAATGCTGGTATGAGTTTGCGCCAAGTAAGGTCTCCAGAAGCGCCAAAGATAACTATAATTTGGGGTTCGGGCATCCCTTGTTGTTGTAGTCCAACGCGCAGGGGATTTTCTAGCAGACTGACCATAGAATTTTAGATTTTAGATTTGGGACTGCAGGTTATACTGCCGACAATACCTTGATTTTCCGTTCTAAAGAGTTCATCAAGGATTGAAACGGCTCGACAAACTTGTTGATGCCTTCTATGAGTAATTCTTTCATGACGGCATCAAGATCAATATCAATGTTGGGATCTTTCAAGCTTTGGATGAGGTTATGAGCTTCTTGGACACCTGTTTCCAAGTGTGAGCTTACCTCGCAATGATCAGCACAGGCTTTAATTGTGTCTGGTGGTAAGGTGTTAACTGTCTCTGGGCCAATCAACTCATTGACGTACATGACATCGCTGTAGTTAGGGTCCTTGGTACTGGTGCTAGCCCACAATAGCCGCTGCACTTTTGCCCCTTTTGCCGCTAAGGCTTGAAAGCGATCGCTCCCTTTGATTTTTTTGAATTCCTGGTAGGCTATCTTGGCGTCGGCAATGGCCACTTTTCCCTTAACGGCTAAAAGTTTTGCTTCCTGGACAATATCATCAACGCCTCGACCCAATTTTTCCTCGATTTTGCTGTCAATGTTGCTGTCAATTCGGCTCAGGAAAAAGCTGGCCACTGAAGCGATTTTGCTAATATCCTTACCTGTTGCTGCCCTTTTTTCTAAGCCTTGGATATATGCCCAGGCAGTATTAATGTAGCTTTCCACAGCGAAAAGTAGTGTAATATTAACATTAATCCCTTCAGAAATTGCCTGTTCCACTGCCGACAAACCAGCTTCTGTGCCAGGAATTTTAATCATTAAATTCTGCCGCCCAATTTCTTGGAAATAGCGGCGAGCTTCGGCTATTGTAGCTTGGGTATCGTGAGCGATAGTCGGTGGGACCTCAATACTCACATAACCATCCAGTCCATTGGTGGCTTCATAAACAGGGTTTAAAATGTTACAGGCTTCCCGGATATCCGCAAAAACTAGGGATTCATAAATTTTGTATGTCGGCAATCCTGCCCGAATGCCAGCGGCAATTTCAGCATCATAAATCTCATTACCTGTAATCGCTTTCTCAAAAATAGCTGGGTTGGAAGTAATACCAGAGATTCCTTGTTTTTCCACCAGGTCTTGAAGTTCCCCTGAGCGAATAATGTTACGGTTCAAGTTATCCATCCAGATACTTTGACCATGTTGTTTAATCTCTAATAAATGATTGGTTGTCATGGCTATTTTCTTTTAACTCCCGTTAACCAAAACATCTATCAATTTTGGCTTTTCCAATCACATCTAGCATCAACCAACTGAAATAATCAGGAGCCTAGTTGGTTATGCCCTTGGAGAAAGATGAGGAGGCAAAGGGATGCACCCCTTTTTCCCTTTTTGCTGCTTTGACTAACTAACCGACAGCAGAATCTCGTTGATTAGTGACCGTTTTGGATAAAGGATTCTACACGAGAAACATCTTCTTTACTGCCAATAATTAAAGGTGTGCGCTGGTGTAATTTAGTTGGCACTACATCCAAAATATCTACCAGTCCTGTAGTTGCACGACCACCTGCTTGTTCAATTACAAAGGCTAGTGGAGCGGATTCATAAAGCAAGCGTAATTTACCTTCGGGTTTTTGAACTGTCCCTGGGTAGAGGAACACGCCACCTTGAACTAAAATTCGGTGGATGTCACTCACCATAGCCCCACTATAACGAGCACTATAGCCTTCCGTGCGATGAACGTAGCGGATGTATTCCCGAATGGACTCTTCCCACTGCCAAAAGTTACCTTCGTTAACGCTGTAGACTGCTCCATGGTCGGGGATGCGGATATTCTCTTCTGTGAGGATAAACTCCCCTAAGCTAGGATCGAGGGTAAACGAATGTACACCTCTACCTATAGTATAGATCAGCATTGTACTAGGACCATACAGAACATAGCCAGCAGCAATTTGTTTGCGACCATTGGTTAGGATATCTGTAGCTTGTCCGTCAATGTCATTTCCCTGCTGTTGGCGAATGGCAAAAATGGAACCTAAACCCAGATTCGTATCCGTGTTAGATGAGCCATCAATGGGATCATAGAGCAAGGTATAGCGACCAATGGGACAGTTTTCAGGGATGTAGTAGGGTCTTTCCATTTCCTCGGAAGCTAGGCGACAAACTAAACCGCTTTGCTTAAACACCGAAATAAATACCTCATTGGCGTAGACATCCATCTTTTTGACGGATTCTCCCTGGACATTAACCTCCCCAGTAAATCCCAGCACGCCTTCCATTAACCCAGCCCGGCTGAGGCGACGAGCAATGAGTTTACCAGCCAAGGCAATCCGATTCATCAATGCACTCAAATCCTGTGCATCTGGTGAAAAACTTTGCAGTTGTTGGAGGACATGACGGGACAAAGTTGTACAATCTCGATCTAGGGACTTGTCTGTGTCAAGGGAAAAATCTAGAGATTCTGGCGCTTGAGCCATTTTTTTACTTCCTAACGAATTGCGGTCATCTGCTTCTATCTTAGAAAGGTAGTTTGATAACTTAAATGTGATTTTAGATAAACTACAGAAATGGAAAATTCGGGCCATTTGCCCAAGTGTATAGGCACAAAGAATTCCGACTAGTCGTGATACTTGCTTGCTGTTCACAACTGGCCGGGTATAGTTATGGGGAATTGGTTCGGTGAAAATTTTAGCGTCCTAGTCTTGTATTACAAGAAAACAGTTTACTTAAGATATTGGGCTTTTGCTAAAACTCTTCTTTCTTATTCCAACTACCCCGTCGGTTATCCTCTCGTGGTTTGGCTTTATTGACTCTTAATTGACGGCCCATCCATTCTGCACCATCTAATTCTGTTATGGCCGCATCCTCTTGGGCATCTTCATTCATTTCAACAAACGCAAAGCCCCGCATTCGTCCGGTTTCGCGGTCTGTAGGTAAAACGACTCTTTTGACCTCGCCATAGTCTGCAAACACAGCTCTTAAGTCTGCTTCAGTAGCGCGGTAGGAGAGATTTCCAACGTAAATAGTCATGTGGGATCAGTTAATTTTCAACAAAGTGCTGTTAGTTCAGCCAGAAAATGTATGGTGAACAGGGTTGTAAAACAGAAACCTGAATGGTGACCTGATCTACAATAAGACCTACCATATAGCTGAACATACGCATACATACGCTCACTATGATAACTGATCGTGATATTTTTCAAAGTATGAGACTTTACAAACTCCCCTAATCTGGGGTCAAAATCTTTTATTGGTTGAGTTAATTGTGTGCTATAGTTAAGAACCTGTGGTTGAATTAAGTAGGGAATTAGCTGGATCCATACTTAAAGTCTGGGGTAGAGATTGAGTTGACTGTTAACTACTGACTGTTAACAGTCTTCACCACTGGTAGTCCCTGCTTGGTGCCTAAAAGTTTAGGGGTCAAAGAATGTTAATCTATCGAAATCTGCTGCGGTCTACTGGCTTTGCCATTATGTGCTTCAGTTTTGGTGCTGGTGTCGGTGTTTAAACTGTTCTGCTGATCTAGCCAGTTTTTAACAGGTTCATCTGCTAGATTGAGACGAAGTACACCGGAGAAGAAGCCACCTAAAAACGAGGCTGGGTGCTGAGCTAGTTGTTTAACTATTGGTAACAATTCATCAATGAACATTAAAACTCTCCTGGCATAGCTGTAAGAAATTATCATTTCTTAATTTATCGTAACCTAGAAAGTAATTTTGGTTCAGCTGCGGTGAGAGGAATGGGCCTCTAGCTGATGCCTAAATTGCCTAGTTGATTTTACTTTAGGTTAGTAGACTACTAGCTTAACAGATCTAGAGACAATGCCTCAAATTACACTAGTACCAAAATATACTGAATTTCCCCAAAGTAGTTAACTGCTGTTCTCTAGAGAGTAAAATAACCTAATTACTCTCAAGAAATTGAGTCAGAGCCAGGTGTACTGACAGATTAAAGTGCTTTTTTTAACAATGTTCCAATTATTATGAAAGTTGCAATTATAGGTTGTGGTTATGTTGGTTATGCAGTTGCCCAATATTGGCGGCAAAAAATGGATTTTGTGGTAACAGCAACCACAACTACTCCAGAACGTGCATCTGAACTACAAAAAGTAGCCGAGAAAGTTGTAGTTACTCAAGGAAATGATCTAGAAGGTCTAAAAGCAGTATTGCATGATCAAGAGGTTGTGCTTTTGAGCATAGGTGCCAAAGGTGCGAATGTCTATGAAGAAACTTATTTGCATACAGCTAAAACTCTAGCTTCCGTCTTGCTGCAAAATCCGCAGATCAAGCAATTGATCTATACAGGTAGTTATTCAGTTTACGGTGACAGAAATGGCGTCTGGGTAGATGAAGAAACACCCCTAGCCCCGGCTAATCTCAATGCCCATATCCTCCGAAAAACTGAGGAAATTTTACTAGCTGCTGAAACCGATAATCTCCGGGTATGTATCTTGCGTTTAGGGGGGATTTATGGAACTGGTAGAGAACTGGTGAAAATATTTCGCAGATTTGCTGGTACAACCCGCCCTGGCAGTGGTAAAGATATTACAAATTGGATTCACTTAGATGACATTGTAGGTGCAATAGAATTCGTGCGTTACCACAATTTACAAGGTATTTACAATCTTGTGGATGATTCCCATTTAACTAGTCAAGAATTGCTTGATAGTTTGTTTGAAAAACACAATTTAGCTAAAGTAGTCTGGGATAATGCTAATAAGAGCAACCGTCCCTATAATGCCTGGGTATCGAATCAGAAGTTAAAAGACGCAGGATACGAGTTTATTTATCCTAGAATAGTTTTTTAGTCAGGGAAAATTTTAGCAGTATGGAAGCTTCCACTACAGCAATTTATACTTATCAAGACTATGGCTGTGCCTACGAACTTCATCAACCAACCGCTGCGGGTATACCCCTGCTGTTAATTCACCCCATTGGTGTGGGACTATCACGGCAATTTTGGCAGCGGTTTTGCCGAGAATGGCAAGATACACCTATCTACAATCCTGATCTATTAGGGTGTGGTGAAAGTGATATGCCCCATATTGCCTACACTCCAAGTGACTGGGCCAACCAGTTACAGTACTTCTTAGAAAATGTGGTGCAAAAACCTGTAATTGTGCTGGTCCAAGGTGCTTTATTACCAGTAGCAATAGAACTAAGTCAGCAAAAATCAAACTTCGTAGCTGGACTTATACTCAGTGATCCCCCAGCCTGGGGTGTAATGACTAAAAACGCAGCAGTATGGCGACAAAAACTGATTTGGAACATACTAGATTCCCCAGTTGGCAGTGCTTTCTATCGCTATGCCCGGAGTGAAAAATTTTTGCGTTCTTTCTCCACAGATAAGTTGTTTGCCACCAGTGATGCTGTAGATGGAGAATGGATCAATACTTTAAGGGCAGGGGCACAAAATCTTGCGAGTCGCCATGCTGTTTTTTCCTTTTTAGCGAGATTTTGGCAACGGGATTATAGTCAAGCGATCGCTACCATCAAGCAACCCACACTGGTAGTGATGGGGGACACAGCATCAAGTGTTAGCCAAGAGGGTAAACAAGAGACACCAGATCAACGCCTAGCAAATTACCTAGCTTGTTTACCCCAAGGCCAAGGCTTAAAAATACCTGGGCGAAATGTCTTGCCATACGAATCAACCCCTGAATTTATCAGCGCCATTGCCCCATTTATCAGCAATTTGCACTCCTCTGTGGGATTAACCTAATGCCCAGTCCAGTTATAGTATCACTGGACCAGTTATCTTGAGGAGCTAATTCATGTTAACAAATCGCCGAGGTCAAAAAGTACCTAATGCCATATTTCGTACCCGTAAAGATAACCAGTGGGTAGATCTGACAACCAATGATCTATTTGCAGGGAAAACAGTAGTTGTCTTTTCCCTACCAGGTGCTTTTACCCCGACCTGCTCATCTACCCATCTCCCTGGTTACAACGAATTAGCCAAGGTTTTTAAAGACAACGGTGTAGATGACATTATCTGTATTTCCGTCAACGATGCCTTTGTGATGAACGAGTGGGCACAATCGCAAGAAGCAGAAAATATTACCCTCATACCCGACGGCAATGGAGAATTCACCGAAGGCATGGGGATGCTGGTAGATAAATCAGACTTGGGTTTTGGCAAGCGGTCATGGCGTTATTCTATGCTCGTGAGAGACGGCGTAATCGTCAATATGTTCATCGAGCCAGAAGAACCAGGAGACCCCTTTAAAGTTTCCGACGCCGAAACCATGTTGAAATTCATTAACCCCAATGCAGTCAAACCAAAATTGGTCTCCCTATTTACCAAAGTTGGTTGTCCCTTCTGCGCCCGTGCCAAGGCATTACTCAAGGAACATGGTCTTGACTTTGAGGAAATTGTTTTAGGTAAAGAAGTTACGACACGCTCCTTACAAGCAGTTACAGGTGCCACCACCGTCCCCCAAGTATATATTGATGGTCAATTAGTTGGTGGTTCTGAGGCACTAGCAGCTTATCTGGGAGTGTGAAATAGTTTGGGAAGGGGGGAAGATTTTGGATTACGGGAGAACAGATCAATCTCTACCCCTGCTTCCTTGAAGCGGATTGGAACTACTGCCAGATAACAGCAACTGTTACGAAAATGATTGACGGGGAGTTATTTTTAAGGAGGCAGGAGGCAGCTATGAAACGTCCGCTTTATAGCGATCGCCAAAACAATAAATACAGCAATTATCCTGTCACTTGGCTTCACCAAAAGTTGGTCAGAACCAATTTAATTTCAAACTCGACATCCAAACTCCACCATTGAAGTAACATGAGCGATCGCACTGTTTTCTCATTTTTTTTGAGAGATATAGAGTGAAAACGAAGGACAACTAACCATGAGGCGAGAATTTAATGTAGTGATTGAGCAGGATGCCGATGGCTATTTTGTGGCTTCTGTCCCCGGTCTAGCGGGGTGTCATACGCAAGCTAAATCTTTAGATGAATTGATGGATCGGATTCGAGAAGCGATCGCACTTTGTCTAGAGTTTGAGGACAACCAGCAAGATTCACTGGAGTTTGTAGGTGTGCAGCGGGTTGCGGTTGAAGTATGAGCCAACTGCCTAGTGTAACGGGACGGCAAGTCATTGATGCTCTTGGTAAATTGGGGTTTGAAGTTGCTAAAGTACGAGGGAGTCATCATATTTTGATCCATAGTGATGGTCGGCGGACGGTGGTTCCTGTACACCTGGATTTCTCACAAGCCTAAGCGTTAGCGTAGCCACAATTTCTGCATCGCTATGACAAAACCTTTGTCCTGCATAGATTTGGCGCGTTTTAGACGAGCGTAAAAATCATGACAGGATTTTGACGGGTATTTCACCTCAAGTCCAGATAGCATAGGCATTTTGGGCTTATTGTTAAAATCTTGGTGAGAAATCCGGGTACATTCTGGTGAAACAATTGGTCGGGGGTTGCTGGCTCAAATTTTGCGAGATTGTCAGATTACTCGTGAGGAGTTTAGAACACTTTTATGAAATCTGCGGTAAGGAATGGTCGCATCGTGGTTTTGGGTATGGATGTTGATGGGGCCATGCAGGTCGCAATTGCCTTTTCAGCGATCGCACTTCAACAACCATCGGCTCAGATCTTGCACCTCTCCGTACCAACCCAGGCATCCTAAAAATATGCGCGATAAGGCTACCTTATTTTTATAGATTTTTCTCGCTAAATCAAGGGTTTGTGATTCATACTGTG
>Ga0116227_10013147_pt1 | contig 13144 bp, 11 predicted proteins | sample S1TSphgellanicum_FD_89693 | JGI IMG/M metagenome (GOLD analysis project Ga0116227, IMG submission 89693) | Host-associated microbial communities from peat moss isolated from Minnesota, USA - S1T2_Fb - Sphagnum magellanicum MG | ecosystem: Host-associated > Plants > Peat moss > Unclassified...
AGAAAATAGCGAAAATCGTCGAGCCGCGCGCGCTCGATCGTGATGCCCGCCGCCATGGCATGGCCGCCGCCTTTGACGAGAAGGCCGGCCTCGACCGCCGCGCGCACCACGCGCCCGAGATCGATGCCCGCAATCGAGCGGCCGGACCCGGTGCCCCGCGTTCCATCAAAGGCGATCGCGAAAGCCGGCCGGCGGAATTTTTCCTTGAGCCTCGCGGCGACGAGCCCGACCACGCCGGGATGCCAGCCTTCGGCCGAAGCCACCAATGCCGCGCCCTCGTTTTTGCCGAGCCCCAAATGAGCCAAGGCTTGCGCTTCGGCTTCTTCGACGGTCGCTTTTTCGAGGACTTGGCGCTCGCGATTCAGCCGATCGAGCTCCTGCGCGATGCGCTGGACCTCGGCTTCGTCGCTCAGGCTCAAGAGCCTGGCGCCGAGCGCGGCATCGCCGATGCGCCCGCCGGCATTGATGCGTGGGCCGATGAGAAAGCCGAGATGATAGGGCCGCGGTGGCCCGTCGGCGCGCGCAATATCGAAAAGAGCGCGCAGGCCCGGCCGGCCGCGGGCCCGCATCACCGCCAGGCCCTTGCTGACGAAAGCCCGGTTGAGGCCGGTCAAGGGCGCGACGTCGGCGACGGTCGCGAGCGCGACGAGATCGAGCCCGGCGAGAAGATCGGGCTCCGCACGGGTGTTGAAAAAGCCTTGCGCGCGCAAGCGGCGGCTCAGCGCGACGAGCGTCATGAAGGTGACGCCGGCGGCGCAAAGCTGGCCGAGGCCCGAAAGATCGTCGAGCCGGTTCGGATTGACGACCAGCGCCGTGGGCAGCGCCTCGGTGGCTTGATGATGATCGAGCACGATCGTGTCGAGGCCGTGCGCGCGCGCATGGGCGAGGGGAGCGTGGCTCATCGTGCCGCAATCGACGGTCACGAGAAGCTTGGCGCCGGCGGCCTGCAGCGCGTCGATCGCGGCTTTGTTCGGGCCGTAGCCTTCGAAGATGCGGTCGGGAATATGGATCAGATGCGGCACGCCGCATTGGGTGAAATATTCCGCGAGCAAAGCCGAGGAGGCGGCGCCGTCGACATCGTAATCGCCGAAGATCGCGACCGTTTCGCCACGGGTCACGGCATAGGCGAGACGCTCCACCGCCGCGCCCATATCGACGAGGCTGAGCGGATCCGGCATCAAGGCGCGTAGCGTCGGATCGAGATGGTGCGCGACGCCGTCCGCAGCGATGCCGCGGCCGGCAAGCACGCGGGCGACGAGGTCGCCCGCGCCGGCGCTCTGGCTGATGGCGCGCGCGCGCGCCTCGCCGGCCGGATCGAGCCGGTCGCGCCATGCGCGCCCGAGGCTCGAACGGGAAACGCCGAGAAAAAGCCGGTTGCCTGTCGCAGGTGATTCGCTCACGCGCCAGAATAGGCCGATCCCTAAGGCCGCGACAAACCTATCGGGCGACAAGAACACTATTTTCCTTTCTCGGCACGCACAAAGAATATGAAGCGATCGACGCCAAGACCGTTTCGCAATTCTGACCACGGAGGCTCAAATGGACATAAGGCCCACTCGCAACAAGAACGATCTCCAGGTGGCCCTCGCCGAGATCGAGCGCCTCTGGGGCGCCCTGGAGGGCACCCCGGACGGTGACAAGCTCGACGTGCTCGCAACCCTCGTCGAGGCCTATGAAGATAAGGCCTATCCGATCCGCACGACCGGCGATCCGGTCGATCTTTTGAACTATGCGATCTCGGATATGGGCCGCTCGCATGCCGAGCTCGCTCATATCCTCGGCTCGCGTAGCCGCGCCTCCGAGATCTTGAGCCGCAAGCGGCTTCTCACGATACCGATGATCGACAAGATCGTGGCCGCTTGGCATCTGCCGCGCGATCTGCTCGCCATGCCCTATCGGCGCATGGCGCCGAAGCGGCCACCACCCGCGTCGCAGAATGAAAAAACCGTCGCGCCGACGAAAAAGGCCGCAGCGAAGAAAGATCCCGGCAAAAGCCGCGCGGCTCCCAAGAAGGCTACGCAGCGCCGTGCCACTGCGTGAGGCTCGTCGCGCGGTTTTGCGCAGGATGCTCTGGCGAGCGCGGCGCTTCTCCGTCATAGTAGGCCCAAGTGTATCCCAAAAGGACGAAACGCGATGCCGGTGGTCATGCAGGTCAATTTCATGCCGGGAGATTTTCATGCCCGCGAGACCGAAGCCGATAAATGCGCGGTGGCCGAGATGATCAACGCGCTGCCTGGCTTTGCCTGGAAGATCTGGATTACCGATCCGGCGACGAAGATGCGCGGCGGCATCTATCTGTTCGAGGATCTCGCCGCCGCCCGCGGCTTCGGCGATGGCATCTTGGCGGAAAAGCTCGCAGAAGGCGGCGCACGCGACGTGTCGATCCGCTATTTCGAGGTCGAGGCGGGCCCCAGCGCCATCAATCGCGCGCCGCTCGCCGTGGCCGCGTTGCACGCCGCCTGATATCGCGCCGATGTCCATGACCGAGGTGGTCCAGCGCAAGGACCGCATCAATGCGGCGATCGCCAATCATGATCCCGTCGCCTTCGTCGATCACATCGTCGCCTGGCTCGAGGCGACCGCCTATATGCGCGTGCTGCCGGGGCTCAAGAAGGTCGGGCTCGAGCCGCAATCGATTCCCGAGCTGACTTATGTCGATCTGCGCGAGGAGAGCGTCCGCAATGTCGCCGATGACGCGGTCATGGCGTTTTGCATCTCCGCCGGCTTGGCGGGCGATCTCGACGGTTTCTCGAAGCTGCACGATTTGATGACGCGGCGGCTCGGCCTGATCTATCCGGGCTCCTCGGCGCTCGCGCATTGCAACCAGGTGATCGATCCGATCGTCACGCTCGACGACGCGGTCGGCCAGGTTCTCAAGGCGATGCTGGAAGGCAAGCGCTTCGATGCCGCCGAGATCTGGAATGCCGGCTTGCGCGTGCTGCAGCGGCTGCGCTCGTCGAATTTCGCGCCAGAGCTGGCACGGCTCGCGGCGCTCTGGCTGCGGACGCAATGGCAGGCCGCCCTCGCCGATCCGCAGGCTTTCGCGGTACGGGACGCGGCCTTTTCGGGCATGAAGATCGAGGCCGCGCTCGCCGATCCGCGCAACGATCAGGCTTTCATCGCCGCGCTGCTTCTGGCGAGCATCGACGCGATCGAACGCGAGGTCGATCCGCAATATCGCACGCAGCTCAAGGCGATCGCCGAGCGACACTAATTAGAGCATCCCGGACGCGTTGGTGCCGCGCGCTCCTCGCTGCGGCGCTCACGGCAGCGGATGTGATTTGCCCGTCTCGTCGAGTGCCACGAAGGTGAAGGTCGCGTCCGTCACCTTGACGCGCTCGCCGATGCGATCGCGCAGCACCCATGCCTCGATATGCACGCCGATGGAGCTGCGGCCGGTCCGCACCACGCCCGTATAGACGCACAGAATGTCCCCGACATGCACGGGCTTGAGGAAGCTCATCGCTTCGATCGCGACGGTGGCGACGCGGCCTTTGGCGCGCTGGCTCGCGCAAATGCCGCCGGCAATATCCATTTGCGCGAGCACCCAGCCGCCGAAAATATCGCCGGCCGGATTGGCATCGGCCGGCATGGCGAGCGTGCGCGTCGTCAATTCTCCCGTCGGCGTCTCTGTCTGTGTCTCGGGCTCATGCGTCATCGTCATGTCTCTTCAGCAGGCGGTTGCTCGCAGCGCCCCGCTTATCCCGGATCACACCGCGGTGGGATAGGCCTCGTGCTTTTCGCCATCGAGCAGCCGGTTGGCGTCGCCGCCGCCACCCGCCGGCACGTGCTCGCCCCATTGATTCCAGAAGAATGGGGTGTTGCTTTTCGCGCATTGGTCGCGCAGCGCGCGCGCCCAATCGGGCTGGCAGGCGGTCGCCTTGGCGCTGACTTCGCCGCCGGCCACGACCCAATCGATCACCGGCGCCGTCGCGACGCCTGAGCCTTCAGGCTTGAGCCAGGAGCCTATTTTGAGATCGATCGTCTCGAGAAGCGGCTCGGCGGCGATGAAGCGGATCGCCGCCGGCGTCTCCAGCAAAGCGGGGATGCGGCGATCCGCCTCCTTCTGGTTTTCGGCGGTGACGCCGAGCCAGAGATGCGGCAGCGGCCATTGCGCGATCTTCGGCGCGTCGGCCTTGATGTCGGCCATGGCAGCCTCGATGCGCGCCGGCGTCGCGGGGTTGGCGATATAAGGCTGCATCGTCTTAGGGCGCTTCGTGAGGATTTGAAATTGATGCTGCGGGGCAAGCGCGATGACCGCGAAAATACGGTCGATCACCGCTTCCTCGAGCGATTCGTGGAAAACGTCGGAGGTCGAGTTCACGAATATGCGTCGCGGCGTGTCCCAAGTCAGCGGCAGCAAGAGCCGATCGTCGCGAAGGCCGATTTTGCCCGTCCAGGCTGGGACGCCGTCGTCGAGCTCGGCATAGCCATGGCCCCATTGGCCCGGCGCCGAGAAGGCCGCCGTCTCGGCCTCGGCGTAGCACCGCTTGCAGGCGGCGCTTTTGCGAGTGCAACCAGCAAGCGGATTCCAAACCTCCTCGGTCCACTCGATTTTGACGTCGGCCATGGCAAAAGCTCCTCATCGCCCTCATGCGCCATCGTGGCAATATACGCTCCACTGGCTTGGGCTCGCCACCGTTTAGCCCTATGTTGCGGCGAACGCTATCCGATCACTTCATGCCGATCACTCTGGAGCCTGTCATGTCAGACGCCTCGGCGATGCCGGCGCTCTTTATCGGCCACGGTTCCCCGACCAATGCTTTCGAGCAAAATGACACGACACGCGCTTGGGCCGCGATCGCCCGGCGCTTCCCGAAACCCAAGGCGATCCTCTGCATTTCCGCGCATTGGGAGACGAAAGGGGTCCTGATCACGGCCGCCGAACGGCAGCGCACGATCCATGACTTCTATAATTTTCCGGCGCCGATGTATGAGTTTACCTATCCGGCACCGGGCGATCCGGCGCTCGCGCAAAGAATCGAGGCGATGCTCGCGCCTTATGCGCGGGCCGATCTCGACGGCTGGGGGCTCGATCATGGCGCCTGGGGCGTTCTGGCGCATATGTATCCCGCGGCAGATATTCCCGTCGTGATGGTGAGCCAGGACATTCGCCGCCCGCTCGCCGAGCATTACGCAATCGGCAAGCTGCTTGCCGCCTTGCGCGCGGAAGGCATTCTCATTCTCGGCAGCGGCAATATCGTTCATAATCTGCGTCAATTCGTGCGCGGCGCGCGCGAGCCCTATGATTGGGCGTTGCGCTTCAACACGTGGGTGAAGGAAAAGGTGGCCGCGGGGGACCACGCGGCGCTGATCGACTATCTCCGCTTCGGCGAGGATGCGGCGCTCGCCGTTCCGGAGCCCGAACATTATCGCCCGCTCGTCTACGTGCTGGCGGCACAACAGCCGGGAGAAGCGGCCGAAATCCTGACCGATAGCGTCACCAGCGCGCTTTCGATGACCTCGGTCGCAGTCGGCCTCCCGCACGACGGGTCGTAAGTCAACTGCGCCCGTTTTAAGGATGCCGTTCGACTGCCAGGATGCTCCGCGCCGTCCTAAAAGGCTCAGGGTCTTCGGTGCTCAGGATTTGTTTAATTTTTAACCTTAAGCTGCTGGCGCTTACGGTCACGGCGCCGCTTATGGATCTCGAACAGAATTTTCGATCGCGGGCCGAGACTTTCGGCATCGACGAGACGCTGTGCCGGCATGTGCGGGCCATCGGGCACGCGCTCGTGCCGCGTCTCGAGGCACTGTTTGCAGACTATTTTCAGGCGCTTTCCCAAAGGGCGGGCTATGAAGGCCTGACGCCGAAGATCCGCGACGAAGTCGTCGCGTTGGAAACACGGCATTTCGCAGCGCTTCTCCAGCGGGTCTTCGACGCGACGTATGTCGTGCGGCTCAAAACGACCGTCGACGGTCTACAAACTGCCGGATTCTCGGGTCGCACTCATGGACTTGCGGCTGCGTGGCTCGCCAAGGAAGCGGCGGGCTACCTGCGCAATCAACTTTATGTCTCGCGGCGGGCGATCGATCGTCTCGATGGGCTTGGACGCGTGCTGCATGTCGATGCAGCCAATTTTACGATCTTCGAGCAAACCTATCATCAGGACGCGTTGGACCATAGGGGCCAAGCGATATCGCAAGGGCTGCTGCGTTTCAGTTCCGGCATGAATGATCTGACCTGCGAACTTCATGAGGCCAATGCCGACCTCAATAACGCGGCGGCTGTCGTCAAGACTTGCATGGATGCATCGAACCGTTCGATCGAGTCGGTGCTCGACAACCGGAACAAGGCCGTCGAAGTGCTGCGCTGCGCGCAGACCTCGATCGTCGAGCTAGCGGCGTCGATCTCCGAGATCACGCATTTCGCTCTTTCATCGGATAAGGTCTTAAAGACGACGGTCGCAGCCGTGTCGAGCGCGCATGGAAAGATCGGTAGCCTCGCCGCCATGGTGACGCAGATCGACTCAGTTACGAAGCTCATCGCCAATATCGCGTCGCGGACCAATCTGCTTGCGCTCAACGCGACGATCGAGGCGGCGCGGGCAGGCGAACGAGGTCGTGGCTTCGCGATCGTCGCTGCGGAAGTAAAGGCTCTGGCGGGACAGACGGCGCATGCGACGGCCGAGATCAACGCGTGCATCGGCAGCGTGCAACAAGCCTCGCTCGAGGCTGTCATGCAGATGGATAATGTGGGCGATCGCGTGAGCGAGCTTGCCGAAGCGGCGAGCTCTATCGCGGTCGCGGTCAGCCAGCAGAATGCCGCGACCCAGACGATCGCCGAGACCGTCCACAAAGCCGTCTCGCACGCCGGCGAGGTGAATGCCGCCATCAGCGTATTGCGGGCGCGCATGGCCGATACCGTGGATCAGGCGCAGGGCCTCGATGCGTCGCATCACCTTCTGCAGCGGATCTCTACGGATCTCGCCTCGCGTCTCGAAACGCTCGCCGAAGAGCTCAAGGCGAGCGCGACCGTGGAGCGCTTATTCAAGCATGGCACGGTGACGGCGTCGAGCGATCGACGCGCCGCGGAATCGGGCATCCTGCTTCCGGCGGTGAGAAAGGCTTAGCCGGTAAAATCGGTCAGTGGCTCGCGAGCCCGTTCAAGAAGGCTTTCGTCGTGCTGCTGATGAAGGCGTATTCAGGCGTGCCTTCGGGTTGCAGATAGCCGAGATGGCCGCGGTCGGTCTGCAACGGGGCGACGCTGACATGGCTCAGATTGTCGGCGAGCTCCTTGGTCAAATAGGCTGGGATCAGGCGGTCCGTCGCGCTCGGGATCATCAGCACCGGCACATTGATGCGCGACAGAGCCGCTTTGAGATCGCCCTTGAAAGGGATGGTCACATCATGACTGCTCGAGGCATTGTAGCGCATGATGAGCGCGTTCGCATCCCATGTCTTCGCCCATCCCTCGCCGAAGGACATTTTCTGCTTATCGTAATCGGCATCGTTCACGAGCGTGCGGAGATAGGCATCGCTATAGAGCCAGGGGAAATAGACCATGCCGGCTCGGCGCATGCCCTCGACGGGCTCGCTCTGATAGGCGCCGTCCTTATAGGCGGGATCGAGCGTGATCATCGCGTTGATGGCGTCGACAATGACCTGAAAGTGACGATCGCCGCGCGCCGCCGGCACCCAGAGCACGAGCGCTTTGGCGAAGCCCGGAAAGTTGATCGCCCATTCGAGCGATTGGAACGAGCCCATCGAGGCGCCGCCCACCGCGACGAGCTGCGTCAGACCGAGGCCTTTCGTCAGGAACTCGTGCTGGGCGCGCACCATGTCGCGAATATTATAAATGGGAAATTTCGGACCGAGCCCGTCTTTGGGCTGGGTGGACGTGCCGCTGCCGATCGGATCTATGCCGATGACGAAATATTTGTCAGTGTCGAAGGTCTTCCCGGGACCGACATGATAGGCGGCCCAGGCTTTCGGCGCGTTTGTCGCCGGCAAAAGGAGGATCGCGTTCGTCTTGTCGGCGTTCAGCTTGCCCCAGGTGATGTAGCCGAGCTTCATGTCCTTGAGCTCGCCGCCGGCTTCAAACTTGAAATCGGGCAGGGTGTAGACGCCCTCCTGCTGTGCGGCGGCGAACCCGATGGTGCTGAAAAACCACATGGCGGCTGCGATCAGAACTGCCGATTTCGTCATTTCGTCCTCCCGATTTTCGCGAAGGTTAGCCGATCATTCCGCAAGGTCAATGCAGAGCCGGAGTTCGAGCCGAGCGTTGCCGGATGCCCTTTCGTCGGCGCGGGCGCCTTCGATCTACCCCGCGAGCGCGGCGGCGATGATCGCTTCGGCCTGGTAGAACAGCTCGTGATTGACCTGGCGTCCGATGCCGGCGGTATTCTCCTCGACCTGTTCGGGCCGGCTCGCACCGATGATCGCTGCCGAGACATTGGCCTGACGCAGCACCCAGGCGAGCGCGAACTGCGCCAGCGTGAGGCCGGCTTCCGCGGCGATCGGCTTCAGCTTTTCGACCGCCTCGAGCATCGGCGCTTCGAGCCATTGTTTGGGGACCTGGGCGCCCATGCTGGCGCTGCTCGCGCGCGAATCCGCGGGCATCGACGCGCCGGGCTTGTATTTGCCGGTGAGAATGCCTTGCGCCAAGGGCGACCAGACGATCTGCGTGATGCCGAAATCCGCGCAACGCGGAAAAATCTCGGCCTGTGGATAGGACCAGAGCAGCGAATATTGCGGCTGGCTCGACACGAAAGGCGCCATGTGGTCGAGCTCGGCTGCGGCTTCGATCTTGTCGAGCGGCCATTCGCTGAAGCCGATATAGCGGACCTTGCCTTGCTTCACGACCTCGGTCAGCGCCTCCATCGTCTCCTCGATCGGCGTATCGTTATCGTAGCGATGGCATTGATAGAGATCGACATAATCGGTTTGCAGCCGAACCAGGGAGGCGTCGAGCTGCTTGAAGATCTGCGCCCGCGACAGGCCCTTGTCTGTGTCGCTCATTGCGCCGAAGACCTTGGTCGCGAGCATGTAGGAGCTGCGGTCGACTCCCTTCAGCGCCTCTCCAAGCACGGTCTCGGCGACGCCGCGTCCATAGACATTCGCCGTGTCGAAGAAATTGATGCCGACATCGAGCGCCTTGCGGACGCAGGCGATCGCCTGGCTCTGCTCGATGCCGCCGGAATAGGTGAGCCACGAGCCGAGCGCGATGACAGAGATTTGCATGTCGCTGTCGCCGAGCTGCCGATATTTCAAGGGATAACTCCGGGGTTCGTGGATCGGGCAGGCGGTTCGGCCGCCTGAAATGCGAGCAAATTCCATGCCCTCCGGCAGGCTTTGCCGGCAAGCGCGAGCGGGTTCATCTCTCGTTCAGGCAGAATGATCTTCCCTCTTTCCCAGGATACGGGGTAGCGGGCCGACGGCGGCGGGGTCAATCCACTTTCCATCGACGTGGCGCGCGGGCGCCGCATGGCTCGTCGTGCGCCTGCGGTGTCTGTTCCCGTGCGCCGACCGCATCCAGGCTGAGGACCTCGTGCAACAGTTTACTTTAATCGGCGGTCGAACCTTGGTCGCCCTTGGCACTCCAGTTATATCCATTTCAGCCTGAGGAAGCGCGATGCGGTCCGTGGGGCATAGGGACAAGCAATGACCGCACAGACTTTCACGGGAAGGATCGCTCGCGCCAGCGCCGAATTCTCGGCGCTCCAGATCGCGCTTCTCTTCGCGGTCTTCGCGATGATCTCGATCATCCCGCTGCTCACGCAGACCATGCCGCCGCTCGAGGACTACGCCAATCACCTGTCGCGCATGCATGTCATCGCCGATCATGGCCGCGATCCCGTCCTGTCGCGTTTCTACGAGATCGATTGGGAGATGATTCCGGATCTGATGATGGACCTGATCGTGCCGGTCCTCGTCAAGGTGACGAATATTTACCTGGCAGGGCGCCTCTTCATCATCGGCATTTTCGTGTTGATCATGAGCGGCACATTCGCGCTGAACCGGGCGCTGTTCGGCCGTTGGTCGGTGCTGCCGCTGATCGCGTTTCCGCTTCTCTACAACTATGTCTTCCTCGTCGGCGTCCTGAATTATCTCTTCGGCGTCGGCCTCGCGCTCTGGGCTCTGGCGGCCTGGGTCGGCTTGCGCGAACGCCATTGGGCCTTGCGCTACGCGATCTCCTTCGTCTTCGCCTTCGCGCTTTATTTCTGTCATCTCTACGCGGTCGGGGTTTACGGGCTCGGGCTTCTCGCCTTCGAGATCCGCTATCTTCTGCGCAACCGGGCCCGCCGGCCTCTCGGCGTCCGCTTGCTCGCCTTCGCTGCCGCCGGCCTGCCGTTTCTTCCGCTGCTTCCCATCCTGCTCGAGAGCTCGACCTGGAGCCATGTGCTCGAATACGAGTGGGAGCCGCGCGGCAAGATCGACGGCTTGATGTACGTCATCGAAATCTATTCCGACGTCGGCGCCTTCGTTCTGACCGGCATCGTCGCCGTCTGCGCCGTCTGGGCCGCGCGGCGGCGGGCGCTGCGGATCAATTCCTATCTGCTTTTCTGCCTCGGCGTCGCGACGATCGTCTATCTCGCGCTGCCGCGCATGATGTTTGCCACCTATATGGCCGATCAGCGTCTGCCCGTCGCAGTCGCCTTCATGCTCGTCGCCTGCTTCCAGATCGAGCTGAAGGAGGAAGCCTCGCAGCGCCTGTTCCTGCTGGTCAGCCTCGTGCTGCTCGCCGGACGCGTCATCGAGGTCGATGCGACATGGGGGCAGAAGGCACCTTTGACCATGGAACTTCGTGAGTCGCTCAAGCGCATTCATCGCGGCGCGACGGTTCTCGTCGCTTATGCCGACGAAAACGGCGACGACGAGCTGGGCCAGCTCGGCCTCGTCCATGCCGCCTGCCTCGCGATCATCGAGCGCTCGGCACTCGTCACGACGGCCTTCACCGTCAAGGGCAAGCAGATCATGCATGTGCGGCCGGAATTTCGGCGGATGGTCGACACGGACGACGGGACGCCGCCGACCGTCGACCAGCTCGTGCTCGATGCGATGGGCCGTCCGACTGAAGGCGAATCCTATTGGGAGGACTGGAAGACGAAGTTCGACTACGTCTATGTGCTCTTCACGGATTCCGAGACGGAAAATCCGATGCCGGAGATTCTCAAGCCCGTCTATGAAGGCGAGCTCTTCCATCTCTATCGGATTTTGAAGAAGCCCGCCGCCCCGGTGCCGGGCACGCCGAGCGAGGGGCCGGCCCAGCCGGCCGAGGAGAACGGCCGCCACGGGGAGGAAAATCCTTAGGCGATTTACGCCTCCGGGTGGGAGACCCTCCGATGGAATCGGATCTGCCGCTCACCCATTTTATTTGAGCATTGAACCCGCTACCGGTCCGATGCGCGGCTCATAGGATGAAGGAAGCTATGCTGGGGCCAGATCCATCACTCGCCTCGGCGCCGAGCCCCGAACAAGAGGATTGCACCCCTGCGCCGGTAGGTGATGCGCCGCACGTTGTGATTGTGGGGGCAGGGTTCGGCGGCCTCGCCTGCGCCAAGGCGCTGGGGCGTTCAGGCCTGCGTGTCACCATCATCGATCAGCGCAACTATCATCTGTTCACGCCGCTGCTCTATCAGGTGGCCACGGCCGCCCTCTCTCCCGCCGACATCACGGCTCCCATCCGGCGCGTGCTCTGCGAGCAATCGAACATCGATACGGTGATGCGCTCGGTTGAGGGCGTGGACGCCGCCGCGCGCCGCGTATGGCTCAAGGACGGAGGCTTCATTCCCTACGACGTTTTGATCCTCGCCACCGGCTCGATATACGACTATTTCGGCAAGAACGAATGGGCCGCCTATGCGCCGGGCGTGAAGACCATAGACAATGCGCGCAAGATCCGCGCCGACCTGCTCCACGCCTTCGAAGCGGCGGAAACCACCGCCGATCCCGTGCGGCGGTCCGAGCTTCTCAGGACCGTGGTGGTCGGTGGCGGTCCCACCGGTGTGGAGATGGCCGGCACCATCGCCGAGCTGGCGCGCTACACCCTGGCGGGGGAATTCCGCCGCATCGAACCCGCCTCGGCACAGGTGATCCTGATCGAGGCGGGGCCCACCCTGCTCTCCAGCTTTCCCGTATCTTTGCAGCGCTACGCCGCCAGAGTTCTCGGCGAGCTGGGCGTGGAGGTGCGGCTCAACACCAAGGTGGAGGCCATCGAGGCCGGGGCCGTAATAGCTGGCGGCGAGCGCATCGCCTGCGCAAACGCCGTCTGGGGCGCCGGCATCCGCGCGGCTCCCGCCGCCACATGGATCGGAGCAGAAACCGATCGGCAGGGCCGCATCGCGGTTGCCAATGACCTTGGAGTCCCGGGGTTTGATCGCGTCTTCGCCATCGGCGACCTCGCCCGTTTCGATCAAGACGGCAAGCCGCTGCCGGCCTTGGCCCAAGTGGCGACTCAGCAAGGCCAGCACCTGGCGCATCAGTTGAAGCGCTGCCCAGCTGACGTGATCAAGGCTGGCAAGCTGAAGCTCGGCCCGTTCCGCTATTCCAGCCGTGGCGACACGGCGGTGATTGGCCGCTCAGCGGCGGTGTTCGTGGTGGGTCGCTTGCACATGAAGGGTAGACTGGCGTGGATGCTCTGGAGCTTCGTCCACGTCTACCTCCTGATTGGCTTCGGTCATCCCCTGTCCGTGTCGATGCAATGGGTGTGGCGCTATTTCACGTCCGATCGAGGCGCACGGCTTATCGACTGAGTCTCCAACCTTCAAATGGAATCGTTTGAAGGGGGACAAGATGCTCTAGATTCAAAAAAGTAGAGCATCGTTTAACGCGCAAAACCGCGCACACTTTTGCGCCGATGCTCTAGGAGCCGAAGCGGCGCGTCGCCAGATCGACTTTGTTAGCCGCGGCGAGCGGATCGATGTCGAAGCCGCGCCCGACGCCGACATAGGTGAAGCCCCTGCGCTCCATCTCGGCGGGCTCGTAAATATTGCGCAGATCGACCAGCACGGCAGCCTGAAGCAACGTCTTCACCAAGTCGAGATCGAGCGCGCGGAAGGCATCCCATTCCGTCACGATGACGAGCGCCGCGGCCTTGTCGCAGCAGGCATAGGGATCGTCGAAATAGGTGAGATGCTCGAGCACGAGGCGGGCCTGCTCCATGCCTTCGGGGTCGAAGGCATGGATGCGGGCGCCTGCGTCCTGC
>Ga0116227_10013148_pt1 | contig 13141 bp, 8 predicted proteins | sample S1TSphgellanicum_FD_89693 | JGI IMG/M metagenome (GOLD analysis project Ga0116227, IMG submission 89693) | Host-associated microbial communities from peat moss isolated from Minnesota, USA - S1T2_Fb - Sphagnum magellanicum MG | ecosystem: Host-associated > Plants > Peat moss > Unclassified...
TGTTGAAGTCTTGAAATTTTCATCCTGCCATTTTTTGCCTTTCCCATATTGGTTGGTCCTTTGTTTTTGTTTTTTTTTTTTTTTTTGTTTTGTATTTTTTTTCTGTGGTCATTCTTAGCACAAAGATTTGGAACTATCTGATTGAGATGTTCTGAGTATCAAACAGATGTGGTTTTCAACAATACTATATAAATGCTGCTGCTTGGTCCAAATGTGTTTGAACATGAGGTAGTAACAGACTTACAGTAACGCTACACACTGAAGCTTTCATGGAGATATTGGTGTTTTGGTGTGAGGGTTTTTTTCAATTCTTGGACCTGCTTATCACTTTCAAAGATATATGGAGAGTTTGGGATAAGAGGATTTTAGTGCTTCAAGGTTTTTGTTTGAAGAAATCCATCTCATTCAAAGGACTGAAGTGGACTAGTTTATGTCAGAGCTTCTCTTGAGTTCAAAATTTCTTATCTTTAGTTGACTTGGATCTTGCAATCATGATCCATATTTCAATGGATGTCAACATGGTTTCCAACTTGTCAACCGCCCAAGTACCTGTTTGATAGTTTGATGGTTAAGTAAGCTTAATTTTTCAGAGACTGGAATTAGCGTGGATAAGTTTTGAAAATTGACAGCAAACTGTGAGGAGATTAATCAGATGCAATCAGAGGGTGCAAGCTTCTGGGCATTTGTGAGATGCAATGGAAAGGGTAAGATAACCCTGATGATTTTTACCAAAACTGAGAGGCTAGGTTGAGGACACTAAATGGCCCTAAGTGACACTAAGTGTACTTGGAGGTGGACCCTGCATAAGTTTGTTGCTAGTAGTTGGCAGTTGTTATTTGGGCAGTACGCTCTTTGTCAATGTTTGAAGGTAAGATTATTTTACACCTGAAAGCTTCTTGGAACACCTCTGTTTGACATGGGTTTTGACTGTTGGGTTTCTAGTAAAAGATCTAACTCTTGTCGTAGGATGCCCAAGGCATATAAGATACATCTGCTCTGCATGATTCTGGAATTCAGATTGTAGTCTCCAGTGCAGGGATGTTGAAATGATCATTATTGTCCCAGGTGTTATTTCTTCACTGAAATTTAAGTTAGAAGTTTTCTTGCAATTCTGCAGGAATTGAGTGTGTAAAGTACAGGCCCTGAACATGATCTTGTGGTGTGCAGAGGCCCAGCTGTAGAGACAGAAATGACTCATAAGGATTATGATATGTTTGAGCTCAAGAAGCTCTTGAAGAACTTCGGTCTGGTAATTACTATCATCTGTTCCTTCTGAATTGCTTGGATCTTAGGCTTTGGGCATTCCACTGGAATACTTGTGCATCTCACTGCATCAGTTGTGGCACTAAGGTAACAATAGCATATTTGCTTTATTTTTTATGTCCACTCTCTGAGTCCCTGCTGATTGTTTGTTCTATGATTCTTTACCAGGGTGCTGCGATGACAGTTGCTATCCATGCTTACATGGCAGTTGTGCCAGCTCTTATTCTTCAAATGGGTACGCATTATTTAAAAAACTGAAATGTAAAATCTGTTGCCCAACAACGGTCATTGAATCTGAGCACTAAGATCTCATTCAGTAAGGGTCATTCCTCTCTTTGGTGAAGTAATTACTGTTGTTGGGTGCAGTGACACAGCCAATTACACTAATTGACCATGCACTTTTCTTGATCTACATTCTCAAAAGGGATCCAAGCAAGAACCCCAAGTTGCGGCGTCCGTTTGTTGATGATTCACCAGCTGCCAAGTGAGAACCTGCTTCTTTTGGTGATAGAGTTTCTGAACTTCATTTTTACACACATTTGTTGATGATTTCTAGCAGCCTACATCGTTTGATTATAGGTTCCTTGTCACCACCCTGTCAAACTGTCAGTGCAGATTCTGAGTGTACTCCTGAGAGCTTATGGTTACACCAAGGGTTCTGGTCAGTAATTGTGTTAGATTTTTTTTTGGACATGACTTTGATGAGTGACTATGTCAATTCTTTTGAGCACAGGTTGGAGGCATTTAAGGAGAAAGCTCAGCAGGAACGAGCAAGGCTTGAGGCTCTTTCAGCTCAAGAACAACCTGCAGCACTAGAGAGTGATGTGGCACTAGAGAGTGATGGAACCCCTGGTGATGTGGGTGTGAGTGACGCCCAATCTTCATTGTCAAAGGTAGAGCGGAGGCCCCGACGGGCTGAAGTTGGCCAAGAAGAAGGCTGAGTTTTTGTGGGGACAAATGGTACTTGGTTGTGCAGTTGGGTCTCACAGATTTTTCTGTCAAATGCCGTATGTACACATATCAGCAACTTTGCCAAATCTATAGTTTTGAGAAGTTGGGAATAATGAGGAGTCACTGAAGAGGTGCTGATGAGTAACTACCATGCTATTGTAATATTTGACAGTTTGTTTTTCCAACTTAGTGAGCAAGGAGTTTTTTAATGTGTATCACAGTGTCTGCCTATGCTCAGGTCAATGTGCACTATTTTGCAAATCCATGGTTATACATGTAGTTGACAACCCATTCACCTGTGAGAAATAAAATAGTTGTGCATCTTTCAAAAGAACTGGGCTAAGTAGGATTTATTTAGGTCATAAGTTACTCTTATAGTTACTGATTGTCACAATTGCTTTGTCTCTGTTAAACCACTGAGGGCCATAGAGAGCTTTAGGTGGTTTGTCACTAAACCTGGGAGCTACCAAGAGAGCCATAATTCAGTGAAATCAAGGTCAGGGTTAAGACTGGTCTGCTGTCCTACTTACATCTCGAAATCAAGATGAAATAATTCAAGTTTTGGAAAGTTGATATCTTGAATTTTAGGAAGTGTTGATACTAACATATTGAGTCTCAGAATGTAAATTTCTGTGTCTTGGGCTCCACAAAGAAAATGAATTAGAGGTGTGAGAATTTGATGTATTCTGTGTGTCACAATGATCAATCACTTCTTTGTCGCTATAGATCCTGTTAGATGTCTTTTTAAGTTTGTTTTTGGTCTGGTTGTCATTGTGTGATCACCAGTGTGCTGCTACCAGTGCAGCTTTGATCAATCACTTCTTTGTTGCTATAGATCCCTTTAGATGTCTTTTTGAGTTTCTTTTTGGTCTGGTTGTCATTGTGTGATCACCAGTGTGCTGCTACCAGTGCAGCTTTGTGCCAAAAGTGTTGTTATTCATAATAATGCTTTTGAGTTCTTTGTCATGCTATAAGATATTCAGTTACCAACAATACAGGGAAGTCCCCAGTATGAGGGCATACAGTAGTGTAAGGTTGTTGGAGGTGAAGGGCTACAACCTGCAGACCAAGGAACATTGAGGGACTCAAATGGGGCATTGGGCTGAATGAAGTGCCCAACATGAAAGATTGTCCTTGTGTTTTTTTTTAAATGTAATTGATATATTCCTTAACATAAGATTAGAATGCTAATTTGTCCCTTAAGCTTTAAGTCCAAAGTAATTAGTCTTTTAAGCTAGTTGTGATTGATTATGTATATTATATAGGTGTGCTTGAAGATTATCTATTTCTCACTTTAAGGTCCAAGCTAATTGTAGTGTTCAAAGTTGCTAGATTCAAGTGGTTGTGTAATCCTTGTCATCCTTGTATGAATGTATGGCTCAATGAATATTATGTCTTTCAAATTTTGAAACCACAACTGAAATTCCCCTTTTTTCTGAAAAGTCCCTAAACATAGTCTAGAACTTTTCATTTTTTTTTAGTTCCTACCTGATGGGAACTTGTTTGACAATATATTAGTTTAAATAGCCAAATCTGACATTGAAAACATTAAAACTTGCCATGGATCTCTTTGTTAGGTTTTAGAAATTGTCATATCATTAACCATTGAATAGGATTATGAAATCGCCAAATCCACTAGTGGATGCATTTGTTCTTGGCAAAAAGCACATGAGCTACCATAGGGGCCCTCTATGATTTCCTCCCTCACCCACTCCTTTGTCTTCACTTCTTCTTCCCTCTCAATGCAAGCCTTCACCAACAAATGTTTTCGTTAGAGATGTTGTTCACCTGATTGGAGCCTCTCATGAACGTTGCATTTGCTTGCAAGTTTTTAGATAATTATTGTGGATTTTGCATTGATCACTCCAATTCACAATTGTAGTGAAAACAAGTTGTAAGATGGAAAAGAACTTACCAATCACACTTATTATTTGTGAACCTACAAATTCATGAGCAATTGTGCGTATCTTTGTATTAAAGTTGTCATTGAAACTTGTACAATGTAGATTTTGACAACTTCGATTTGATTGTTCATAGGCTTTCAGGTTTAAGGTGCAATATGCATTGAAGCAACTTGCAAATCATGATCCTTTTCAATTTGTGTTATGACATGTTGTAATGGCAAACACTAGCCCCTTAGTGATGCACCAACAACAACACACACAATGTGCATTACAAATCATTTAGCACTAGAGAAAAAATAATGTTTTGCAATTGATGTTTGTAACTGATTTTTAATCACAAGCAACACATGAAACTGGAATTTTTCAATAGTTACCTAAGACAAGTTGCACCGACTTCATTTACATATGACATAATGTATTTGACAAATGCATATGAGTTTGTTATATGATTTCATCCATTTATATTAATGTAGTTGCAAAAGGCAACTACATGCAGTTATACTAGTTGCCATTCGAAGTTTAATCTGTGTGACAATGTGCATAGGAATTTTGGAAAAACTACACCCATATTATGTCATTTGATGAAGCTTCAAGTGTGCAACACAACATTATTCTGACCATTTGGTCAAAGTAATGTGTGTACTTCAACAAAGATGCAACAAATGGCCAAATCGTGGAAAATATTTAGAAGCTAGATGAATTAACTTGCATGTGGCATTGAAGTATGACCATTGGTGCACCAATTGTGGTTAAGTTTTTGGCATGAAAACAAATGTCAATTGCATGGAAAAAATAATTGTCTAGATTTGAAGTTCAAGATGATGTTTATGTGTTTAAATAGACATTATTGAGCTTTGCAAACAAAAAAAACTAAACATTTTGTTGAAGACCTACATTGTGTTCTTGCATTGTTGAAGAAATTGAAATTTGATGTCCCCTTAACAATTGCATAAGGACTTCTTGATTTACAAGGTGACATTGATGATATGTTGCATTGTTAGGTTTTCTTCTTACATTTTTAATTTGTGTTTTGATTTAGTTGAAAGTTTAGTTGACAATGGTTTAGGATTTAATGGAAAATAACATTATCATGATGATCTCATTTTGCAAAAATTGAAATAAACAACTATCTTGCACTTATTTATTAGAGATGATGAAGTTGGAAAATAAGTTTAATGTTATTTGTGTGCAAGTAGATTCCACATTTTAACATGTTTGTTTGAAAAATGTACATCATCTTATTGGGATTTTGTAGAAGCATGAGAATGGTGTGTGTGCAAATATGGCATTGAATGCTTGGGAGATCAAAAACCAAATTTGCAACACAATTTTTCAAATAATAAAAAAAAGTTCATTGAACACGATGAATTGATTAATGAATTCATGCTTGTTGATTTTGAGAATTCATGTTTGTTGTATAGCCACTTGAAATGGGATGTGTCATTTTCTTGCACATTATGTTTTCAATTCAATTGGTCAAGGAACATCACTGCTCCCATTCTTGAAATTTTTGTTTCATTTTTCATTCCTTTTGCTATTCTTTTACAAAACAATATGATAAAGATATAACTATAAATATAATGAAGAACAATCCATTGCCAAATATGTGTAACAAAACTTTGAAATTTATTTGAATGTTAGTCGTTTGCTCCAAGAAAAAGTGTTAGATGCAACTATGATCATAAGAAACATCATTGCAATCATTGATCAATAAATTAACTAATGTGATAATTTTGTGAACAAAAAGGTGTACGTGGTCCCATTTTAATACATTAATTTTAACAAGTGTATGAAATGTCAATGATATAAAGTTTCATCTCGATGGTTCCTTAAGAAATCATGTGGCTTGAAGGAATGTACATGCACACCCTACATCTTGAGGTATATGAAAATGAAAGTTGTCACAAATTTATAGTTGAAATGTTTCATGCTAATCTTGATGTAACTTTTAATCTCACATAATGTGAAAAATATGACACAAAAAGACCAATGTGTATATATGAATGTGTATATTCATGAGAGTTCACACTTATTCTTGCAATGTTTGAGTAGTTAGTAATTGCAATTTTTTTAAAAATTGATTTAATCTATTTTGTGACAAGAAGCATGCAATGTCTACCCCAACATTGTAAATTATCACACACTATCTATGGCTAATAAGAAGATCAAATTTATAAACTCTTTTTTTTAAAAAAATAAATGGAAAAAAGCAAATAGTAACAACATCTCCTAATATCCATCAAAACAAATGAAACAAATGACTACAAGATGAACTTATTGTGGCATCAAACTTTCACCACAAACCTTTACTGCCACAAATGTGAAAATTCTTAATTTATTGATATGTTAACCCTAATGAATATTGTCACTTTCTACGAATCACAAAAAAACTTTGTTGTTCATTTTTTTGCACCATCATTGTTGAATGAGTATAATGCTCAATCTTTTTTCAATCAACATCATTATCAACATGTCTTCTTACCCTTTCATGTATATTCATTTCTAGTGCCAAGGATGGTGGAAGATTGGAAAAAAGAAAAGGACGTGCATATATTCATGCAACTTTAAGCATGCAATGAAGTTGAAAGGTGATAATACTTTTTCTTTTTTCCATAAATTCATCATCCAAATTATGCAAAAAAAGATGTCATCCACCATTCTTCCCAACCCCTTGAAGATAAGGTTTGATATTTTGTAAACATGTCCTTGAAATCTTATTTGTAAAACTTTCTTACCAAATATTTGCAACATTTATGGGAGCCCATAAGTTGAACAAACTTGAAGGATGTATAAATGGAAAAGGAATAACTAGTGGACCTCATGGGGCTATAACACATGGTCTTTGGCCTTCACACATGCAAGATCATAAGCCACATGACATGTTTTTCATGGTTATATTATCAAAATTGGGCTTGTCACATCATGTTAATTGCATCAATTTTGATGTTCACATAGCCCAATATCATGTTGCTTTAGGGTCAACCTAGGTCAAAACTTTTTTTTTTGGTAAGGGTAAAAAATTTACCCAATGGTTGTTAAAATCTAGTCACCACATAATTTTGAAAGATAAGGATATTGATTAGACTTGGGTTTTGATCCTTATGGCAATTGAAGTTCAATTGTACCAAAAAGACAAATCCTAATTGTCAAGTTTTAGGAAATGATGGCCCAAACTTAATAACCAAAATCTCAACATTTTAGTTGAGGTTTTGGTTTGGATGGGGGAAATGGCACCTCGCTATCATTTCCCAAATGAATTTAGGAAAGTTTGTGATATGTAAAAGAATAATGAAATCCACTTATTAAAAGGAGATACCTTCAACTTTTATAATACACAAAGTTTAAAATTGAAGGAAGTTGTTAAATCATCAAAGTTGTATTTACCTTGTATATGCTTGTTAAAACCTAAAATCATATATGCATGTCTACTATCTTAGGGCAATTATAAAATTTTATGACATAAAAAAAAACAACAATATAAATAAATTAATCGATTAAAATTTAATTTCACTATGATTTTTGTTATTAAATCTTCATCAAAGCCTTATTGAAGTTTTAAAAATAAAATCAAATTAATTTTAAAAATTTATATCTCAAAAAAATAATTTTATATTAAATTTTTAATTTATTTTAAAATTAACGTGTTTTTATTTTAATCAATTCTTGTATAATCTTTCAAATCAATTTTTTAAGAATCTCATTTTTTTAAGATTTAAAGGAATTGAAGCTAATTATTTGTATGCTTATAAAAGAAATCATTTAAAAAATTAATCATATATATAGTTTTTACATTTCATAATGATATGAAACCTCGTGATACAAAAAGCAAGTGGCAACCCAAAAAAATAATAATAATAAGAGGCATGATCAAATTAGTTACCCAACATTCCTATTTTGAGAAGAACCCAACAAGTAGATGGGTAGACTTCAAAACAACCCATCAATCAAATGGGTACACCCAAAATCTACACATGCCCATCCATTAACTTGGGGCAATAATAATTTACATCTAGCATTAGTAAATACCAAGATGTTCACAATAATGGACCACCAATGTGTGATATGAAAGCCTTAAAAAGGTAGCAAGTAGAATCTTACCATATGATAATCCATCAAATTGTTAAAAGTAGGATTCCAAGTGCTTTTTAGTATTTACATCTTCTTTTTATTATTTTTGGATTTAAGGTCTAATATTTTTGTTATTCACAAGTCATCACAAATTTTACTTGTTGTTTTGGTTGTTTCATTCTTCATCATGAATAGAGGGTCTAGGTCTTAGGAATTAATTGTGTGAGTTAGTTCTTTGTGTCATTTTTGTTGTGTGGTTATTTGTGAATCACAATTGTGATTTCAAATTTCCTTTATGGTTTTGAGTCTTGACCAATGTTGGGCGGTTCCCAATTTTTCAAAAAGTTATTTCTTTTAGTTTTTAGACATGTTTTTAATAATCAAGTTGATTTTTTTCAATTAATTTTTTTTAATAATTTCAAAACCTAAAAGCTAGCTAGGCTATCAAATTTTTTGGAAAAAAAATGTTCAATTGTTTTTCAAATTTTTGATTTTCACAAATTTAAAATAATTGGTTTTCAAATGCAATTCTCACAAGTTGGATATCAATGTTCAATTTTTTTCCTACCAAATTTATATTTGTGAAAAATTACAAAATTTGTAAAACAAATTCAAATCATTTTTTTTTTAAATGATGAAAATGCAAAGCAATTTTTATTTCCAAAGTTTCATATGTCCACAATTTCATGCCATTCAAATGAACCTTCAAACTCTTCAAACCCCTCTTGTTAATGTACATCCTTTTCGATTAATTCCATCGAATTATAAAATAATTTATAACAAACCTTAAGATCATTAGGTCATTATTGGTTCATAAATATCAACTTTTGTAAATTGTGAATTTGTAAATGGTTTCATATTAATAAGTATGTTGGCTAAAAGAAAAATATTTTCCATCTCAAATTGAGATCGAACAATGCTTAGTTTTTGGTGAACTCAAAAGTTATTGCAAGAAATATGGATTCATGTTATATTGAAATCCACTTGGCATTGTATGAAAATCAACAATTACTTGCTGACAAGTTCTTTTGTTGATTTTCTTGTGCTAGCAATTTGTTACAAAAATCCATGTTATAGTCCTCATCAATTCCTTGGTTTGTAATGTCACCTTCAAATTTTGCCACCAGATTTAAATGATGATAACATTTCAAAAGTATAAAATATATATATTTCCTATCATAGCCCTCAATAATAACCACAACTTGTTCATGACCAATAAAAGAAGATACAAGACGAAGGCTTTTAAACCTAAGGTTTAACATCAAGGATAACATGCTATTGGGTTTTCTTTTATCATAATATTTAAAGAAAGATTGGAAAGATTCTAGGACACTAAACATTTTTTTTTTCATGTTGAAAATAAACAAAACTATTCCAAAAACAACTACCAAATCATCATCAATCAAATTGTCTAGGATTGGTGGGATTTGAAAATCTTCCCTACGTTTCAAATGCATTGTTATGGCATAAATACATGACCACACAACTAGTGGCCATGAATTTGATTCACAACATAAGACTCACAATATGAGAAAAAAACCACACACACACACACACACACAATTATTTGAAAAATGTGCCATGTAAGAGAAGGTGGTGCTTGTTTTTTTATTCTCAAAATAATTTACCTATAGTAACAAAAGATAATAATCTCCTAAAATTGTAAATCCTTTTGAAACATAATGATTTTATTAGAAAATTTGCATAAAATCTTAACAAATTTTAATATTAATATTTATAATTGTTACATTTGAAAAAAAATCAATTTGCAAAAGAGTTTTCAAATTTTTAAAAATAAATTATACCTTGTTTTGAATGTAGTTTTTAGTTTTCTTAGGTGAACATTGAAGACCAAAATCAACACAAGCCTTAATCTATTCTTGTATGCCTTTCCCATATATATATATTTTATCATGTTATACAATTTCGCAAATGTGATTGACTAGACTTAATTGACTAGACTTAATAAAAACATACTTGAAAAATTCTAACACACTTTCTCCTCTATGTTGACATGCATTAAAAAAACATGATCAAAACAAGTGCCTTGAAAACTTTCCTCTAAACCCAATATTTCACAACTGACAATTGACTTTAGTGCAATTGTTATTGCATTGAAATTTGATCCTTCATCTTTCAAACAAACAATGATCATTTTTCTTTAATCAATATTGATATAATAATTATGTTAGATTTATTGTGAGAGTTAATCCAATGACTTTAGTTGGCTCACACAAACCAATGGCGACATGCTTTGGTTGTTAATCAACTTTTTTTTATAAAAATGATAAGAGCAAACACATCACATGTGCTTTTTGAAACATTCACAAATCATAGTTATAAAATTACGACTTGTTGAATTTGATAAAAAATATGTTTATTTCATTTTCTCCACCAAGTTATGTAACACCTCTTGCAGAAACAATTCTTCAAAGAAATACCACTCAAGCACATAAATACATGGCTAGACATGTGAACCAAATATTCTCTGGAAACTTCATAAGCAAATGATTTTTAACAATCAAAAGGCCAAAGTCTTGTAATTTTTTTTGTTGTTGCACATCATCCTTTTAAAAGTAATCTTTATAACTTTTTTTTTTGAAATAACATTGTGAAATACATTAGGCTTGTTCTCATTAGTTGTCTTTTCACATTTTCTCTCAATGGACTATTCATTTTTTCCTCAATTTTTTTTGCAATAACAAAACGGTTTGCACCCACATCTTTTTTCAAAAATGTTATTCCATTCATTTTGTAATATGAAATTACATTTTTTAAAATTGTGTTTTTATATTAGATGCATTGAATGGATCGTTGTGACAAAAGATCTAACACATGATTTGAAAATTTGCATTATTAACATCTTTATTATTATCAACACAAAAAAACCCCACATAATGGATTTTTGCTATGGGGTCTCCATTTAACTTTTTGAACATTGATTAATGTTGATTAATTTAATCTTCATTTTCAACCTCTACTACTTTTTGTTTGCAAAATTGAACTTTCTTTAGATCTTTCCTCCATAACTTCTTCTTCCATAACAATTTCATTAAGATAGATTTGACATGTTTCATTTTGTATTGTTATGCAATTTTCATTTTCACTTGATTCCATTTTTCACAAGATTGTCGCTCAAAATTTAATGGAGAAACCAAAACAAGTTTATGTTCTACCAAAGTTGTTTTAATCACTTTTACTTTTAGATTGAATTAAATACTAGAAACTAAAACATGTATGAAAAATTACAAGATCAAAAGTATTCACAACTTATCTTTCCAAGTGGAGAGGCAAATGCAAAAAATGGTTAAATCAATATTTTGCAAAACAACCCTACACAACAACAATCATGTTTTCCAATTACTAAGGGATTAATTTTGAAGGGGTTGAGTTTCCTTTCATAAAAATGGATTGTTCGGATGTCATCTCAAGTATCACCTAAAGTGATATTCAATGGTGTTCATGGCGAGAACTTGGTTTGAACTAGGGTCGATTTTCACTTGATTTTGGATACTCACCCAACATTGGTAAGAACCCAATTTTTTTCAATTGTTTCTAAACATTATAAATGAAGGTTTCAAAATCCAAATTTATTACTTTTTGGGTTAAATATAGTTATTAAAAATCCTCACTCTAGAAGGTGAAGGTATTAATTTAATTGTTGTTTCACCTTAAGGCCCTACATCTACACATCAACTCAAAATTACATTTCAATTATTATTTACACACAAATAAACACCACACACACACACACACACACACACACATGTGCACCATGTGTTGTTGGCCCAAGTGTGAATTGGTCATTCAACTAAATTTTCCTTGCAAAATCATTTTTTGCAATTTGAAATTATAACAAAAACCTACTCAAAAATTCAATGTCTCTTGAGCCTTGAGTCTCCAAATTTCCAAATCACCTTTATTAAATCCTATTCACTTGCTAAGGGATTAAATCCACAAATTTGACTTGCAAGTTATCCTACTCAAATTGGCCATACACCTTGTTACTTTCATTCAAAGTTTCTAGACTTGATAGAAAAGGCATGTCATCATTATCAATTAGATTGAATTACATTAGAATTGCATTGTGATGAGGCTAAGATCCATCCAACAAAGAACCACATGCACTTACTTACTTTGGATGTCAACATCCAATGCATGTGAATTGATTGCATTGCACTATGACCAAAGACTCAATCCAACAAACATTCACAATGCACTACTAGACTACAAGATTTGACACATGTGTTGTGGGAAGAAAGATATTACACATCACCAAAGCATGATACCCTCCATTAAAGCCTCTCTCTCACACAAACTTGTCATATCCAAATTCTTAATTTAAAAGATTGTCAATTTAGTTGCAAAGAAAGCTTTTTCCTTCTATTTTGGAAAATAAAGTTGGATTTGCCTACCCTAGGCAATGATTTTTTTTTTAATTTAAATTTTTTTCATTTTTCATTTAAAAAAATTGGGGATTTAAAAAATAATTTTATTTTTAAAATGATGTATTTGAATAAATTTTCTTTTTTGTTTAAAAAATCGACTATTTTTTATATTTAAAGAAAAACCCTAGACATAAGCATGGTTTTGTTTTTTTTTCCCCCCAATTTTGTGAGGTAGGTGGGCTGGTGACCATCCACAAGAGGTTTTAGCCAAATTTGGCTATAGGTCAAAGAGGTAAGTAAAATATGCTAGGAAATGCTATATTCTGGGGACAAGTTAGGAACTAATGTCTAAATACAATGAATGATTTGAGAGTTTTTTCACTTCAAATATGGTGACATTGTGCAATATTTTTCTAAAAAAAAAAAAAAAAAGATTTGGGGGAACCTTTTGCACACCCATTTTCTTGGTTGCAAGTGATGTGAAGTTTCAACATCCAAAAAAAAAATAATAATTATATATATTTTTTTATAAAAATAAAAAATGAAATTAAAAAAACAAGGAAAAAA
>Ga0116227_10013149_pt1 | contig 13140 bp, 7 predicted proteins | sample S1TSphgellanicum_FD_89693 | JGI IMG/M metagenome (GOLD analysis project Ga0116227, IMG submission 89693) | Host-associated microbial communities from peat moss isolated from Minnesota, USA - S1T2_Fb - Sphagnum magellanicum MG | ecosystem: Host-associated > Plants > Peat moss > Unclassified...
ATTTTTCATTTTAAAAAATTATAAACAAAAAACTAAAAAAAAAATTATTTTATTGATTTTTTTTTTTTGTTTTATTTTTTTTAGGTTTTTTTTTTTTTTTTCAATGATTTCTCAATACTTATAATGATATTTTTTGTTGAATTTAATGGCGATGTGATCAATTTTATAGTTATATTGTTGAACCTTCATGCCATTTAAAAACAAAAAATGGTTAGAAAACCTTAAATTGGAGTCATGATATTCTATTGGGGAACTGTGATGCTATGAAGCTTTGAAGGCAACTTTGGACTTTTGTGTACTGATACTACTTTTGTACACACCTCCTTTTTCCACATAGACCCAAAAATAAATTCGAATTATGGATGAGAGTGAAATATGACGTTGGAGGTTATTCAACATTTGCTTGGAACCAACTATTAGATGCATTTGTTTGACATTGAAGCGTTGTTTTGAATACTTGACAGAAGTGATGGTGTGACACTTCATCAACGACACTCTTAAGGATATGGCCACATGCATTCTTGTTTTGTTCGTTCTAGTTTTTTTTTAACCAAACATAATAGTGACTTCAAAATGTTTTTGGGGTTTTTTTCTATAGTCTCTCATAACTCTAAGGTCTTGACAAAGAGGACTGTAGACTGCGAAAATGGTGGAGAATGATTAGAGTTTAGGGCAGAGATTGGAAACATTACATGCATAGAAAGTCATAGGTTGTAAAATGTCATGTGTGCAAGGGCATCCTTGACTATCTACAAGGTTTGGTGTGGCAACTTGTCTCAGGCAACCGGGATTTATTGCTCATGAATCAAGGAGTGTATGAGGTATTTGTTTTTTGTAGATTTTTTTCATTACTGGGAAATTGCATTAATTCCAACATAAAAATTATAATGTTTACATGTAAGGACAAGATATATAGGTTAGATTTTGAGTGCATTAGGTTTTTTTAATGTTGTAAGAAGGGTCAGGGGATCAAAGCAAAGCAAAGGGCTTTACACTTAGAATTCAACATGATGCTCATTAAACCGATTTGTTTTGTAGCAACTGAAGATGTATGAAACTTCAGCTGTAGAACTAGATATAATCAGGGATATTTCACAAACATTTCCATCACGTGTTTTTCCCCAGCAAAGACATGTGCTTGGGCAATGTTTTTTCTATAACATCCTTAAGGCATATGCAGTATATGACCGAAATGTGGGGTATGTCCAAGTTTGTCTTTTTATTCCTTATTTGACTGTTGAAGATAGCCATCTTTGGAATTCCCCATTTTAAAATAAAGCTGAAAAAAATTTGTCTACTTTCAATAGTCCAACTTTTTAGTTGAAGTTCATGAGACAAGTATTTATCATTTCTTTGGCTACAACTAGACTGTTTGTGTGCAATTTTTGCACTGGAATCAAGTTGGTGAGAATTTCAAGTCAGAAATATGTATGTTGAACTAGATGGAAAGTCGACCATAATGTCTCTTGAGTTTTAGCCAACATCATGACCGAGTGAAGTGCTTGCTTTCTAAAAACTCAAGACATAGATTTTTTTATAATTGTTTGTTTGAAATTTTGTGGTACACACATCCATTGTTGGGAAGTCATGTAGTCAGTGGGGAAGAGTTGCAGCTAGTTGCTGCCATTTGTGATGAAGGTAGTGGTCTAATACTTGGTGAGTGACATTCACAAGGTTATGACAACATGCTTGTTGTGTTTGTTTTGCTTTTGTTGGAGGAGACAACAATTACCTTGAAGATGTTCTTGTGGAGGTTTCCTTTCAATTTTATATGGAAGTGCACCATAATGTTAAGTAAAACTAGTTTGCATATGGTATTGGAAGTTGAAGTCTATTGACAGAAAGTGTTATGTGTTTGAATAGGGAATGGGATTTCTTGTAGGGTTGTTTTTATTGTACATGAGTGAGGAAAATGTTTTCTAATTATTGGTGGCTTTGCTTAAGGGTGTTCTACATGCACCCATGGAGGGCCTTTACTTGGTAAGGTCCTTCAAAAGATTAGATAAGCAAAAGAGTTGTTCTCCAATTCTTTTTGCTCAAGTGAAAACCAAAAGATGATAGGCGCAAGGTTTGTTTTTGTAGACTTCTGGTGCAAACAAAAGTTGTTTGGCAAGGGGATTGGTGTGCTCATCAGAACATATAGGAGACTCACAATTTGTTGACTAAGTTATATGGTGGAGCCTATGGAATCTATTTGCTTCACTCCTATTTGTTATTGGGTTCAGATGGGTCAACCATTGGTTCAGCAGTACCTAATCCAATTTGAGAGGTTGGTGAAAAAGCTAGTGCCACAAATGGGAGAACATTTTGAGAAAGAGACGATCAATCTGAGCATGTATGCAAGCCAATGGTTCATCATTGTTTTTTCGTACTCCTTCCTTTTCTCACTGGCACTTTGGATTTGGGATGTCTTCCCTGTTGAGGTTGTCTCTTGTGCCTCATTGTCTCATGCCTTCTTTTGGTAGGAGGTTGTAAGCAGTAGGTTTGAGGTATTAGGGTAGCAATGAGTGGTGTTGTATGAATAATTCCATATTTTCACAATGCATTATGTTGGATGTGATGTTGCACTTGGCTTTCATAACCTATGTCAATTTGGGGGAGAGAATTGATGAAAATAGATGGGTACTTTCTGATGTAGGGTGTGATAATTGTTTTCTAATTTGGGTTGGCACTACTCATATATTGTGAGGATGATTTGGTTTATTTCTTGACTCTAATCTGATTGATTATGGGTTGGAGGCTTCACTCTATCATGGGACGGAGAATAATATGTTTACATTTATGATTAATTTTTATGATTTCAGTCTTGGTAGTTGCTTAAGGCTCAATAGTTGGTTATGAGGATAGTTGATGAGATGACATTCTGAAAATTGGTAAGAAAGAATTGAACTTTAGTTTTGTTTTTTGTTTCCCAACTAGATATTTTTTTCCAATTTTGTTTGTGTGCAAGATCTTCTATTGGTCTATTGTAGTGAATCTCTTATTCTTTTATGAGCTACCCACAGAGTCAATTTCTTTTCCTGTGATTGGGCATAAGAATTTTTGGAGTAAACTCAGGAGGGAGGTTTGGGGTGGCAAGTGAAGCTACCATTTGAAAAATTGGTCCATGCATTGCATAATTTCCCTAGAAGAGCACTGCAACCAAATACCTTCTTACGATTAGCTTACAATATCAAGGTACCCATAGCCTGCCTCCTCTGGTTTTGATGACGTTCCCTTGCTTTTGTTCTTGAATGTGCTTTTTTTAATTGTCACATGGTGTTAAGGATTGCATGTCACTCATATGAGATTGTATGCATGGCAATACGTGCATTTTTTATAAATCAAAATGTCATTGTGGATTTTTGACAAGATTAGTTGTGTGTAATACACATGAGCACTATCAATACTCCTTTGTTTCCAGGTGCTTGAGCGATTGGAAGAACTAAGCCTAAAATATGAACACACGAAGAACCATAACACCTGAGGTTTATAATGGAGGCTACACACATTAAGATGTTCGAATGGTTATCCCCTCCAAAGATTGACTAAAAGCAAAGGCTGATGATAGGTGTTTAGGTGCACCACTGAATGAAGCAATACATGCCACAAAGTTGACAAAAAGGTGGATTTCAAGGTTTAAAGGATTAATCCCAATGTTTATTATAGCACATAGGGTAACAATGTACATAACACCCCAGGCAATTGGGCATTGGTTTGCATTGTGCTAATAACACATTAAAATCAGTGTGTACCCATTAAAAAGTTATGAATCCCCTTTCTTGGAGGAAGAGAGTTTTGGGATTGAAAACCTGAATCAAATTGGAAGAAAATGTATGGTAGTTACATTCGGGAAGGGTTAAACAAAACCACAAGAAAGGGGTATCATGATAGTGCATGGTATATTAGAATATAGTGCCATATTCCTACAATTCTATTCATGGAATGATGAGCTTATCAATAAATTAAAGTATGCCAAAAATATGCAATGGTAATTGAAGGTTTTGAACTTTATACATGTTGCAGATAAATGTCACATTCTTGTGATCATCAAATGAAAATGATTTTATAATGTAATCACAATTGATTGTTAAACTTAGAAACCACGATAATTTATTATTATTATTATTATTATTATTTTTGAAGACATAATTGACACTGAAAGAAAATAAATCTTAAACTAATAAAATCTCAATTATATGTAAAGTTGGTTTGTCAATATTTTTGCAAATATTGGGTACTTAAGCATCCAATAATCTAAGGATAAATAAAATGATGCAATTTGAATTATTAAAAAATGATTGCCATGGAAACATTAAACTTGACTAGAATATGTTTTTAGTTTAAATGAAAATTAGATATGTAAAACAACACTAGTTGCATCTAATTGGGAACCCTTTGAGACCAGATGCCTTTTAAGTATTTAAAATCAAATAATATTCCCCAACAATACATTTTTTGAAATTACTTTTAGTTTATTAAGTATTTAAAGGTTCAACATCTATAAGCCAAACATAGGCCAAACATCTAGTTAAAATGTTCAAGTTTTATGGTACCTTATAATTTATATTATCTTAATGGAGGTCATTATTTGAAGTCCACAATCAAGTTATAATGAACCATCACAATTTTGCTAATAGGAAAGAAAAGGGGAAATAACCCATCATATACTATTATAATTAGAAGGTTTATAATTTACATGCAACTATATGCAAAAATGTATCCTTCCATTTTCAAGTATATCATCATTTTATAAACCCATATCTAAAGTATATCCAAATCAAGGAACACAAAATTTTCCATTGGTATTGTAATGGGTGTCCAAAAATTCCTAAAAAACATTTAGTATCCCACAATGATGGATGTTAATTTGATTAAAATGCCTTTTTGAAAAAATGGGCATCATTTCAACATTTCAACATCTCGATGACTCCTCAAGGTGGACGCATTGTTTGGTTCAAGAATATTAACCTTGTCAAGGTCCTCCAAGACTCCTTGATAGTCATCCAACATGTATTTGACATCTCCATGACTTTTTAAGGTGGATTCATTATTTAGGTGAAGAACATTAGCCTTGTCAAGGTCTTCCAGGGCTTTTTGATAGCATCCAACATGTAATTCACATCTCCATGACTCCTCAAGGTGGATGCATTGCTTGGTTCAAGAACATGAACCTTGTCAAGGTCCTCCAAGGCTCATTGATACTTTTTCAACATCCTTTTGACATTTCCACGACTCATCAAAGTGAATGCATTGTTTGGTTCAAGAACATTAGCCTTGTCAAGGTTTTCCAAGGCTCCTTGATAATCATCCAACATGTATCTGACATCTCCACGACTCTTTAAGGTGGATGCATTGTTTGGTTCAAGAACATGAACCTTGTCAAGGTCCTCCAAGGTTCCGTGATAGTCATCTAACATGCATTTGACTCTTCCACGACTCCTCAAGGTGGATGCATTGTTTGGTTTAAGAACATCAACCTTGCAAAGTCCTCCAAAGCTCTTTGATAGTCATCTAACATTTATTTGACATCTCCATGACTCTTCAAGGTGGATGCATTGTTTGGTTCAAGAACATTAACCTTGTCAAGGTCTTCCAAGGTTCCTTGATAGTCATCCAACATGTATTTGACATCTCCACGACTCCTCAAGGTGGATGCATTGTTTGGTTCAAGAACATTAACCTTGTCAAGTTTTTCCAAGGTTCTTTGATAGTCATCTAGCATTTATTTGACATCTCCACGACTCTTCAAGGTGGATGCATTGTTTGGTTCAAGAACATTAACCTTGTCAAGGTCTTCCAAAGCTCCTTGATAGTCATCCAACATGTATTTGACATTTCCACGACTCCTCAATGTGGATGCATTGTTTGGGTCAAGAACATTAGCCTTATCAAGGTCCTCTAAGGTTCCCTGATACTCATCGAACATGTATTTGACATTTACACAACTCTTTAATGTGGATGCATGTTTAAGTGAAGAACATCAGCCTTGTCAAGGTCCTCCAAGGCTCCTTAATAGTCATCTAACATGTATTTGACTCTTCCATGATTCTTTAAAGTGAATGCATTGTTTGGTTCAAGAACATCAGTTTTGTCAAGGTCTTCCAAGGCTCTTTGATAATCATGCAACATGCATTTGACATTTCCACAACTTTTCAAGTTGGATGCATTGTTTGGGTCAAAAACATCAACCCTATCAACGTCCTCCAAGGTTCCTTGATAATCATCTAACATGCATTTGACTATTCCACGATTCATCAAAGTGAATGCATTGTCTGGTTCAAGAACATCAGCCTTGTCAAGGTCTTCCAGGGCTCCTTGATACTCTTTCAACATCCTTTTGACATCTTCACGATTCTTCAACGTGAATGCATTGTTTGGTTGAAGAACATGAACCTTGTCAAGGTCCTCCAAGGTTCCTTGATAATCATCCAACATGTATTTGACATTTCCATGACTCTTCAAGGTGGATGCATTGTTTGGTTGAAGAACATCAGCCTTGTCAAGGTTTTCCAAGGCTCCTTGAGAATCATCCAACATGCATTTGACATTTTCACGACTCTTCAAGGTGGATGCATTGTTTGGGTCAAGAACATGAACCGTGTTAAAGTCCTCCAACATTCCTTGATAGTCATCGAACATGTAATGGACATTTCCATGACTCTTCAAGGTGGATGCAGTGTTTGGGTCAAGAACATCAACCTTGTCAAGGTCCTACAAGGCTCCTTGATAGTCATTTAACATGGATTTGACATCTCCACGAATCGTCAAAGTGAATGCATTGTTTGGTTCAAGAACATCAGCCTTGTCAAGGTCCTCCAAAGTTCTTTGATACTGTTTCAACATCCTTTTGACACCTCCAGCACTAGAAGAAAAACATGTATTTTCGACTAATGTTTATGATTAAATTTTAGTCGTAAGAGACATTTTGCAACTAAAATCCCTTTAGTCGCTTAAAACAAGTTGCATGAGATAAATTAGTCGCAAATGACAAAGGGTATTGTATGAAAGAAAAAGTCAATAAATACATTTCATCCTTTGATTCTATTATATATGTATTGTCACATGTGATTAAAATGCAACTATTTTGGTCACAATTGAAGGCAAATGATGTGTTGCCACGTGTCTTAATATTTGATTATTTAAAATATTATTGTTATTATTATTTTGAAATAATATAGGACGTTCAATTTAAATATTTGGATAATCTTATACTATGACACATGGCCCAATATAATTATGCCATGTGGTAGTAAAAAGTTTAATTTAATAAAAATAAAAATATTAGGTTGGTAGGTACATAAATAAGTGCCTATAAACTTAGGCTACATACCAACATACTTACCTAGGTAAAAAAGAAGGTAGGTAGGTTCTACCTTTTTAGTTTAAATACCTATTCATATAGGTAAGTATTTAGGTAGGTAGGTACATAGGTCGACTTAGATGGGTGGGTCAAACTATGTACCTACTTAGCTAAGTAAATAAATAGGTTGGGAAGGTAAGTACTTTAAAAATGTGCATAATTTGTTTTTTTTTTTTTTGGGTTGAACATTTTCATTAAATAATCCCATGTGCACAAATTTCTTAATGTGAAATTGGATGACCACACCCCCTTATTTATATAATGTTCAAAATAGGAATGAAAAACAAACAATATTAGATAAGTTTTAAAGTTCTAACTTCCTCACAAATTAAGTTCTAATTCCAAATTTTTTTTCATGCCTTACCTTCTTTGTTTTCAGATTTTTAAATAATTCACAAACTAGATAATTAGATAATCATTTAATTAATAATGATTAATTTTACATATATTTAAATTATAGTATTTAGTATTCATTATGAATTACTTAAATAAACAATAACTTTTTAATATTTAACAAACTAGCTACATCACAAGTTATTAATACATAATTCGTAAATAATTAAATAACTAAAATATTTTAAAATATTTAATTATTTTTAGGAATCTGATCGAATTATATATAATATAATTAATGTAATACTAATTTAATGACTGTAATTTTAACATTAATTATTTTAAATATTTATGTTAAAATTATAGGTAATGAATTAATAATTGCTATTAAAAAATAAATTCTTACAATTAAAAAAAATTACTATTCAACTAATTACATTAATTATTGTATAATTACATTTATTGTTGTGAAAATTATTATATGTCAAGTATTTTTTTCTTTTGGTAATTATAAATACAATAATTTGTTAAATATAACATTAATTTTCATAATTACTATAAAATATTTATCATACATGATTAATCACAGAATTATTATTATTATTATTATATAATTTGTGAAATTAAAATCAATAAAATAATTATTTAAACAACACTATAATAATTCCAAATTTTTGATTTAAGTTTGAAGTTATAAATTATAGAGTGTGAATAATTATGTTCAGTTAGAAAATAATTATGCACATACTAATTAATTCTTATTTGAAGTAATTACAATGATTTTAAAGCAATGTCACATTAACTACATTAATTAATTTCTTATAATATAAGAATATAAATGATATAATATACAAATCTATGTTATAACAATAATTATTTATTGTAACTTAGATTTAATAAACATAATCATTTATGCTTATTTATAAAAATTGATTTATTATGGATAACACTAGAAGAAAAAACCCATCAAATTCAATCAATAATTATTTGAATTAAAATATAAATTTAAGATTCCAAAATAGTAATTCAGAATTGAAATATCAAATTTTAGATCAAATGAGTTTTTGAAGTCAAATGACAAATTTCAGAAGTGAAATGTCAATTTCAAGATTCAAATAATAATATTCAAAATTAAAAGGTCCATTTTAAGACTCAATTAATAATTTTCTGAATTGAAATATTAATTTCAAGAATCCAAAATAATAATCTAGGATTCAAATTTCAACTTTCAAGTCAAATAATTTTTTAAAATTAAAATTTAAAACTTCAAAATACAAATATCAAATTTCAAGTTCAAATAAAAATATTTAATATCAAAATGTCGATTTTTAAACTCAATATTTTTTTTGAATTGAAATACCAATATTTAGATTCAAAAATAATAATTTAGAATTCAAATATTAATTTTTAGATCACATAAGTTTTTTGAATTTAAATAATAATTTCCAGAATTGAAATGTCAATTTTCAGATTCAAATAGCAATATTCAAATGTGAAATGTCCATTTTTAGACTCAATTAATAATTTTCAGACTTGAAGTATTAATTTTGAGAATCCAAAATAATAATTTGGGATTGAAATTTGAAATTCAAATCAAATGATTATTTAAAATTTAAATGCAAAATTTTCAAAGTTAAAATATAAATTTTCACATTCATACTAAAATATTCAAAATTAAAATGTCCATTTTTATAATCAATTAATAATTTTCTGAATTGAAATATTAATTTTCGGATTTAAAGTTATTAATTTCAAATTCAAATATCAATTTTTAGATCAAATAAGCCTTTTTGAATTTAAATTGAAAATATCATGTTCAAATCAAAAATTTGGAATTCAAATAAGGTTTTAAACAATTGAAATAAAAAAATTTAGATTCAAATATAAAGTTTTAATTCTAATATTTTTTTTCAAAATTAAAATAATAGTTTTCATAATTGAAATATGAATTTTTAAACTTGAATAAAAATTTGAAAGTTCAAATATAATTTTGAAATTCATTGCATGAACAATATACATACGTATGCATATTATATATATATAATTTTAGTACATAAATTTAAAAACACTTTTATGTCATTGTAGAATACCTTTAGGATGTAATTAATTTAGTGACTATTCCGACTAATGGGACATATCAACCTATTAATGGATGAAAAAAAAAGTAAAATCAATCCAACCATTAAGGTGAAAATTTTAATAGTTGCATCATAGTTGTGAGAATGACCAAAATATTTGAAATTTAGTCTTGTAGTTGTAAATATTCCCAAATTTAATTTCAAATGATTATAAATCCCATGTAGTTGTAAATGGAATGTTTAAATTCTCGTTGATTTTTACTAGTGCACGAATCTTCAAGGTGGATGCATTGTTTGGTTCAAGAACAAAAGCCTTGTCAAGGTCCTCTAAGGTTCTTTGATATTCTTTCAGCATCCTTTCGACATCTCCACGATTCCTCAAGGTGAATGCATTGTTTGGTTTAAGAACATTAGCTTTATCAAGGTCCTCCAAGATTCCTTGATAGTCATCTAACATGTATTTGACATCTCCATGATTCGTCAAGGTGAATGCATTGTTTGGTTGAACAACATTAGCCTTGTCAAGGTCCTTCAAGGCTCTTTGATACTCTTTCAACATGTATTTGACATCTCCACGAATCCTCAAAGTGAATGCATTGTTTGATTGAAAAACATCAGCCTTGTCAAGGTCCTCCAAGGCTCCTTGATATTCTTTTCAACATGTATTTAACATATCCACGATTCGTCAAGGTGAATGCATTGTTTGATTGAAGAACATTAGCCTTGTCAAGGTCCTCCAAGGCTCCTTGATACTCTTTCAACATGTATTTGACTTTCCACGATTCGCTAAAGTGAATGCATTATTTGATTCAAGAACATCAACCTTGTCAAGGTCCTCCAAGGCTCCTTGATACTCTTTCAACATGTATTTGACATCTCCACAAATCCTCAAAGTGAATGCATTGTTTGGTTCAAGACCATCAGCCTTGTCAAGGTCCTCTAGGGCTCCTTAATACTCATTTAACATGTATTTGACTTTTCCATGATTCACCAAAGTGAATGCATTGTTTGGTTGAAGAACATCAGCCTTGTCAAGGTCCTCTAAGGCTCCTTGATACTCTTTCAACATGTATTTGACATCTCCATGAATCCTCAAAGTGAATGCATTGTTTGGTTCAAGAACATCAACCTTGTCAAGGTCCTTCAAGGTTTCTTGATAGTCATTTAACATGTATTTGATATTTCCACAAATCCTCAAAGTGTATGCATTATTTGGTTCAAGAACATCAGCCTTGTCAAGGTCCTTTAAGGCTCCTTGCACTAGTAGAAATCAGGCAAAATGTAATCATTCAATTTACGACTACATGCGACTTGTAGTCGTTTGCGACTAGATTTGAGAATATTTTCAACTACAAGACCAACTTTCAACTATTTTAGTCATTTTCACAACTCTGATGCAACTATTAGAAATTTCATCCTATTGGTTACATCAATTTTACATTTATTTTCATCCATTAATAGGTTGATATGTCACATTAGTTGTAATGGTCACCAAATTAGTTGCATCCTAAAGGTATTCTACAATGACATAGGGGTATATTTTAATGTATGTACTAAAATTATATATATATATATATAATATGCATACATATGTATATTGTTCATATAATGAATCGCAAAATTAATATTCGAACTTTGAATTCTTTTATTCAAATTTGAAAATTGTTATTTCAATTGTTTAAAACATTATTCGAATTTGAAAATCTTGATTTGAATATGATATTTTCAATTCAAAAAGACTGATTTGATCTAAAAATTGATTTTGAATTCTAAATTAATATTTTCGAATCCAAAAATTAGTATTTCAATTCAGAAATTTATAATTGATCATAAAAATGGAATATTTTGAATATTCCATTTAATTTTGAATATTTTAATGTGAATATGAAATTTTATATTTCAGCTATGAAATTTTTTCATTTATATTTTGAATAATCATTTAATTGGAACCTGAAATTTAGATTCCAAATTATTATTGTAGATTTTCAAAATTAATACTTCAAGTCTGAAAATTAGTAATTGAGTCTAAAAATGGACATTTCAATTTTGAATATTGTTATTTGAATATCAAAATTAACATTTCAGTTCTGAAAATTATTATTTAAATTCAAAAAACTTATTTGATCTAAAAATTGATATTTGAATTCTAAATTATTATTTTTGAATCTAAAAATTATTATTTCAATTTTAAAAACTTTATTGACTCTAAAAATTGGCAACTTGATTTTAAATATTTTTGTTTCAACTTGAAGTTTGATATTTGAATTTTGAAGTTTAAAATTTAAATTTTAAGAAATTATTTGATTTGAAAGTTGAAATGGGAATTCCAAATTATTATTTTGGATTCTCAAAATTAATTAATTGAGTCTTCAAATGCAAATTTTAATTTGGAATATTATTATTTGAATATGAAAGTTAACATTTCAATTCTGAAATTTGTTATTTAACTTCTAAAAACTTTTAAAAACTAATATTTGAATTCTGAATTACTATTTTGGAATTTTAGATTTATATTTTAATTAAAAAAATTATTGATTTAATTTCAAGGGCTTTTTCTACTAGTGCTATCCATAATAAATCACGTTTATAAATAATTATAAATGATTATGTTTATTAAATCTAAATGACACTAAATAATTATTATTATGACACAGATTTATATATTATATAATTTATATTCTTATATTAGAAGAAATTAATTAATTAAATTAATGTGACATTACTTTAAAATCATTGTAATTACTTCATATAAGAATTAATTAGTATGAGCATAATTATTTTCTAATTGAATAAATATAATTATTCACACTTTTTAATTTATAACTTCAAACCTGATTAAAAATTTGGAAAAATTATAGTGTAGTTAGAATAATTATTTTACTGATTTTAATTTCATGAACTATTATAAAATAATATTATCTTAAAAAATTCTTTGATTAATCATCTATGGTAAATATTTTATATTAATTTTACAATAATTATGAAAATTAATGTTATGTTTAACAAATTATTTTATTTATAATTAATAATTACCAAGAGAGAAAAAATATTTGACTTATAATAGTTTTTACAACAATAAATTTTATTATACAATAAATAATGTAATTATTTGAATAATAATTCTTTAAAAAAATTTGTAAGAATTTACTTTCCAATAAGAATTATTAATTCATGATATATAATTTTAAATTATAGTCATTAAATTAATTATATTAAATATAGTTTGATCAGATTCTAAAAAATAATTAAATATTTTTAAATATTTTATTATTTACGAGTTATGTATTAATAACTTGTGAGTAACTAGATAGTTAGTTTGTCAAATATGAAGAAGGTATTACTTATTTAAGTAATTGATAATGAATACTAAATATTTGTAGTGTATAG
>Ga0116227_10013150_pt1 | contig 13140 bp, 6 predicted proteins | sample S1TSphgellanicum_FD_89693 | JGI IMG/M metagenome (GOLD analysis project Ga0116227, IMG submission 89693) | Host-associated microbial communities from peat moss isolated from Minnesota, USA - S1T2_Fb - Sphagnum magellanicum MG | ecosystem: Host-associated > Plants > Peat moss > Unclassified...
ACCCAAACATTGAAAGTAAGGATGAAAATTTCAAAATTATGATCATGGTTTATTTTTCCAAAATTGCACCTATACACTTTGTGCTACCTACTTACAAGGCTACCTATAGAATATATTTGCCCACATACTTAGGGGCAAGAGAATTCAACCAAGTTTGCATGTAAACATGATATGAAAGATAAAAAATTAAAGCATATTTTACATTTTTTGCTACATGCTAGAACCCAATTTAGAAAGTTGTCAAAATTTCCAAAGAAATGTTGAATTTGGTGACCAAAATACTTGAAAAAAACATATTTCTATTGTCTTAAAAAGTTGGTTACATTTTGTTAAAAAAAGATGCTAATAGATTCATCCATTGTCTAATTTTCCCCATTTCATCTTTTGTTTTGTTTAATCAATCCCCGTCTATTTCTGAATTGAAAGGGACTTTACACAAGGTGCATTTAAGGAATTTGATTATTGGGAAAACATTTTTTTAAAGATTTGAATGCTCATTATTTTCAATCAAAAATCAAAATTGAGAAAATACATCAAATCAAGCTATCTTTGAAAAGCACTAAATTTTAGCAATAATTATATATGCATCATAAATTTGGGATATATTAATAAAGATTGAAAATAAATTCAACACCACTAATGAACCTACCCAAACTTGGTACTACTTACATGCAAGCCTAAACACTAATTTACCTACACGTGTTTATTGTTTGCTTGTCTTAAAAGTTAAAGATTGTCATGGTGCACATAAATCATTTACCCTCTTGGTTAATTAAAAGAACAAATATCATGGTAGCTTCAACACAAGTTTGTTGAATCATTAATTAATTAATTTTGAAATTTCATTTCAAAAAATAAATAATGGTCCTAAAATAAATTGTAATATTATTAATGATGGATTAGCAATTGATTGAAGATGCAATGGAAATTAATCAACATTAAATGTTTTATTTAATATAAAATTGGGAGTTTGGAATTTGTACCGTTACATGTGCACACACCAAAGTTTTTAAAAAGGTGGTTGGCACCCATAATTAACCATAGAATTTCAACTTTTTATTATTATGTGCATTTGATTTTGATGAACTTGTATTTAAGGACTTTATATTTTAATTGCATGGGTACATATGTTGAAATATTTTGGTCATCATTTTGAAGGATTGAAACCATGTAGCCACATAATGTTTGATAAATATTGATTTGGGATGCATGTGGTAATTGTGGTAAACATGTACAATTTGATTGTGATTGCCATTGCATTTTTTTAATTGCACAAGGCTTTTGATCAATGGCTTACGACATGCATAAAATTAATCTATCTCAACTTTTACAAAGAATGGAACATTTAACATTATTTGTTTATTATTTATTTATTAGGGTAATGAAGGAAAATATTTATATTGGAATTCCATTATCTCACACCCAATTTAGAAATTCACAAAGATATGTTAACTTGATAATCACCGAGAAATTGTATCCACAAAGACCACACCACCCTGTAACTAGAGTTTAAAAACCATTATAACACAACTATGTTGCAAATACTACCTTATAAGTACAATGAATTAATAAATAAATTTGCACATTAGAAAATAGGCTAGTTGTTAGGTAGTTGCAGTGTTGTAAATGGGTGTTTTATATGGTGATTTATATGCATCGCATATATGGACATAGTAAACTATGTTCAATTTTTTGAGGAGTTCATTGTACATGCATATTGCAACTAAAGTAGGATTGTTGGAAGGCAGTTACATAGTGAACAACTATTTTGCAATTAGCGTACGACATTTAGACATGGGATCACGGCACATGTTCGGATTCCCACCGTCCAATAAATATGAAGCTTGCAACTAGTTTTTGCAAATGAAACCCATTGTTGCAACCTATTGGCTACTATTTTACCACTAGTTGCCACTACTATGCCACTAGGTATTTCATGTGTACCACTACAGAGCCATTACAATGCCATTATGTTTGACATTTGGGCCATTAGGTGGCCACTATTGGGCCACTAAGTAAGTACTACTTATGCACTATGCATATAAAGTGTGAATTTGCAAGTGTCAAACTTGATTAAAATTTTCCATAAACTTTATTAAAATATTTATATTGGATGTACATTAAGGTTTTCAAGCTTATACACCTATAATGTTTATAATTTACATGAGCAAGTGTGGAATTGATAATAGCTAATTCCTTTGTCGATAGCTCCTTGGCACCCACAAGGGTTGCATCTTGTGGCATTGGTGGGTGTGTCATGGGTGTGTTTAGACATGGCACACCATCGTCAATGCCACTCAAAGTAGCACAAGTATTCGTCATGATGTGGGATGATCAAGATTCCTTTTAGACCACCACTTTCCATGAAAGATTTTGTTCTTCATCCATGAAAAACATTTGTTGAACTTGGGCAGGAAAAACAAAAGGTTCTTCATCCTCCGCCATCATATATCAGAAGTTATAAACCGAGAACCTCACCTCATTTCATTTATATGTTGGATTCCCCTTAACATCATTTATGTTCTTAACTCGTGCACACCACATGAAAATGATGGGAATTGAAATGGGTCCATAATTTAATTTGAATTTCTTTTATAACACTGACATATTTTACCATTGCATCACCATCCCCCATGTGGGTTTGTCATTGGCAAAAAATTGATGCCACCCCATAATTAAAACTAACCACACCTTTCGTATTATAATAAATCATTCAAAAGTGATTGCCATACGCCTTCATTCGTTGATACTTCAATTGTTGATAATTCAAACTTAGTTAGTTAAGTTTTCATTAGTTATTAGAATAGGAAAGTATGTAGGTTACTTTCACAAGGTTAAACTACTTTATTTACTTAGATTAATTTGGTTATTTTTGGTTTGGTCCCTTAGTTAAATACCTTGGTGTTGATGATTTTGCTCACTTTTATTCATTGCACAAGTGTCGCAACCCTAGCCTTGGGCTCGCGACCAAGGTCAAGGGCTTGGAAGGGTGTGAGCCAAAATGAAGCCCAGGAGTCAAGGCAAAGGCATTGCAAGGGTGCGGGCTAAGAGGATCCCGGGGAGTCACATCACATACTCCCAGGAGTGTAAGAAAGTGTTAGAAAGTGTGAGGGAGTGAACCCTCACACTCCCAAGGCAACTCCCACTTTGGGAGATGGAGTCCCGGTGGACGCTCGAAACTTCAGAGAGCGATTGCAGGGGTCAAACCTCAATGTCTTGTGACGTTCTTTATATCATTGGAAAGCTCTTGAAGCGTAAATGTCTAAAATGGGCTCGCATTGCTCATTCGAGCATCTGAAACACAAGTTATGGCCAAAAGAAGGGCTGGGAGTCGAACTGCTAGTTTGACTCCCGACCACAAAAAGTCGGGAATCGACCCGATTTACTTAGCTGCATGGGGCGTGCCACATATCGTTGGAAAGCTCTCGATGAGAGCTACAACTTTGCTTCGATCTGAGGTCTGCTCGCAAAGTTATGAGGCTCTAAAGTCGCGAGAGTCCCATTTGGCGCGATTTCGGGACTCCCACTCGGGAGTCCCGGGAAAAATAGCCATTTGGATGTAGCCTCAGTGGAGAGATGTAGAGTATACTATAAGGGGGAAGGTGGTGGCTTCCCGCAAGTCCGGGCCATGGTGAGTCTTGTGTGTCCGTGTTGCCCGTGGTTCGTCCTAGCACCAAGGGTGTTCCAACTATGCACTAACCACTTTGTGTGGGTTGTGTGCAAGTCCGTGTGAGTGAGTGAAGCTTGTCAACTCTTCCTAGTCCCATCCCGGAGCTCCAACACGCCCCTCTACCCCTCAAAGTGTTGTGAACTAGGGAGCGTGTTCCGACTCCTTGTTCTTCCGTTGTTTTCCTACTTGGGCTCACATTTGAGCCCTTTCAGGAGTTGGGAGTGCGTCAACAAGTTTGTGTCTTTGATGCGACAAAAACCTTTAAGAGTTCTTGATGTTATGTTCCATGTTGTGAGCATCATGTTTTAATTTCTTTTCAATAAAAATTTATGTTTGCATTTGATTAGATCTCTTATTTGTTAACATGGTATCAAAACTTAGGTTGTTTAGTGAAAAAATTGAAAGAAATATAAAGATTAAAAGTTTCAAGAAACATTTGTTGATTTTCAAGAATTGATAACACTACTTATAAGTGAAAGGATGAGAATAGTTAGTACTTAATCTAGTGGAGGATCACAGGAAAGTGCCTTCTACTCAAATACTAATAGAAGTAGAGGTGGTAGAACTTCAAGTCAAGGTCAACATGGAAGCTCGCATGGTGGACATCATCAACATGAAGGTTAACTTCATGGAGGTGGATGAGAAAACTTTAAAGGAAAGGGAAGTCATGGAGGCTGTGGTGGAAGTCATCAAGGTCAATAATCAAACAATGATTCAAATTGCTACTACTGTAGGAAACCTGGGCACATGGTAAAGAACTGTTATCAAAGGGAGCATGATGCGCAAAATGGAAAGCCACAACAAGGGAATTATACATCAACTAACAATCAAGGTAATTAACCATGTAAGATTTGCCTTGTTATCATGACCTCACAATTTGACTTGCTTCATGCCATAAAACACTAATAGGAAAAATCAAGTCAGTGAAGCATAGCTTTTTTGGGTAGCAACATAAGGAGCTAACCAAGTTTCATGAATCATGAACAAAATATGGAGAACTAGTAAGCATCCACATGTAATTACATTGTGAACTCAATGTCCCCCATGTGCATCACATGAAAAATAAGTTGATACAAGGCCACATCTTAATAAGCAAAGGCATAATTATGAGTCACGTAACTTGATTGGTTTACAAAACACATGAAAAGTACATAACATTTTAGATGGTGGGAACAATATTGAATAAAAGGCTACAAACACTTGAAATTGAAAGTGTATTTCCAATCAAAAAGCTAATACATGCCTAGTGCTTGTGGTATTGGTGCCTTGCAACATGACCATTGCCTCCATCCAAAATCTTTCATGTAAAGCAAAAAAGGCAATTCTCATAAAATAAAATTTCAACATTTTCGAGAAATTCACCAAAGCAAATCAAGTCTTGAAACTTGGTCCAAAGATTTGAAGCTACAAACATTGTTGACCATGTAAGCACACCGGCAAATTGACTATGATATGGAAATGTGTCCTAGATGGATTGCCTACAACCACTTTCATCAAAAGCACCTTCCACCTAATTATGGTACATAACATAAACAATTAGCATGCAACCAAACATGCACAAGAATTATTATCTGTACAATTGTTTGATTTGATAAATATAATTCTCAATGCGAAATCTCACAACTAATCTATACAACTTCATACCACCATTTTCACACCTTGTTGTTATAGTAGAAGTCTTCGACAAAAAACATAGTGATTCTCACTAGTAGAAATTTTGGGTTTTGCAACTATTATTTGCAACTAAAACTCAATTGCATGTGACGCATGCAACTACAAATTTGTGTAGTTGCCTAAGACAAGTTGCATGTGACATTCAGTTGCACGTGACACTATGTATGTAACATGTATATACGGTGCTAATATACATGTTCATCCATACATACCAATCCAAATGTAGTTGCACCTTATGTGCAACTTTTCTTGTAATTACAATGCAACTAATTAATATGATACATGTTTAAAATTTAGATAATTAGCTTGTGGACACGTGTCACTACTTAACTATTTGTGTTTTCAAAATTAAAAATTCATTGGATTAATTTCAATCATTAAAGTTTTTATCACTATGACGATGACACGTGGCACACAATGGAACATTCATTGACCATTTGACACATGTCCATTTTAAAATACCAATTATATAATGCCGCGTGGCAATTAAAGCCCACCTTTTTTAATTTTTAAATATTAATTAATGAAATCTAAGTTGTCCAATTTATGGCTAATAAAATGTTGACTCATGCTACCTAAGTAGGTAGGTAATTATTAAACCTTATTAAGTATGTAGGATAAATATGTCAGTAGGTTGAAAAATAGCTAGGCTTATGTTATATAGGTAGGTTTTAAATAATCCAATTTTATTTTTACGTTTAACCATTTCATAAAGATCAAACTTTTTTATTCACGCATCCCCAATGGCACTTGATATTTGGTTATTATGTAACTATTGCTCCTAGTTATATACTAAGCTAAATAGAATTGGACGCCAAAGGATATGGGATAAAAAATTCCATTGCAAACCTCGTGAACCAACTTAATTGCACATTAGATGCAACTATTATATTAGAGTATACCAGCTAGAGGAGGGCTTTGTTGTTTCTAGTGTCCAAACAAAACTTGAAGCCCTCCTCTTGGTGCATTTAACACATTAAGAATCATCAAAATTGGATTAGGAATGAGAAAATTATGGCCCCCCAAAGTAAAAGGGGTTAAGAACTCAAAAAACCAAACCATTGAACACTACAAAGGCCGGTTCTTAAACACCCAAAAAGTTCCTTTTATGTAGTTTTGTTGTTATTAAAGTTCTAACGTGATTTGTAAAACTTCAGGTGGCATTCCTATAGCACTTTAAATCGTTTAAAATGAATAAGAACTAAGAAAGTTATGAAGTTTGAAAGTAGGAGGGGTCCAAAGAAAAGAAAAAAGAAAAAAGAATGTTTTGTAACTTGGAAAGCTTATCTTTTTTATTTTTCTTCTTGTTAATTTTTAATTATTCCTTTTCTTTTGCACTTCAAAGATGATTGTAGGATTTTTTTTATAATTATGATTACTTAATGAAAATATGATTTTAATATTATTGTATAGCTTAAACTAGTAATTAGCTTAGGATGTTTATGTACTTGTAGGCTAATTAGTGTAGCCTATTTACATTAATGTTTTAACATAAATAATAAAAATTTAATATCTAATACCTATTGAATATATCTATATATATATATATATATATGATTATCATTATGATTATAATAAAATTTTAATTAATAATTAGGATTATTTATAATAAAATTAATATTATCATATTAATTTATTCTATTTTTTAAAAATAAAATTTTAATTTTCTGAAAAAGACTCCAAATAAAATAAATTCAATTAAATTTCTACTTGCCCAAAAAAATATTTAAATATATTTGACAAATAAAATTTGAAAATTTGTAATACATATTTAAACCATGGTTTAGTTTAGTTTAGTTTAATTAAACATATTTTAGTTTAACCATAATTATTTTAGCCTAACTTAATTTACCATAATTACCTTGGCCTAATTTAATTCAACCATATTTATTTTATCGTAATTTAATTTTGCTTGATTTAGTTTAGCCATAAATAGTTAGACCTAACTTAATCTAGCCATGTTTAATTTAGCTTAATTTGATTTAACTATAATTAATCTAGTCTAACTTAATTTAGCCTAACTTAATTTAGCCATAATTAGTTTAGCTTAATTAATTTAATCATATTTAGTTTTAGCCTAATTGAATTTAACCATGGTTAGTTTAACCTTTTAGTTTATTTTGCCTAGGTTAGTTTAGGTTAACCTAAATTAGCATGGGGTTGACCTTAATACTAGAGGTACATAATACTATTATACATAGCTTATGTAGATATATTAAGTATAATAATTTAAGTATGTATAAATTTAAACCATTATTTTTATGACATGTGTCCATGTTGTACACATTTAGTTGCATGTTGGTTGCACACACAACTGTATGGCCCAAAAATTATACAATACCAAATTTGTAGTTGCAAACAACAAGATTTTTAGTAATGTCTTGGGATCTCCTACAAGCCACTAATTGCAACTAACTAGGTTTACCATGATTATCAAGGAAATCAAAAAAAAAGATTAACCTTGTCTCTCCTTAAAAAACTCATGTTGTGATTCAAATCACAACAAATTTCATATGAGTAAGAAGAGAAGCATGTCATAAATCAAAGCAAACAATAATCCAATGAATCCAAAAGTTGTTAAAGAAAAGAAAAGGAATCTTTGACAAGGAAAAGACCACCAAAGCCTATTCACCCATAAGTTTTTGATCTTGAAGGGGAGACAAGATGGATGGGTCTCCAAAACTTGTGCATTGTTGTGGATCATGCAATGAAGCTATGACCAATGTATTGAAAATTACAAAAAAGATGAAAAAGAAGAAGATGTGCATCTAACTATCCAAGTTGTTGGAGATCTAATAAGAAAATAAAGAAAATGTACAACAACAACAATATGTTCATGAATCAATCAACCCATTTGAGCTTGCTTGATCTGAAAATTATGTTGATTGTCACAATCAATCCAAAATCAATCTTAAAGTGCCAAGAGGCTATAGCATTTGCTCATGTTGGACCAAACCTTGTATGTAGTAGTGGCGACCCAAAACACAAAACACCGGGAAACATAGGTCCGCACTTGGATCTACAATGACCACTTGCTTTAGCTTGTCGAATATGGCACCTTTTCACCTTGTAAGTTGTTCCCTCCACTTCACAAGTGAATTCAACTATAAAGCAACCATTTTAGCCTAATACATTCCCAAATACACCATAAAATAAAGGAATTAATATTGAAGCTTCTTGTTGCATTAAACATAATCAAAACTTGATCAAAGGTTTTGTGACTAGAGGTCAACAAACTTCATACGACTAAACCCTAAACCCTAAAATTGTGGTCTAACAACGTAACCTCCTCTTTGTCAAAATGGGTGTTTATTGAAGGCTCTTGTAACCATCGCATCACTTACCCATTTCTCAAGTCCCTTGTTCTAAGAGACCTCTCTCCCCCCTCCTTCTATTTGCTTTTTCATAAATGTGTGTCGTTTTTGTTTTTGAGTGTCATATCAAGGTTAAATCTCCTGCACCATCTCTTTTTACTTGTAGGGGGGGAGTGGTCATACTAATCAATCACAATGTTGATAGTTCACTTACCTTCTGAAAGTAGACCCAAGCATTCCCACAATTCAAACCTAGATTTAATGAGTGTGAGTGAAAGCGAAGAGGAACAGGAGAACGAGGACCAAGAGGAAGACCAACCGGCACAAAGTTTTGAATGGTCTAGTGACGAGAGCGAGACTAAATTCCACCCACCAGCTATTGTGGGGTCTTTACGTAGCACACCAACACCACCATTGCGGGGTCTTTGTGTAGCACACCAACACCACCATTGCGAACAAAGGCCAAAGCTCCAACGAAGAGGAACATGACTACAGCCAAGGAGATGGTGACACCTACATAAAAACCATTAACTATAATGGGAATGCAAGTAAGCTTGGACATGTTGTTTTGTGTCTAGATCGCATTTTGGCTTCATCGGAGATTTCTTGATGAAATCCAATAGGCATTTGGGAGGTTTATCATGAACATCGCATACATTGCAAATTTTGTTGATATGATCTAGGATGCACCTTGCTACTATCAATGCTTCTTTCAAGAAAGAAATGGTGAGTATTCTTTCACCTTCACATCTCAATATGTTAGGGTCTACAATTTTTGACATGTGGATTTGGGTTGCAATCAACTAGTAGCTAGTTGGGTGGAAATGAATTTTGTGTGAGATGATTGAGATTGTTTTGTCCTTATAGAAAGAAATGCTACAAATTATCCATGGACTTTCTTGCTTGGGAAGAAACATTGTGTTGAATATACAGATCTTAGTAGTTGACAACTAATTTTTTATTTGATTATGTGTCATAACAATTTTACCAAATAACACTATTCTTTCAATATGTTGATAAAGTTTAAACAAGTTATGGGTAGTCCTATCATTTGGTTCTTAACCTCTAGTAGTTTCAATCCTTGAAAATTTGTGAAATTTGAAACTTCCAATAAAACTCATATTTGTAAAAACCTCAGTACAATAACAAAATTGGAATATTTCAAAAGAATTAAACCATGTTTGTGAAGGAATTAGCTCTTTTATGGTAGTTTAATTATTTTTTGTTTACACTCCATGTTTTTATATATAATGAAGTGAGACTATTATGCCTGAAATCTTATCCTACAACTAAGCATTTCATTGCCTTGTCATATCCTTAGTCGGAAACCATGGATTAACTTGAAATTTGAAACTTCCAAAAGATTCCAAACTTATAAGACCTCCATATACTAATGAAATTGGAGCTAATCTACAAAAGAATTGGAAGTTTTCATGAAGGAATCAACTTTTTTTGTGATAGTTTCATTTCTTTTTATCTACATTCAATGTCTTTATCTTTAATTAAATGAAACTATTATGCCTAAAATATTCTCCTATGATTTGGCATTTCATTGATTTGTTGATTTCAGTAATATATATGGAATAACCTTAAATCTTGTAATCAAACATTAGTATGTCAAAAAAATTGTATATACCTCTTGTTCTCAAAACATTCGTGCACTCTAAAATCATGCCAAAAAATTCTAGACTCATAATTGTTTATATAGTTATAATTATGACAAACATTGGTTTCTAGTCATGCATTACCCTACTACAAAGTTTTGATTCCACACCCATGATCCTTGGTATAATGGGATGTCTAGGTCCAAAGTTGGATTATTGTTTGATCATGGCCACCCATTGTTGCAAGCTAGGTGAAATAATAATGGGCACTTACATTGTTTGGGTTGGGTTCATATGAAACCTTCTTGGTTAGCCATATTGTACTTGTTCTCTTCTAATTGTTGTATGGGTCAATGCATTTTGTTTCATTAGGCACCATCATATCACAAGGCATTAGTTGCCATCCAATTTTTTCCTAGGAATTAGTTGCCATCCATTTTTTTCCTAAGCATTAGCTGCCATCCAATTTTTCCCTAGTGTTGAATTATGCACCATTGTTCACCTTGTGGCAATAATTCTTTGGGATTAAGATTTCATATGCATTAACATTGTACAACTTACAACTTATTTTTTACCTTCCAAATCCCAATAGCAAGATTCCTAGTTCAATGTTAAATGATATGCAATTATTTGAATCCAAGATGCATTGCCAACAAATGTTGTATGTAACTCCTACTGCCTGTGTGCTATGGGATTTAAGCTTGTTAACCTTTCAAATGTACCTTGTAAGGATCAGTAGTTAATTTTCTATTTCTTAGAAGTGGTGTTATCTAAACTAACCACTAGCGATGAAATTGAGTGTTGGTTGGCTTTTTCAAGAAACTGAAAGGCATGTCCTTTGTCTACTCTTGTTTGTAGATGGACAAGGTTTTTTTACTCAAGGTAGAACTTTGGGATTTTCATTTAGGTTTGAATTGCTTTATGACAATTGTAGCTTGAATTGGATTAGAATTTGAAGGCCTTGTGAAGATTAGGGTTGTGTGTTCTAAGTGGGGTTTTAAATATCCATATTAGTTGCACAAAGCTTGATAGGTCCCTTGCAAATGAGCTATGGTTTGTGTAATTTGGTTGTAGTAATATTAGGGTAAACTTGGTCTAACTCCATTTACCCCTCCCCCCCCCCACATTTGAAAGCAGATAGTCGATTCAAATGACTTGAACATTCATTTAGTCAAGCTTGGTATTTATTGGTAGTCCTAACTTGTGAGGTGTTATGCAAGTTAGCATTACAAGTGACCACATCCAATTCAACAAGGCCAACAATGAGCCAAACATTAGTGAATGTCCCTTATTATTTTTACTAGGTTTGAATTCATCTCTAGTGTCACAACCCTACTTTGAGAAAGTGTGAGGATGAAACTCACACTCCCGAGATTGGGACTTGGGAGTCCTTCGGGACTCCCAAAACTTCAGAGTTTGATTGCAGGGGTCAAAACACCTCGCATTGGGGCATTCTTTATATCATTAGAAAGCTATCAAAGTGCAAATGTCGAAAATGGACTCGCATGGGCCATTTGGACATTTGCAACACATGTTATGGCAAAAAGAAGGGCCGGGAGTCATTGGCAATTGGCAATTTAACTCCCAACCACTAAAAGTCGGGAATCGACCCGACCCCGGTGCGTGCAGTTGAACTACGATACACTACTGGAAAGATCTCGAGGAGAGCTACAAGTTTGCTTTAATCCTCATCCTAATCGAAGGTCTGGGCAAAGAGTTATGACCTCGCAAAATCTCGAGAGTCCAAATCAGGACAGTTTCGGGACTCCTCCTTGGGAGTCCCGGGACAAAAAGCCATTCAAATGTAGGTGCCGCAAAGAGACGCAAAGAATACTATATGGGGGAAGGTGGTGGCTTCCCTCGAGTTCGGGTCGTGGTGAGTCTTGTGAATCTAGAGTTGCCCGTGGCTTGTTTTGGCACCAAAGGTGCTCCAGAAGGTGAATTAACCAACTTGTTAGTTGGTTTTATGCAAGTTCGAATAAGTAATTAAAGCTCGTCACTCTTCCTAGTCCCATCCTGGAACTTCAACATGCCCCTCTATGCCCTTTAGTGCTGAGAGCTGGGAGTGTGCCTCGAGTTCCTCACAATTTCACTGTTTGAGTAACTTAGACCCATCTTGGGTCTAACTAGGAACTTGGGAGCGTGTCACTTGGGAGCACGTCATCTAGATTTACACCACTAGACCACTAACTAGATTGTACTTCACTTGAAACTTTTGCTCATTAGGTCATCATTAAAATTCCACTCAAATGTCACTCTTGTAACAACATTTATATGTTCAATTTTTGCTAGTAGCCTTAATTTGTATGGTATTGTGAATGTTGGCATTTCAAAAGACAACATCACATTTAGCAGCTCCAACAATTAGTGAAATTGGGGTTTGTGTCCCCCACCACCACGATGTTTTAATGTTGAATTGAATTTGGTGGATTTACATCAGACATCCACTAGACCCATCTAATGAGTTTATGCCCATTAGGCCATCACTAGAAATTGTAGTAAAAATGTTTCGATCATTGATCTTCCATTAGATTTCCACTAGGCATTGTTTGGTATTACAACTTTACTAATTATGTACCAGCATCAACTACTAACCAACAAATATGACTTGTGGGTTCCATGTGGTTTTTGTAGGTGCTACCACCCAAGAAATGGTATGTGCATGGGAATTGGCCTGGTGATAATGCTTCGATTGTGTTGGGTCAAAATGGCAATAGTGGTGTGTGAGGATTTCTTGCACACTTCCACCACTAAAATATGCACTCACAAAAAACCCGGTTAGAAGTGGAACTACTATGTAGTTGAAGTCTAACGAGTTAGGTGGTTTGAGGTAAGTAATGAAATTTACTAAAAATCTAATGCGTTGTGTCCAAATCTC
>Ga0116227_10013152_pt1 | contig 13137 bp, 8 predicted proteins | sample S1TSphgellanicum_FD_89693 | JGI IMG/M metagenome (GOLD analysis project Ga0116227, IMG submission 89693) | Host-associated microbial communities from peat moss isolated from Minnesota, USA - S1T2_Fb - Sphagnum magellanicum MG | ecosystem: Host-associated > Plants > Peat moss > Unclassified...
ATAAAAAGTGAAATGAAAAGAAGCAAAAATGTGTGGGAGGTTATAGTTTTTTTAAAAAAGTGTGTTGGAAAAAAAAAAAGTGTTGTGAGTTTTTTTTGCCCCCCCCCCCCCCCCCTCCCTTTTTTTTTTTCTTTTTTGTCCCCTTGTGAAATTGTGATTCATGATATGCTTTTCAGAACTAGTAATAATTAAAGCAATCCTTTGGAAATAATTTTAAAGACTCGCCACACAACAATTAATAAATAAATAGGTTGGACGAATTTTCCCCTATTGGAAAATCCTTCCGAACTTAAACCCTAGTAGAATCACGGGGCTTGCCTTACAATTAAAGACAATGAACCCTAAACCCTAACAAACTAACAACCCATTGTTATATATATGTCCACAAACTTGTACTACTTTCTTCCAAAGATTGATGCTCTTTCTTTCTTCTTCACATGATGAAATTCTTGAGTGTAGGATAAGAAAACCCATTTAGGCAAAGCACATGATCATCATACCTACTATGTCCATGCTAGTGTTGGTTGAGAAAATTTTATTTGATTATTTGGATATTTTGTTTAATTATTTGGTTTGGGTTGGGAACTATTCTTCTCCCATCCCACCAAACAACACCAAACCTGTTTATTTATCCCTGACACAAAATAGGTAAGTACTACTACTACTACTACTACTACTACTACTACACCACAAACAACACCAGCACTCTCTTCTTGCCTCCTCATTTTCCTGAAGCATGATTCAAAACTTAAAAACTAGACCAGCCAAACAAAAGATCTCCAAGATAAACCCAACCAAACAAACAGATTTGATCCAGAAAGCATCAGCTGCTCTCCTTTTTTGTACTTCCAACTTCTGATCCTTGCCCACCCATGTTCCACAATCCCTCCCTTTTCCTGTCACCTATTTGTCTTTTGAAATGGCCATTTCTGGAATTATGGGAATTTGGGCTTTCCTGCCACAATTTTGTTTTTGAATTTTTTTCCATATTAAATAATGAGAATTTGGACCTTCTTCCTGCAGGCTGCTCTACCATTTTCTCCTTGAATTCTCATTTTTAAAAAAATATCAGGAAGGATTCCCAAATTCCCAAATTCCCATTTATGAAACGGAGTATTTTTTTATATTAAATGGTGGCAAAAGAAAGGGGGTTTAGTGTTTAAGGTATGAGTATAATTTATTTTTTAAAAATGGTGACAAGAAGGGGATTTAGGGTTTAGGGTTTAAGGTTTACAAGTAGGATATGACTCTCCCCAAGGCAAATTCAAATGAAGGGTGATCCCATAAAATCAATGGTGGTAGCAGGAAAAGGATTTTAGGGTTTAAGGTTTCTGGAATAGTCATCTTAATATTATAGATGACTCTCTGAAGGCACAGCAAAAATGAATGGGTATTAAACAAATTGGTAGTAGGAAAGGGATTTAGGGTTTAGGGTTTCTGGAATAGTCATATTAATATTATATGACTCTCTGAAGGTAAAGGCAAAATGAATGGGAATTTTTATTTTTAAAAAAACAGGTTGCAGGAAGAAGAAAAAAGGGCTTTTTAGGGTTTAAGCATTTTAGGGTTTAATAAAAACCTTTGCAAAGTGCAAAGCACAGTGGTCGTGTATGTTGGGAAGTGCGAGGGATTCGGAAAGAGGGTGCGTGGCTGGCTGGCTGGCTGGCTGTTCCCCAGTACTTGCTACTACTCCCAAGTACCTTACAGGCATGCATTTTTGGGATCTGTTGTCGTTTCTAGGGGTCTAAGATGATAGCTTTTAAGGCGGGGGAGTGGCAGGGGGGGGGGATGCTTTAAGTGCTTTTGAATTTGGATGCCCGTTGCCTGGTGAAGAACAAGATGAAGAAGATGAGGGAACAAATTCCAGAAGACGTAGTGCAGCAGGAGAGACCCGGGAAGCAACCAGTGTGGTTTGTTTTCCTCGGGAAAAGCAAGCTCGGAAAAGTTTCAAACGGAAGGGAAGGGCGGGGGGGGGAGAAGAAGATCCAACACATCTGTTGCGCCTTGGAACTTGCACGGGTACTATTTTTGGTCATAGGGAGTCATAGCCAGTCACCACTGGCGTACCCCACTCCTCTTCCTCAGTCCTCTTCTCCGATACCCAACTGTTTGTTGATTGCTGTGTTGTGCATGGGGATGCGCGAAAGTCGCAAATGGAGCTTTCTCGTCATTAATGAAGGTCTAATCAACTACAGGTCTAATCAACTACTCTCTTCCACCACGACGATGACTACTGATGCACAAGTCTGCTACCCCTACTGAGACTGCTATGATGCTCTTTCCTCATTAAATGAAGCTAATCACCACCTACTACGACTACTAGGAGACAAGCCCACGAGCGCGACATGCGACCCATGCAGGAAGGAAGGAAGGAATGAATCACAAGAACGAATCCGTCGCGATGGACTCACATCGGCGAATTTGGAAACATAGGACCTAGGGTTTAGGGTTTAGGGTCATCATCAATTAGGGTTTTGGGGGGGGTGGGGCGGGCGGGGGTCTTTCAATTTTGTGATGTAGTCACACTGGCGATCATCCACAAAAGCAATATAGCCACAATATAGCCAAATTTGGGTCTAGGTCAGAGAGGAAAGTAGGACATTTTAAACATTCTTGCTTTCCATTAGCAAATTGCTTGACCTTGTTTTCTAGATATGGCGATTTCAGAAAAATAATTCCCTCAAAATTTTGCAACTTTGGTGCTCTTTTTTTTCGCAAAAATCCTTTGTATGAGTTGCATTAGGTCTATTTTGTCACCCAAGTGGCAAAAATTCAAGCAATCGGTTTTTTTTCTCAACAATGTTGTTTCAAATTTCTATGGGGTGGCTTTTATTAAGATAATTTTTGGTGGCTCTTATGAAGACAATTTTGGTGCAACTATGGCAATATTGCAAATGTTGAAGTGTGAAGTCTTTGAGTCAATGCTTTACACAACATACATAAATAAATAAATAAATAATTGATTATGCACAAAAAACAATTTTGGCTACTTTGAAAAAGTCAAGGAACAAATGTCATAGAATGTAGGAAACATTTAAAGTGCATAGAAAAACTAAGTTGAAGGATTAACATGATTCATGGGTGCTCCATTGTAACAACAACATTGAATTTCAAAGTGATCTTAAATGTCGTATACTACATACTAAAAATATTCACTTGTGGATGGACAAATTATGGTTTCCTTCCAAGGGTATACTAGCCTTTGAGCTTCCTTAATGGGTTTCCAAGTGTCATTTGCAACAATAATTTGATTTCATCAACATGAGATGATGACTAAATGTTTTTTAGTCTCATCTTGAAGCCAATTTTGTGGATAGTAGATCCCATAGAACCCATGGGATGAAATGTTCGAAATCTTGAGTGAAAGGTTTAACGATAAGGTAATTATAAATTATGGTGTGCCAAAACGTATGTTGCAAGGTTAGTTTTGCAATAGTACAATGGATTAAAATGGTCCCCAAAATTATTTAATTTGTAATATTTCTAAAAACGACTCATTTTTCTGACATAAAATATTATTTCGATATATTTTCATTGAATCACAATCAAATTGTATGTGTACACCAAATGAAGTATTTTAATTCTTTTGTAAATCGAACATCACAATTCATATAAATTTTGTAAGTGGATTCATAATTTTCATTGTTTACAATTTTATGTTTAGATTTCTTCCTCAAAATTCAAGTAGATGATTACCTAGTTAAATTTACAATTTAAACTATTATTGGTAAAAAATCAAAAATGTGATGAACTCTTAAAAGCCCCAATAGTTGTTTGATTTTAAAAAGTCCATTTGGAGAATAAACCTTAACAATTCTTTTAACCATGTCATTTCACTAAGTTATATATAATGAACATATAAAGAATTTTAAATATTATTTAAGATACATAGATTTGATTAAGATAGTTACACGAATTCATACAAACACACATGTGAATAACCTTTGAAGTTTGATCTATTTTTTCTATTAGAAAGCTTTGCACCAATAAATCTACAAGGCACTCAACAAAGTGTGTTCTAAATTGATACATTTAAATTATGGGTGTGGAAAACTCGTGAGCCACTATTTCCAAAGGCATCAAAATCTTCTTGAACATTGAAAACTATTGTTCACCACACTCTCTTATGCCCTATGAAAGATAATTTCAATATGGAAATTTTCCATCAACATTTTAATTGTTTAACATGCTTCTTCATAAATTCAAAGTACTATGATTTGTAGAATTGAAATATGACATTCACTAGCAAAAAGGCTATGATTAACGAAAGTGTTTTATACAATACATGCATTTAATGAACATATTCAAATGAACAATACCAATCACCAATGAATGAATTGGGGGCAAAAGAAATGTTTTGTTGAATCCTCACATAGAGGTGAATATTACATAGTAGAAAGCATGTGTACAATTCTCCCAAGAGCGAAGGGCGACAAGTGAAGCATGTATATGAGGACTTTCTCTTTTATGCATTCATTTTAAACCTATATGTGTTGTGTTGCTTAAGTAAACATCAAACTTTAGGGTAACAATATTTATTGTTGTAGTTCTATATGTTGCCAAATGTTTTCATGCATCATGTTGGTGGAAAAAACACTTTTGTATCTTACTTTTATTGACGATACATTTTTAGCCAAGGCATCATCATTTCTTATGTAATCTTTTGGCCAGAAGACTTTTTGTGCAACTTTCTTTTCATATTGGTAGAATAATGAAATCTATGTATCTTATGAGGTTGAAAAGGTGACATCCAATTAGATGACAAAATGTGAAAATAAGGCACGGTTCACATCTGTGCCTCAAATGGCAACATTAACATTACATTGGATAGATAGTTAACAAGCCTACATGGGGGGGACGTTTAGTGTAAAGTTCAGGATGTATGTGCATCAAACAACCATTTTTAGGGGGGGTATTAGGTAATTTTTCAATCTATTTTTTTATCACCTTATTATTATCTAATTATCTAATATATACATATTAAATCCACTTTAAATATTAGTTATAATCCATTATTTCATGTTATTACATACCTTATAAGGTGAAAGCTTGAAATAAGGAACTAGTTGTGCTAAGGTTAATTGCATTTTTCATGTCGCAGTTTTATTGGTTTATATTACATTTTTCACATAGTTTTTCAAACAAAATATCAAATTTGAGGCCAAATATGACATATAACATAATAAAAGTTCAATTTTCTTTACATCAAGCCTTAGATTATAGTCAAATTTATAACTTTACTTTGAACCATGATTACAAATTCAAAATTATAATATTGCTTAAGAATGTTTGAATATCAAAATTTAAAAACATATATGTATTTTTATTTTTTGAATTTTTTGAACATATGGATCCCTTCTTGTGGAATATATTAAAGTTTAGCAAAAAAATTGAAATGATTTGGTGAACATTTGATTTTTAAAAAAAAAATTTGAAACAAAAAAACCACTTGTCCACACCTTTTTTTTGAGTACTTTAAACATATAAAAAGGCTTTTGGAACATGGTGAACTTTCATGAAAATTTTGTAGTTGCAACTTTGAAAGTATAAGAATTTATTTCAAAAATTAAATGAATTTTTTGATATACAATGTTTCCACGGTGATTTTTCAAAATTTTGAAAAATAGTTTTTAAAGATTGTCCAAACACTCTATGGCTCCTTATTTCATGTTTTCATCCCACATTATAATTAAATTGATCATTTTAGTAAAATTTACCCTTTTTTTAAACTAATTAAATCTATAATTTTTACCAAACAACCAATATATTGCACCCTATATTTTAACTCACGTATGTTCTACTTCTTTTTAGTAGTGTTCCCCCCAAACAAGCCTAAATGGTTTGCTAACTAAAGAAAAATTGAGTTCAAAGTTCAAACTTGAACCTTGTCAAACTTTTAAAATGTTTTAATGAATCTAAAAACTAAACATGCTCAAGACATCCCACCCCCAAAACAAAAACTTTTTTCAACCTTATTGTCCCCCAATCCCAAGTCAAGAAATTTTTATTAAATTTTAGCTTTCTTTTTTATGAGAGAGTTAAGGGTAGTTTGTAAATTGTTTGGTAAAGGTGTATTTGTTATATTGAAACATAAATAGTTCAATTCTAGAAAACACATGTTATGTGCATCATGCATGTCATAAACATAAACATGAATTAAACAAATAAAAAACCCTAGAAGATTTGGATAAAAGCATATACATGAATTTTAAAAATAGAAAATAGAAAAAAAACATGAACTAAAGTCGTGGAGAAGTTATTTCTCGATCTCATTTGAAAATGAAAAGTTCAATGAAATTACCTTCATTTCAAATGCACAATGTTGTGACCACAAGTAATCAAGTATTGGATTTCTTTGAAAACATCTAAGACATACATTCAAGTATTAAAAATATAGTTGCCCTTAGCAAATGTTGATGGTTACAATGTAAGATCACAAACAAACACATTAACTTTTGTGCAAATTTGACCAAACCATAGACTATTTCCAGCATAAGCAACAATAAGAAAGCATAATAATAAGTTTTACATCACAAATAATTTCGAAATTCACTCAATGACAACCATAATAAATGAATTGTTTTTAGTCATTTTTGCCACTAGTGGCATGTATATGGACATAAACCATTTTGTTGGACTCAGAGTGTTAATCTAACATGTTTTGACATTTTGCAAAATCTTGTTCCTTTTTGCATTCATTAAATGTGCCCATTTTAAAAAATCAATGTCATGTATTTTTTCTTTGTGAGAGAAAAATGAGTAAAAGTATTGAAATAAAATCTTCTATACATTTCACAATAGGGCCAAATTTGAAAGAAAGTTTGCACAACGAAATTTGTGCAATGTGCCATGCAATGAATGCATTCCAAATGAAAAGAAAATGATTTTTGAATTTGTTGAACGTAATACAATTGTGCACCCCTAGTAAATATTGACACCACATCAATCCCAAAAGATATTAATTTTTTCCATGTTTTTTCAAAGCACCCATAACAAATTGAAACAAATTATTTTAGCCCCCTCTCTTAGTAACCTATCGAGTACAAGCAATTAATGACACCAATCTTTAACAACATATCAAGGGATGGAAACTCATGGTGACCTCATTGTATAGGATATTGCAAAATACTTAGAACCTACAATGATTTCTTTCAATCTCTTATTAACTTGCTTGTGCATACAAATTTAATTAACCATTTCCCAGTCAATGGAATCATTCTATTCATTTTTTAGCAACATTGGGACAATAAGAAAAATAAAAATAATGACTTCAAAGCCTAACTCAAGCATAGATTGGCCTTGTTGCAACTTAGGACCCATGTGACAAATAATTATAGCAAACTTGATAAACCATTTCCTCTTTCTTCCCCACTCCTCTTCAACCCTACCTTTTAAATGTTTATTCAACAATTATGATGTGGATCTTTTGAGATAGGCAACCTCATTCTTTACATGATTACATTTTTTATCGATGTACCATTCCCCTTCTTTCTTTCCCAAATTGACATCTCGTGACGAACCTTTGTCTCTCCCACATGTTTTTCAAAAGTGTCAACCTTTAGTTTGAAAATCATATCCTTGTTCCTCACAAAAGATTAGACAATGCATTTGATCACATGAACTTTTGCCAAATCACTTCAACATGTCTAGCCATACCTCATAGGAGTTGAGTAACCTAAACACCTTGCATTTGTATGAGTGTCATAGTTTTTCTTTGCATTATTAAGAACCTAGGTGCATCTCCCTCTTCTTATGGAACAACATCAATCTTTGACACACTTGGCATATGGACAAAGAAAATGGGCAATCCATTAGGGTGTAAACAAGGCAAATATAGGATTTAACATTGCCATTTCAGGTGATTGCTAAGGTGATGTGGCATATTGCAATTGGTTACAAAAGGTGATGGATTTGAAATTCATGATTTTTGTAATTGCCAAAATACCAAGATTTAGTTACACTTTATATGACTATTATTAGTGTGATTATACCCACCAAGCCAAACCAACTAAATGGTAGGATAGTTGCCTTTTGAATTAGAATTGAAATCCACGTTGCTTCAATTCTAATTCACATCAAATGGTGGTGATGGTCATATTTTAGTGAGGATGACCAAAGGGTAAATATCATTAGCATTTGTACTCAACCTAGATAATTGATGTAGGTTTTTAAATGTATATTTAAGACAATTTTCAATTAAAAGATGGCATTGGACCTTACAACTTGTGTAAGATCACAACTAGCCTAGCAATATTGGTATTTGCAAAATTTGTAAGGTATTGCTTGTGAATTTAATTAGGGTGTTTTTTTATTTTTTTTGTATTTCTAAATTCTCACCTTTTTTATTTTATGGAGATTCAACAATTTGACAAGTGCTAGAAAATGAAAATGAAAATGGTAAAGGGTTTTGGGTGACATCACTTTACAAGAAAGGAAAACTTAAATATATCAAAAAAAATAATGATTCTTTATGTAGAAAAATGGTCTATCTTTCAATTGTTTTAGGATTTTCAAAGCTTACCATTTAACCTGCTAACCTTGTGATTGTTTCATCAAATATTGGAAGGGTTTAAATATAGACATTAAAAAAAATTTTAAAACAATTGCGATGACACAATATCTTTCTTACACTTTAGAATTGACACCATGGCACTTGCATTATGTACCCCTTTTAAGACTTCAAAACAATGTGGAGCTTTTCAAACACAACACATAGGGACAAGTGATAACATAATATTGTTCTTTTCTAGTATCTTGGATAAAAGAGGCAACATTTTTGAAAGAAAAACTTAGTCATTTTGTGATTATTCGTGCTAAGCATGATGGGATGACTCCTTCCATCTAGGAATGCCTTGGGCCTAATAGTATGCAAGACACTATATGCTAGGTGGTTCTAAGATGGCTTCACATGGGCTTGTTTTTGATAAAAACCCATTGCTAAGGGCTTTAACAAGCTTGAAGAATTGCTTCAATTTTTTTCATTTTTTCCATGATACTCAAAATAAAATAAAGTGGGGGTGTTTCAAAAAATAGGATGCCCATTCCAATTTTTTTGAAAAATGGAACACTTGCTAGGATAGGCATTCCATGTTTTGAAATGTAGCCCTTACCCATAACAAAAATAAATAAATTATGATAGGTAACATGCCATCCAATTACACTAAAAAAATCAAAGCATGTTTTTCCTAATGAAAGTAATTTTGAAAAAACTATCAAAATGTTTGTTGAAGAGTTATTTACTAGTGAATGTAGTGACTATATAATTGAATTGAATCATTGTTCTATAGGGGCAATGAGACATCAAGAATCTTCTTCACTTTCAATTTTTCAGCTAACAATCTATTAGTGTGGATTCAATGCTTATGAATTTGGGGGTTTTTTTTTTATAATTAATTTTTTTGCCTTTTAGTTAGCTTGTTGGATTGTTGCAAGGATAGTTCACCATCACCACCACATGTGATAGAGGCCGGTGGCATTGTGGTGATGGTGAAAGTGGTGATGTGCTTTTGCCCAAGTATTCCAAGCTTCCATGGATTCCTAGCTTTGTGTGACTATGTAGCCAAATTCATTACCAAACCAAAGATGAACCAGACATTTTCTATTTGAGAGTGAACATGAATGCATGATTAGATGACATTTGTAGTTGACATGAAATTATGGCATGTTATGATTTGCATTTCATTTTTTTTCTTGTTGAGTTTATTGAAAATTATTAATTAAAAATACATAAATAAATAGCTATATAAAAAACTTATTCCCAATTATGTTGATTTTCCTTTGAAAATTCCCCACATTTTCATGTGATGTTGGATTTGTAAACCATATGCATAATTGTGGCATGCCCATTTCGCATCATTCATCACACCTACCTCTATCCAGATGCATTAATTTTGTTTGTTAGCTCCAACATTGACATTTTCTTTATCAATGGATTTTTTTTGGTCACATAGGTTTGGGCAACCAAATTTTTCCAATCACTTGAATTTTTGGTCATCACTTAGAAATTTTTAGTTTAATTAACAATGGCTCAATCTCCACCATTGATCTAATGACCAAAAAAATTCAATCATTGTTTTAAAAGTTTCAAAAAATTTAGTTGTTGTAGGACTCTAAATTGTCCAAATGTTGTTTTGATTGCCACAAGGTTTAAGGCGGTTAAATGATGCAAATATCGATCACCCTAAACTTGCCCCCAAGCAACCCAACTTACCCTATGGCTACAATGTAGTAGTCCCTACCATTCCTCTTATCAGACCCCACCTTTATTTTCACCTGATGTCAGTCAGTGTCCTTCCTTATGTCTTCCAATGTTCCCCTTACCAACCACCTCCCTTTTAGATAGTGTCATTTTTAATAACAATGATGCCACCCCCTCCTTCTACCCATGTAAAATCTTGCATAGTTTCCCTAATCTTGCATAAGCCAATGATTGTACCAAACATTACTAACTTTTAAGCCAAATCATAACCCCATTTTGATCATCCTTTGCCTTCACAAATGGGGTTATGATGATTTTGGCACCCTCCTTTTTCAACAATAGTTTTGGACCTATTGGCCCACATGGCATATGGAGGTTTCCAATATTTTGAACAACTCATTCAAAAACAAATAGATCAACTTCAAGATTTCATTTTAAAATGTTTTCACCAACACAACTTTCTAGCATTCTTTTTGATAGAATGCTTGATGTCTGTTGAATTTACATCATTTCATGTTCAGGCCTAGTCTTAGGAGCTTGGCTCATAGCTTGCCTATCGTACCAATTTAGTGTGTTGTTAATAACATTTTCCATGGCCTTTATGGATCTAATTTGGATTGTCCCATCCTTTAGTCATAGGCCTCCCCTTCAATGCATTTGCACTCATCCCATTGACCTTTTGGATATACATCTTTTTACATTGTGCCCAAGGCAATGAGTGCACAAATACACATGATGCCATTGTGATGTATTTGTATCCATTGTAAAGGAGGCTAGTTTTTATGTGACTTTGGAACAATTACATGTTTAGGGTTGGGTATACCTTGACTCCCTCCACTTATAAAAATTTCACGCATTATCACCTCAAATAATTTGTTCATCGAAGGTAGTTAACGAAAGAAGGATGCCTTCTAGTTTGGCTCCAGATCGCGGACATTTCTCATTCTCTTGGCTCGGATCGTGGTTGCCAAAAATAAGAAAATAAAATAAAAATAAAAATCACCAGATTCATGTCCTTGGTTTTCATTGTGTATAGCCAAAACATATAGAATGATCATTAAAATTTGTACTTTATTTCTAGTTTATAACCAAATTTGGCTAAATCTTCCTAGTAGGGAAGATTGACACTTTTCCTACATCTTCCTACGGATGATTGCCACTTTGGCTACAGAAAAAAAAAATTCCTAAAAAAAACCTTGATTAAGGTCGTTTATCAGGTGTGACCCCCTAATTGTGTCCATTGATTCACTTGCTAATACACCCAACCCGACTCCGCCGATGATTAGTTTATTAGCGGATGACCCCCCCAAGCGTTTCCATTTATTCACTCGTTAATGCACCCAACCCAACTTGGCCGCTGATGGGTTTCCTTTGTGTGTGACTTGTATTGCGGCCATGATTCACTTGTTTATATTACACCCAACCGAACTCATCCTCTCATTGGTTTATTGACCCATAAAGACCCGCTCTGACATTTTTTTATAGTGTAATTGGAGGGCATAGTACCCAACATAATTTTTCCGGGAAAAACCGGAACAACTCTTCAACAAGGGTTTCATTTTGCGTGAAGCAAGCAAGCATTCCATTTTTCCAAAATAACCCCATAAATTTCTCCATAAACTCGGAGATCTTTATGTTCAATAAAGCCCTTAACCATGGCCTTACCAAATGGGGCCCATACACAGCCTCACCTTGTGTGGGCCCTTATCCCATAAACCCCGCACCAGCCATGGGCTTTTACCCTACAGGTAATGTGTTCATCGGCCATGATTCACTTGCCATTACACCCGAGTTCCAACACAACATGGACAACGGCGAGGAATTAATTATTTGTTAGGTAATTTATCACTCCTAAATTGTTTCGTTTCATTCACTTGATATGCACCTGGCTTGACTCGGCCTTGATTCACTTGCTATTACACCCAACCCCAACTCGGACGACGGCGAGGAATTATTTGTTAGGTAAATTATTACTCCTAATTGTTTCGGTTCATTCACTTGATATTGCACCTGGCTTGACTTGGGCCGGTCCCATGGTCCACTATTGTGGGGGGAGGGGTGGGGGGGGGTTAGAATTTGTTTCCTCACTATTGTCCCCTCTTCTCCCCCATCCCCTGCAAACAAACAAACAAACAAAAAAGCTCAAGGAAAAAAAAAAAACCAAAAAAAAAACACACACACACACACACACTCTGACTATGATTTCATGTCATTTCAGGTGCTCTGCAGGAACAACAGATGATCGTACTTACACCATCACGGCGGCGCCACCACCCACCCACGGCACACCCACTATTCCATTCCTTCTTAAGTCTCTCTGATGGATTGTGCGCTTCCCGAAACTCCTCAGCTTCAGGCACTCATCACTCAAAACGAGTGAGTAAGTGAGTGTTGTTGGTTTGTTGCCCACACTGGGTGAGACGGACGGACGGACCACCGCTCCTCCGTCCTCTCAATCAACGATCAGAGTGGTTCATTTAAGACGCCGATTTCCCACCCCCTTCCCCCCTCCCCCAAGCCGCCAGGCCCCCAACCCCCAACCCTATTTGAACCAGCGTTGGGCAGGTACCCCAGTTGGAGGCCGATTAGAACCTCCGGTTCCTGTTAGTTATAACCGCTTCGCACCTGGTCTGCTTTTTGGAATGGGTCTCTTGGAAACCAGAACTGGATTCTTTGCTTATTTATGAACTGGAACCCAGTTTTTAAAGAACCGGGAATGGATCTGGGTTTGTTTTTTAAAACTTTTTTTTTAAAACGAAGGACTAGAACCGGTGGTTCTTTTTGGGCGAATTTTCGCGATTGCTGACAAAAAAAAATTGGAAAATTTCATTATATAGAGTAAATTCGATCAAAAAATGCCAATTTGTTTTTGAAAAAATCACCAAACTGAAAAAAAACAACACTGAGTCTAGAACTGGGGGGGGGGGGGGGGCAAAGCG
>Ga0116227_10013154_pt1 | contig 13136 bp, 11 predicted proteins | sample S1TSphgellanicum_FD_89693 | JGI IMG/M metagenome (GOLD analysis project Ga0116227, IMG submission 89693) | Host-associated microbial communities from peat moss isolated from Minnesota, USA - S1T2_Fb - Sphagnum magellanicum MG | ecosystem: Host-associated > Plants > Peat moss > Unclassified...
CGATGAGGGAGAAAGTGCTTGGTCCGAGCCACCCCGATGTAGCTCGTACACTCGACAAACTCGCCAGTGTTTACGAATATCAAGGCAAATATGCTGAGGCGAGTGGACTTTACGAACGCGCGCTCGCGATCATGGAGAAATCACTCGGCCCAAGCCACCCCGAGTTTGCAGCGAGCCTCAATAACCTCGCCAATATTTACGAAAGCCAAGGCAAGTATGCTGAGGCGATCGGGCTCTACGAGCGCGCGCTCGCGATCAAGGAGAAAGCGCTCGGCCCAAGCCACCCCAATGTGGCATCGGGCCTCAACAATCTCGCCAATGTATACAAAGACCAAGGCAAATATGCCGAGGCGATTAGGTTCTACGAGCGCGCGCTTGCGATACAGGAGAAAACTCCCGGCCCTAGCCACTCCAATGTAACCGATAGCCTCATCGGCCTCGCCAATGTGTATGAAATGCAAGGCAAATATGCCGAAGCAAATGGGCTCTGCGAGCGCGCACTTGCGATGAGGGAGAAAGTGCTTGGTCCGAGCCACCCCGATGTAGCCATGGCCCTCGACTGCCTCGCCATTGTGCAAAGTGCGCAAGGCAAAAATGCCGAGGCGATAGGGCTCTATCAGCGCGCGCTCGCCATAAGTGAGAAAGCGCTCGGCCCAAGCCACCCCGATGTGGCGGTGACCTTGAACAACCTTGCGGTCAATTATTCTGCTCAGGGCAAATATGCCGAGGCGGCGGACCTTCACCAGCGCGCGCTCGCTATCCGCGAAAAAACACTCGGCCCAAGCCAGCCCGATGTGGCGTATACTCTTACCAACCTTGCTATTGTGTATAGAGGGCAAGGCAAATATGTCGAGGCGGTAAGGCTCCTTGAGCGCGCACTTTCGATCCTTGAAAAAGCGCTTGGTCCAATTCACCCCGATGTGGCGTATACTCTCGACACCCTCGCCATCACCTATCGGTCGGCTGGCGAGCCCGCTCCCGCACTCGCATCCTCCCGCAGGGCGACAGCAGCCGTCATCGCGCATGCCCTAACCGGCAACACAGGAAGCCAGAAGCCGGATAATGCCGGCAGCTTGACCACTCGAGGCGCGAATTATTTCGTGAATCACGTCGCCAATCTCGCGGCAGCGGCGCAGGCAGGGATCTATCCTGCGCGCGATATGGGGCAGGAGGCGTTCCAGATCGCGCAATGGGCGGTGCAATCTTCCGCCGGCGCCGCCGTGCAGCAGATGGCGCTGAGATCCACCTCCGGCAATCATGCGCTTGCCGCGTTGGTGCGCGACCAACAGGATCTCGCCGCCAGTTGGCATGCGCAAGACAAGGCCCTGATCGGTGCTCTGTCGAGGCCGGAGGGCCAGCAGGATCGGGCGACGACCGAGGGACTACGCAAACAAATGGCCGAGACCGAGTCGAAGCTCGCGGCCAATGCCGCACGGCTCGACAAGGAGTTTCCGGACTATGCAGCACTCGCCAATCCGAAGCCCCTTTCCATAGAAGAGACACAGAAGCTCATCGGTGCCGACGAGGCGCTCGTCTTCATCCTGCCCGGTGGCAAGGAGAGCACCGTTTTCGCACTGAACCGCGAGAGCTTCGATTGGAAGATGATCCCGCTGGGATCGGCAGCTTTTTCCGAGAAGGTTTCAGTTTTTCGGCATGGGCTCGATGTCGATGAGTTGCAAAAATCGATTGCGGCCGGCAAGCCGGAGTTCTTCGATATCGGCCTGGCGCAGGCGCTTTATGCGGCACTGCTCGGTCCGATCGATTCCCTGATCAAGGATAAGAAGCACCTCCTCATCGTCGCCTCCGGCCCGCTCACGGCGCTACCCTTCCATCTGCTCGTGATTGCGAAGCCCGCGGAGAGCGCACAAGGCACTGACGCGTTCGCCCGCTATCGCGATGTCACATGGCTCATCAAGCGACAAGCCGTCAGCGTCTTGCCTTCGGTCGCGAGCCTGAAGGCGCTGCGCCTCTTCGCCGGCAAGGACCGGGGTGCCAAGCCGCTCATCGGCTTCGGTGATCCGATCTTCAATCCGGAGGACAGCGAGACGCCCCAGGCATCGGGCACCGAGCGCGGCAAAATCAAGACCGCGTCGCGATCGACACGCGGCTATGCGGATTATTGGCGCGGCGTCGATGTCGATCGCGGCTCGCTCTCGGCGGCGGCGCGCCTGCCGGAGACGGCGGACGAGTTGAAGGCCGTGGCCCAAAAACTCGGCGCGCCGGCGAGCGACATCCATCTCGGCCGCGAGGCCAGCGTGAGCGCGGTGAAGCGGGCACCGCTTGCAGATTATCGCGTCGTCTATTTCGCGACGCATGGACTCGTCGCCGGCGATGTCAAAGGGCTCGGCGAGCCGTCTCTCCTACTCTCTGTGCCGAAGGTGCCGACGCCCTTCGACAATGGCCTCTTGACCGCGAGCGATGTCGCGCAATTGAAGCTCAATGCCGATTGGGTCGTGCTGTCGGCCTGCAACACGGCGGCGGGGGAAAAGCCCGGCGCCGAGGCCTTGTCCGGCCTCGCACGGGCCTTCTTCTATGCAGGCGCGCGGGCGCTGCTCGTCTCGCATTGGGCCGTCGAGTCGAAAGCCGCGACGCGGCTCACGACGTCGACCTTCGACAATTTGAAAGCCGAGCCCTCGATCGGCCGCGCCGAGGCGTTGCGCCGCGCCATGCTCGCTTTTATCGACGACCCTTCAGATCCGAGCAACGCCTATCCCGCTTATTGGGGACCCTTCTCGGTCATCGGCGAAGGCGCCGCGGGATGAGAATGATCGCTTCGCAGGCGCGGGCACCGACAATGAACCCTTTGCGGTTCTGGATCATCGATCGGCGGTGTGCCTTGCGATAAGCGTCTGGCTCATGGACGAGGCCTCTCGATGCCGATGAGGTGGCACGCGGCGACTTTTCAGGTTATGCGTCGCTATCGGCCGCAGGGACCGGCCCATGAGAGCGCGAGGTGATTTTGCGGCTCCCCCTTCGACCTGCCCTCTTCCTCGATCGCGACGGCGTCCTGAACGAGGATCGCGGCTATACGCATAAGATCGCCGATCTCGCGTGGATACCGGGGGCGATCGCGACCGTGCGCAAGGCAAATGACATGGGCGTGATCGTCTGTGTCGTCACCAACCAGGCCGGCATCGCGCGCGGCATCTATACGATGGCCGATGCCGAGGCCTTCCATGCCGCCATGGCGGCCGAGCTCGCCCGCGAAGGCGCCCATATCGACGCTTTCTATCTATGTCCTTTCCATCCGGAGGCGGCGATCGAGGCCTATCGGCACCCCGATCATGCCGATCGAAAGCCCAACCCGGGCATGATCCTCAAGGCATTGTCGGAATGGCCGATCGATCCGGCGCGAAGTCTTCTCATCGGGCGCGTGCTTCTCATCGGCCTCCAACCAGGATATTCGACGACGTCCATCATCGCGAAGCTCGGCGCCGCAGGTTAGATTTCGCGGGGCGGACGAGGAGACGCTTCATCCATGTATCTCGTGACCGGCGGCGCGGGTTTTATCGGCTCGAACCTCATCGCGGATCTCAACGCACGCGGCCATGACGATATCGTCGTCTGCGACTGGCTCGGCAGTGACGGTCGCTGGGAAAACCTCGCCAAACGCAGCTTTTTCGATCTGGTGCTGCCCGAGCAGCTCGAGAATAGGCTCGCTGCGAGCGACGCACCAAAGATCACAACTGTCCTGCATATGGGCGCGATCAGCGACACGACCGCGACCGACGTCCTGCAGCGCAACTACCAATTCACGAAAATGCTCTGGACCTGGTGCGCAAGGCACGGCGCGACCTTCATCTACGCTTCCTCGGCGGCGACCTATGGCGACGGCGAATGGGGCTTCGACGACCGGCTCGATCTCGCCGCCTTGAAAAAGCTCAGGCCGCTCAACCTCTATGGATGGAGCAAGCATATTTTCGATGTCTATGCCGTGGGCGGCAGCGCACCAGCGCCACCGCGTTGGTACGGATTGAAGTTCTTCAACGTGTTCGGCCCGAACGAATATCACAAAGGCAACATGCGCAGCGTCGTCTGCAAGCTCGCGCCCGACATCATAGCGGGAAATCCGGCACGGCTTTTCCAATCTTATCGCGCCGACGTCCCGCATGGCGGTCAAAGCCGCGACTTTATTTATATCTCGGACATATGCGACGTCGTGCGGTTCTTTGCCGAAACAGCTCCCGCCTCCGGCATCTACAATGTGGGCACGGGCGAGGCGCAATCCTTTCGCGAGCTGATCGAAGCTGCCTACCGCGCCGTCGGCCACGCGCCGCTCCTCGATTACATTCCAATGCCGCCCGAGCTGCAGAGCCGCTATCAATATTTCACGCAAGCCTCAGTAGCGAAGCTTCGCGCCAGCGGCTACAACGCAGTCTTCACGTGCCTCGACGATGCCGTGAGCCGCTACATGAGGCAGATGACATCGCACGATCGATATTTATGAAGGACGAGTATTCCGGAAGCCAGGATCGCTATGCACAAGCATGAACAAGCTGGAGATGTCCGGGCTGTTCCAGCGCAGATATTGGACCGCGGCTTTCGGCTCCTGGTGCTCCGGGAGTTTCGCGAAACCGATCAGCCGCCTTCCTTGGCTTGGATAGAGCAAAAGGTTTTGCGCGACGTGCATCGCGTCCAGCGCCACGGCATATTTTTCGGCTGCACCTTTCTTCCCGAGATTATGCAGTGGGTGAGCGAATTATTGGGTCGTCCCTCGCTTCATCCGGCGGATTATCCCGCGAGTCCCGCCTATCGCAACCCGGCTTGGCCCTCGTTGCTTTGGCATCGGGAAGAGCGATTTTGGGACGAGAATATTCAAACGGTCGAATGGTATGCCGATGTCGTCTTTATCGACCAGAACTCGTTCGATGCGTTTATGGCCCGATGGCAAGACCGCTTGATCGGACATGTGCCGGACGCATCGCCCGTCGCATCGTCGACAGCGTCGTGATCGAAGAAAAACGCACCGCGCGGCAATGGCCTGAGATGAAGTCCGCTGCGACGCGACAGATGCGCTGACCTCTTATCCTTCGCGCCGACAATGCGACGTGTTGGGGTAACGCTCCCGCAATGCTCACGTTTTGAACGCACTGGCGCCGGTGCGCGACAAATGATGCGGCGGCCATCCTGCCGCTCGAACCAAAGGAGCGATTTATGAAAATTTTCAACAAGCCCGTAACCAATGCAGGCGCGACATACGAGCAAGACAAGGCAGAGCTTGCAGAATTATCGTCAAGCGAGATCGTCGACGTCGCAGCCGGCGCCCCTGAAAATACCTGCGTTCAGTCATGTGAGCACGTCGAAGGAACATCCATCATCGTGTGCTCTCCGGTTATCTGCTTCTAGACTAGCCGATCGGCGCTGCCGTCATGCTGCTTTGCCGCGCGGAGCGGCAGCGCTCATTTTCCCTGAGAAGGTCAAGTGCCGGCACTGCTCGCGCCCGAATTGGCGAAGCATGGCGGAAATGAGCGCCCTCGCCGTTGGGACGGATCCTGATCGCGTCGTTTTGCGATCACGAAGCGCCATCGGCCTCAAAGCATGTCCATGTCGAGACTACCTCGAAGGACATGCTCTGAGCACAAAGTGATGAGGGAGCCATACCTAAATCTGCGCTGTCGGGCTGCTCACCTTTTCGGCTGCAATCGTGAAGCGCACATGCGCATCACCCCGATGTCGTTCCGAAATCTCCCGCCATTTCGCTTCTGCCTGAGCCCGCGTGGCGAGCGGTCCAACCAGCTTTTCCGTGCCGGTGACCATATTGTCGAAATCGAGCGTGCGATATTCACCGCCTATAACCCAGAAACGTTGCGTTTCCATCATATCCTCCATCTTGATAAGCCGTTGGCCTATTCGGCAGCGGCAGCGAGTAAGGTCTTCGAGCGGAATTGGGCCGCTTCGGTCGAATCCTGCATGGCAGTCGTCGACGCCGTGCCGCCCGTCAGCGCCGTCGCGACGGCGTCGAAATAACCCGTGCCAACTTCGCGCTGATGCCGCGTCGCCGTATAGCCGCGTGCCTCCGCCGCGAATTCCGCCTGCTGCAATTCGCTATAGGCGGCCATCCCGCGCTCGCGATAGCCCGTCGCCAGATCGAACATCGACAAGTTGAGCGCGTGGAAACCCGCCAACGTGACGAACTGAAAGGAATAGCCCATTGCGCCGAGTTCCCGCTGAAAGCGTTCGATCGTCGCGGCATCGAGTTTTGCCTGCCAATTGAACGAAGGCGAGCAATTATAGGCGAGATGCTTGCCTGGGAAACGGGCATGAATCGCTTCCGCGAACATGCGCGCTTCGCCGAGATCGGGATGCGAGGTCTCCCACCAGAGCATGTCGGCGACCTCGGCATAGGCGAGACCCCGGGCGATGCAATGGGCAAGCCCGGTGCCTTCCTTCAACCTGAAGAAACCTTCCGGCGTCCTTTCGTCCGGCAGGATAAAGGGCCGGTCCCGCTCATCCACATCGGAGGTGATGAGCCGCGCCGATTCGGCATCGGTGCGAGCGACGACGAGGGTCGGCACACCCATCACGTCCGCGGCGAGCCGCGCCGCGGAGAGGCTGCGCTCGTGTTGCGAGGTCGGAATGAGAACCTTGCCGCCGAGATGGCCGCATTTCTTTTCGGACGCGAGCTGATCCTCGAAATGAACCGCCGCGGCTCCCGCCTCGATATAAGCCTTCATCAATTCGAAGACGTTGAGGGGGCCGCCAAAGCCGGCTTCGGCATCGGCCACGATCGGGGCAAACCAATCGCGGCTCACGCCGCCTTCGGCATGCTCGATTTCATCGGCGCGCCGAAAGGTCTGATTGATACGCCGCGCAAGCTCGGGTCCGGAATTGGCCGGATAAAGCGATTGATCGGGATACATGGCGCCCGCCGCGTTCGCGTCGGCCGCGACCTGCCAACCGGACAGATAAATCGCCTCGAGCCCGGCCCGCACCATTTGCATCGCCTGATTGCCAGTCACCGCGCCGAGCGCGGCGACATACGGCCGCTCGCCAAGCGCCGCCCAGAGCCGATTGGCGCCGCGCTCCGCCAGCGTATGGGCGATCGGAAACGAACCCCGGAGCCGTTGCACGTCCTGTGGCCCATAGGGCCGACGAATGCCGTCGAACCGGCCTCTGGGTGCGGAAGGAACCAAATCGTCGAAAGTTATAGCGTTCGCCATGAGATGCCCCATTCACTTTCATTGACAAGATCGGAGATGCTATCGATGTACCTAAGCTTTAAAATACCTCTATAGTTCCAAAAATGGCAATTAATCCTTGATTTAATGAAGTCAAACTGTCATCATCGCACCCTAGCAGATTGTCTATTTGTAATTTTATTTACAAGCGAACGCGATGGCGGATCCCGGCACCACTCGAAAGATCTTCGCCGGCCCGCGCCTCAAGCGGCTGCGGCGAGAACGCCAGCTCACCCAGGCCCGCATGGCCGCGGAGCTCGAGGTTTCGCCGAGCTATCTCAATCTGATGGAGCGCAACCAACGTCCGATCACGGTACAGGTGCTGATTCGCCTCGCGGATGCCTATGGCGTTGATCCGCGCAGCTTCATGGAAGGCGAAGCCGAGCAGACGGTCGGCGAAATAGAACAGCTCCTGGCGGATCCGTTGTTTCGCGAGGCCAATGTGCCACGCACAGAAGTTCAGGACGCCGCCGAACATTCGCCCGCTCTGCTTGCCGCCATGCAAAGGCTCTATCGCGCCTATGCTGCGGCACGCGAGGCGAGCGAGGCCGGCCTGCCCCGCAGCGCCGACCCCGATCGGGCCGAGCCGCTCCTCGATGAAAATCCGATAGACCGGGTGCGTGGTATTCTCCACGCGGCCCGCAATCATTTCACCGAACTGGACGAGGCTGCCGAGACATTCGCCTCGGACTTGGCGCTGGCCGGACACGAGCCTTTCTACGCCATGGCCGAGCACCTGCGCGCCAAGCATGGCATTCGCGTCAGGGTCTTGCCGCTCGACGTGATGGGCGACCGCCTCAGATGGTATGATCATCACCGCCGTCAATTGATGATCTGTGAGGTCATGGATCAGCCGGGCCGCAATTTTCAAGCGGCCTATCAATTAGCGTTCGCCCAATGCGGCACGCTGCTCGACGCGCTCGCGACAAAGCTCGAGCCGAGCGATGCGCTCGCCCGCAAGCTCTTGCGTGTGACGCTCGCCAATTATTTCGCCGGCGCGCTGATGATGCCTTATGGCCGCTTTCACGAAGCCGCCGAAACGCTCGGCTATGACGTCGAGGTTCTGGCCGCGCGTTTCGGTGCGAGCTTCGAGCAAGTCGCGCATCGGCTGACGACCTTGGGCCGCCCCAGCGCGCGCGGCCTGCCCTTCTTTCTGGTCCGCGTCGATATAGCGGGCAATGTGTCGAAGCGCTTTTCCTCGGGGCGATTTCCCTTTGCCCATTCGGGCGGCACCTGCCCCTTATGGAACGTCCATGCGGCTTTTGCTGCGCCCGGCAAAATCTTGACGCAAGTGGTGGAGCTGCCGGACGGCTCGCAATTCTTCTCGATCGCGCGCAGCGTGCGCCGCGCTATCACGCCCTACGGCGCGATCGAGCCGCGTTTTGCCATAGGGCTCGGCTGCGAAATCAAATATGCGCCTCGGCTGATTTATGCAAAACGGCTGGATCTCGCTGCGCTCGAGGCGACACAGATCGGCATCAATTGCCGCCTCTGCGAGCGTCCCGCTTGCCCGCAACGCGCTGCGCCGCCGGCGCTGCGAAAGCTGCACGTCGATGAATGGATGCGCAGCATTTCACCGTTTACGTTTTCGGACGTGTGAGTCACGTTCCGCATATCGAATAGGCGACGCGGTTCGTCATCAGATGCCGCAGCGCGGCACATCGCTCGAGCAGTGGATTTCGCAAAGGCCCTGCACGGCGCCATCAGCGCATCATGGTGCATGACCAATTTGCATGACGACGCATGTCGTCTCGCCGTCGATCACTTCTTCTTTTCCATGAGCTTCACTATCGGCGCCGCCGCATTGGTCTTCGGCTTTTCCTTTTTCGGCTTCTTCGCTTCCCTATTGCCGTGTTTCTGACCCTTCGCCATCTGTCTCTCCCAAAGCTCTATATCGAAACCTAATCTGTTGTGTTGACCGCGATCAACAGATCCGAAGCGTCGAAGCGCCTCGAATTGATCTCAAGTTTTGACTGCACTCCGGCGGATTTGTCGGGAAAGCTTTGAGCGACGATTTCCGGCTTTTCATCACCTGCATCTCTTGTCCTGTTTTGCAGGCCCAAGTTCGGTTTGGAACTGATGGCGTGGGCGCGATCCTGCACGCCGAAGCTTGGAATTCCATTGGGGTTATCATCGAGATCCTTTGCTAAGCAATCATCCCGCAAGCAAGCGCTTTTCAGGGCCGACGCATATACACAGTGCGCCGCAAGGCACATAAGTTCCTCGCGGTTGCACATTAATCGGGGGCGGGTCGTATCAAGCTGCCGAGCACCGTCGCTCATCCCCGCTCGCGTTCAAGATTGTCGCTCGCATATCTCTCCCTGCATTGGCTCGGCTGGCGCTTGCCGTGCCGGAAACGGCAACGGCGAACCGCGCCTTTAATTCTGGGTCGCTGATGCTGTGCTCCCCGATCGCTCTGAGAAAAGCTCCGAGCCTATGCCAGCCTCGTCACGTCGCGATCTTCGTCACTCGTCAGCGATAAAGCGATCGTCGCCGTGAAACTTCATCGGCATTCAATTGAATCTGTATTTCGCCGGGTGCGGATCGAATTGCCGTCTCGCAGATTGCTTTGAGGAGACATGAAAGGAATTGATCATGAATAAAAATCTCAAATGGGCATTCTTCATCGGCACGAGCGTGCTCGTAGGAACGCTCGGCCCAATAGCGATGACATCCGTGGCGCTTGCAGAAGGCCATGGCGGAGGGGGCGGTGGCCACGGCGGAGGGGGCGGTGGCGGCCACATGGGCGGCGGCGGGGGCGGCCATATGGGAGGAGGCGGAGGCGGCCATATGGGCGGTGGTGGAGGCGGCCTCTATACAGGACGAAGCGTAGGCTTCGGCCACAGAGGCTATATCGGTGGCGGCTATAATTGCGGATATGGCTATGCCTATGCCTATGGGCAGCCCTGCGGTTATTACGGTTCCTATTGATCCCTGATCGCGAAAGGTCGGGCGCGACTGCTAACTCCCGCTTGCAGGAGTGGGAGGTTAGGCTCTTTCAGAACTAACTCAGATCGTAAACCGCGCACCGCGCAGCATAACCTTTGGCTCGCTCCACCCGGTGCCTAAGGCAAGTTTTAGCAGCCCGCGTAAACTTGCCTTGGTCCACCGACGGATCCGTCGATGCGCGATCTTCCGCGACGCAAGCCTGCCTGCGTCGGCACGATTCAAGCCGACTTCGCATTTCTCGTCTTCCGTATTTCTCGTCCTCAAGGAGACTCACATGGAAATCACCGACACGGTCGTTGCCGTCTTCCCCGCCCATGACGTGGCAGAAACGGCGGTGAAAAAGCTCACCGCCGCCGGTTTCGAGATGAAGAATCTCAGCATCGTCGGCAAAGGATACAAAACCGAAGAAAAGGTCGTCGGCTTTTACGGCACCGGCGATCGGGTCAAGTTCTGGGGCACCCGTGGCGCCTTCTGGGGCGGCTTCTGGGGCCTGTTCCTCGGCGGATTGTTCATGACCGTTCCCGTCATAGGCCACGTCGTCATCCTCGGCTATTTCGCCACGATCGTGATTTCAGCGATCGAGAACGCGATCGTGGTCGGCGGCTTGAGCGCGATCGGCGCGGCGCTTTACAGCATCGGCGTGCCGAAGGACAGCGTTCTCCAATATGAGACCGCGATAAAAGCCGATGGCTTTTTGGTGATGGCGCATGGCACGGCGGCAGAGGTCGCGCGGGCCAAGACGCTCCTCGGGTCGGCCAACCCCTCGCAGCTCGGCCTGCATACCCGCACGCCGCAAGAGCCGGCCGATCAGCTCGTCCACGCGGAGAGCTGAACGTGATCCTCCGACGTCAATGCTAAGGAGTAGATACGATGTTGTGGAACGCATCAGCGATCAATGGCCATGCCATAATTGCCAAAGACGGGCGGCTCGGTACGGTGAGCGATTTTTTATTCGACGATGTGAGCTGGCGAATTCGTTGGCTGGTCGTCGATACCGGCGCTTGGCTTCCTGGCCGCAAAGTCCTCCTCGCGCCCGCTGCCATGGGACATGTCGACCCAAAGGAGCAAACGTTCTCGGTCGAGCTGACCATGCAGCAGGTCAAGAACAGTCCTGGTATCGATACCGATCGACCGGTCTCGCGACAGATCGAGACCGATATTTACGATTATTATGGGTGGAGTCCCTATTGGGGCAACGGCCTTTTCACTGACGGCTACGGATATGTGGGTCAGGCGCAGGCTGTGTCACAGGGATCCATGCTGCGCGAGGCGACGTTCAGAATCATCCGATCGAATGAAGACGATCCGCATCTGCGCAGCATCGAAGCGGTGACGGGCTATCATATTCATGCCAAAGACGGCGAGATCGGCCATGTCGACGATTTCCTCCTCGAGGAGGAGGACTGGAGCATTCGCTACCTCATTGTCGATACGAATAATTGGTGGTTCGGAAAGAAGGTTCTGATCTCGCCGCAGTCGGCGCGGGAGATCGACTGGGCGAATAGGCTGGTCGATTTGGATATCGATCGCCAGCGAATCAAAGACAGTCCGACTTATGATGCGTCCCTGACGTTCCATCAGGCCGATGACGAAACATTTCTGACCTATTACGGCATCAAATGGATCAAGCACGATCGACCTCTCTGAGTTCGAGCGCCTGGTGATGAAAGAGAAGCGATGGGTCCTGTCGAGCCCCGGCTAGGCGTGCGAATGGTGATCTTGCGGCCTCAAGATACGCCAAGCCCCGATCCCCATCCCACTTGATTCGTGAGCAATAGCAACCCTACCGGCGCTGGAGCGTGCGGTTGGCTTGTAGGGCGCAACCCATTCGGGTAATTGGTCTGCCTCGAAAGATATTACCGGTTTCGCGATGCCATCGATCTGCCGCGAGTTGGCGCCTGGGCTCTCCTCTTCCCGCAAGGGACGCAGGGCCAGAAAGCGCCGGGCCTACTTCCCAGTCGAGTGCTACGCCCAGGCGTCATCATCGCGACGCAATCGGTCGTATCTAGGTACGACATGACCTTGAACCAAGCTTCAGATGCCTTCAGCGCCAGACGCGAACTCGACGATCAGCGCAAATCCGCCGCGGCGGCTCAGGCCGGCGGCCCCGATCACCTTGCCGCGGATGTGGTCCGCATTGAAGACTTCGATCTCGCACGCCAGCTCTTGCGCGGTGGCGGTGTGCGCCAGGCAGGGTTCAGTGCGGAACTTTTTGAACGTTTCGCCAGGGCGGCCCATGCACCGGTCCTCTTTCAGGACGGCGAAGCCCACCAGAAGCAGCGCATCGCCACGGCGCGTTTCTTCACACCCAAGGTAGTTACGACACGCTACCGCCAGCTCATGGAAACTGTAAGCGAGCAGCTGGTGGCGCGTTTCCGCACCGCAGGCCGCGCCGAGCTCGACGCATTGAGCCTGGAGATGGCGGTCGCCGTGGCGGCCGAGATCGTCGGCCTCACCGAGAGCTCGCGGACGGGCATGGCCGACCGCATGAACCGTTTCTTCGGTGCGAGCGGGTCGCGCACCGATTGGCTCTCCGCATTCCTGAGCTTCGTGGCGGGACAGTACCGGCTGCTGGTCTTCTATCTCCGCGACGTGCGACCAGCGATCCGCGCCCGGCGGCGCCTCCGGCGCGAGGACGTGATCTCCCACCTGCTCGACGAGGGCTATTCCGACCGGGAGATCCTGACCGAGTGCGCAACCTATGGCGCCGCCGGCATGGCCACCACGCGCGAATTCATCGTGATGGCAGCTTGGCACTTGTTCGAGAGCGCGGATGTCCGACGCAGCTTTCTCGAGGGCGATGAGCAGGCTCGGCTCGCAATCCTCGAAGAGGTGCTGAGGCTCGAGCCGGTGGTCGGCACGCTTTTTCGCCGGACCGAGCGCGAACTGACCTTCGAAACTGCGGCGGGCACGACGACCATTCCGGCCGGAGCCATGGTCGCCATTGACATCCGCGCCGCAAATACCGATCCTGCTGTCGCCGGCGGCTGTCCATTCCATCTCGACGCC
>Ga0116227_10013155_pt1 | contig 13134 bp, 12 predicted proteins | sample S1TSphgellanicum_FD_89693 | JGI IMG/M metagenome (GOLD analysis project Ga0116227, IMG submission 89693) | Host-associated microbial communities from peat moss isolated from Minnesota, USA - S1T2_Fb - Sphagnum magellanicum MG | ecosystem: Host-associated > Plants > Peat moss > Unclassified...
CACGCCGCTCGCGGACGGCACCGCGGCCGTGACACTGGTGACGACGCTGCACCCCGAGCGCCTCGCGACCTCGATGCCGGCGTTCGCGCGCTATCTCGTGAAGTACGTGAGCCCGGCGCGATTCACATTCGGACTCGTCGACGACGCGGGCATCACGTGGTTCGAGGCCGCGCAAACCGCCGACCACGTGACGATCACGCTGCACGCGACCCGCGACGGGCAATTCGCGCCGTTCACCGGTCCGGTGCGGCCGATGCCCCACAGGCTCGGCATGCGCGTCGAATGGTTCGACCGGATGTCGCTCTTCACCATCGGGATCAGCGACCTCCAGGGCGACTTCACGGTCCTCGACGACGGCCACACGCACGGCTGGCTGATCGAGATGCACAGCGAGCCGACCTGGCACCTCCCGCTCGCGGCCGCGCACCTCATGCACGCCTCGCTCGCCCGCCCGTTCCAGGGGCGCGGCACATCGTTCCTCCTCTCGGTCACCACCGACAGCGCCACCGGACGCACGCGGTTCCAGCGCGAGTTGCGCACGACGGTCCTCGAATCGACGATCATGCGCTGGCTCGGCGATATCGGCGGCTCGGCGGCGACCGAGTTCATCGGGACATCGGAAGCCGAGGAGAACCGCTTCGACGCCGAGCTGTTCGCCGCGCTCCGGGCCGACCTCGGGTCGAGCATTCCGGTCAGCGCCGCACCCTGACGGGCGCAGGCCACCAAAGCAAAACGCCGCAGACATTTGTCTGCGGCGCCGTCACTCACCCCGGGTTTGCCACGCACACCGTCATTGGAACTCTCCGTCCTACCGAACGGCGGCGGGCAACAAGTCCCTGAGGCAAGCATCGTGCTCCTGCCTTCAATCTAGCGACCTATCCCATCAGGGTCAAAACCCCGATATGGAGCTGAGGGGAGTCGAACCCCTGACCTCTGCAGTGCGATTGCAGCGCTCTCCCAACTGAGCTACAGCCCCGCACGAACCGGCTGCGCCGCAACTACCGGACAGACGTGCGACCTCGACAAACGTAACGCCACCGACCGATCAAGGGAACACCCGGCGCCGCCCACCCCGTTCCCCCCTCCATGCCGCACGCCCTCGACTCCCCCTACGTCACCGATCAGCTCCGGCTCCGGACCGTGGCCGCGAACGCGGCGCCGACGCGCCCCGCCGGGGAGTTCGTCCTTTACTGGATGCAGGCGACCCACCGCGTCGACGAGAACTGGGCGCTCCGGCACGCGACCCGCGAGGCCGACCGGCTCGGCCTCCCGTTGCTGATCCACCAGGGACTCGACCCTACCTACGAGTACGCGTCCGACCGGATCCACCGGTTCATCATCGCGGGTGCACGCGAGACCTCCCGCGACGCCGAGCGCAGTGGGCTCACCTATCAGTTCGTCCTGCGCCGACGGCGCGCCGACGACCGGCGAGTCGTCGATCGGCTCGCGGCCCGCGCGGCGCTCGTTGTGACCGACCTGTTTCCAACCGCGGGGATCGCCGAGCGCACCGCCCGCTTCGCCGAGCGCGTCACCTGCCATGTCGTCGCGGTCGACGGGTTCACGATCGTCCCATCGGGGACGTTCACGACCGAGCAGTACAGCGCGGCCGTCATCCGCCCGAAGCTCGCGCGACTCCGCGACGCCGCGCTCGAGCCGGTCACCGATCGCCCGCCGGCGCGGCCGCTCCCGGTCGCGCTCCTCCGGTCGCTCGTCGACGAACTGCCCTATCCGCCGCTCGAGCTCGACACGATCGACCCGGGCGCCGTCGCCGCCGACTGCGAGATCGATCACACGGTCGGCACCACCGCCGTGCCGCCCGGCCGGGATGCGGCCCATGCGCGACTCGCGCATTTCCTGGCGGGCGGCTTCGCCCGCTACGCGTCGGCGCGGAAGGAGCCCGCCGACGACGACGGATCGAGTCGGCTCTCTCCCTACCTCCATTTCGGGCAGATCGGGCCCGCCGAGGTCGCGCGGGCGGTGCTCGAGCACGGACCGTCGCCGCACGTCGACACGTTCATCGACGAGCTCGTGACGTGGCGCGAGTTGTCGTTCAACTACTGCCTGCGCAACGGCCAGTATGCCAAACTGCGGGCCCTCCCCGACTGGGTGCATGTCACGATGGCCGCCCATACATCGGACCCGCGCCCGGCGCTCTACACGCGGCAGCAGCTGACGGAGGCGCGCTCCGGCGACGCGCTCTGGAACGCCGCCCAGCGCGAGCTGCTCGACACGGGGATGATGCACAACGCCGTGCGCATGGTGTGGGGGAAATCGGTGCTGCTCTGGTCCTCGAGCTATCGCGAGGCGCTGGCGACGCTGCTCGTGCTGAACAACAAGTACGCCCTCGACGGCCGGGACCCCGCCAGTTTCCTGAACATCCTCTGGTGCTTCGGGAAATTCGATCGCCCATTTGCCGAGCGACCGGTCTGGGGCAAGATCCGCCCGATGTCCCTCGCGCGTGCGCGCGACAAATTCAACGCGGACGCATACATCCACAGGTGGACGCCGCGAGACGCGGCGCCCCTCTTCCCACTCTCCGGCACGCCCACTCCCTGAGGGCGCAACCGGCCGACGCGAACCCCTTTCACCTCTCCCGCAGCCCGCTACTCCAGAGCCTCGAGCGACCGTCCGGACGATGCGACGGCCACGCTCTTTCCTGCTCGCGTCAGTCGCTCGCGTCAGCGATTCAGAATGCCGTCGCCGGGTGCGGACCGCGCAATGCGGCTCCGGTCCTCGACTTCCATCTCGCCGACCTGGTCAGAATGGCGCCGATTGCGCGCGCCAGCACTTCGTGCCCCACCGCCTTCACGACCGATCGCCGCCATGTGCTCACGGTCCTTGCTGACGGTCTCCCCACCCTTGCGGCCGGCAACACGCGCTTCGTCTGCCGTCCACTCGTGTGCCGTCCCCTTGGCGTGGGCAGCCCGACCGCCCTTGCTGGCGATCTCCCGCTGCCGTTCCCGATCCATTGAGGCGAACCCACGATTGCTCGTCCCGCTTCGCTTCAGCCCAGCACTTCCTGTCGTGCCGCGACGGCCTTCGTCCGTCGACACGTCCCGCTGCTGTTCCGTCATTTGTCCTCCTTCCACATGAAAGACCTTCTCTCGGAAACGGTTCGACCGCAAAAGAGGGACCAGATGACGCGCGCGGCCACGGTCACCCGTGCGGATCGCATCCGCTGATATAACCCCAGCGGCTCCCGCCGTCGAGAATCCGGCCGCCGACGCCCCGGCCGCGATTCAATGATACCCACCCAACGGCTTGCGTCAGCACGACATAGCGTGTCGGGGCGGCCCTATATTCCGTCCATGTCCCTGTCGCTGCGGTTCCTCGGCACGTCCGCCTCCCGGCCCACCGTGGAGCGGAACGTCACGTCGATCGCCATCGTACGGGAGGGGGAAACCCTGCTCGTCGACTGCGGCGAGGGGACCCAGCGCCAAATGATGCGCTACGGGATCTCGTTCACCCTCGGTGACATACTCTTTACGCATTATCACACCGACCACGTGCTCGGCGTGATCGGGCTCCTCCGGACGATGCAGCTCCAGGGTCGCACGACGCCGCTCCGGCTCTGGGGCGCCCGCGGGCTCGGACGGTTCATGCAGCGCGCCGAAGCCCTCTGCGGGGAACGCTGGGGGTTCCCGGTCGAAGCGAATGAACTCGACCCGGGGGCGACGATCGCGCGGACGGGGTACGAGATCCGGCCATTCGCCGTCGACCACCGCGGCGCGCGCGCCCTGGGCTACGCCCTGGTCGAACAGACCCGGCTCGGCCGATTCCACCCCGATCTCGCCCGCGCCCACGGGATCCCCGAGGGCCCCCTCTGGGGCCGGCTCCATCGCGGCGAACCGATCACCCTCGACGACGGTCGCGTCATCGACGCGGCGACGCTGGTCGGCCCATCGCGTCCCGGCCGACGCGTCGTCATCTCGGGCGATGGCCGACCGGGCGACGAAACCGTCGCCGCGGCGGCTGGCGCCGACCTGCTCGTCCACGAGGCGACGTTCGGCGACGAGGAGGCGGCGCGCGCCATTGAAACCGGCCATTCGACGGCCCGCGAGGCGGCGACCGTCGCCGAGCGCGCCGGGGTCCGGCGACTCGTGCTCACCCATTTCTCGGCGCGCTATACCCGCGACGCCGCCGAGCTGGAAACCCAGGCGCTCGAGGTCTTCCCCCACGTCACCTGCGCCCGCGATGGGCTCGAGATCGAGGTACCGTTTCCCGTGCAGACCGAGGAAGTCGGCGCCGAGCGCTGACCGCGCCGGACCGAGCGCCCCCCGATCAGGAGACGAGTGGCGTCGCCCCGGCCTGGATCGGCATCGAGCGGCGAAAGAGGCGCGCCAGCGTCAGGTCGTCGAGCGCCTCGAGCACGGCCGCGCCGGTGAGGCGACCGGTGACATTCCGCGCCTCCGCCCCGCTCCACAGGTACCACGCGTAGCGGTCAAGCCGGCTGCTGCTCCCGCCGGGATGCCGAAAGACGACCATCGCGTTGCTCGCGCCAGGGACCGAGACCTCGATCCCCCATTCGACGCCATCGGTTGCCCGAAACGTCCGTCGTCGGGCCGCCACGATGGCCCGTCAGCCCCGAAACACTGGCGAACTAGGCCGCGACGAGCGGATCGACGGGCTGCCGACCCGCAAATCCGGCATCGAGCTCGTGCCAGTACTGCACCGTCGGCTCACCGAGCCGCCAGCAGAGGTAGACCGGACGCCCGTCGCGCTCCGCGGGAAAGTCGATCAGCCCCGTGCCGTAGTCCTTGACCTCGATCCCGAGCGCGGCCAGCTCCGCGACGAAGCCATCGACCTCGGCGGCGAGCCGCGTCGTCTCCCGCTCCAGCGATTCGGCGCGCGGGTCGGCAGCGTCGGCCGTCGCGGCGGCCGTCACGAGCTCGAATTCCCGGACCCGCTCCCGCCAGCGCGCCACGCACTCGACCATGTCCTCGACGATGCGGCGGACGAGCGGGAGCGAACGCGAGGCGTGGTCGACGGTGAATCGTGTGGGCATGGGGCGGATGGTGTGAGATGCGAACGGGGTGGTCAAGGGCGATGCTCGCCAGCGGACTCGGCGCGGCGCTCCTCGAGCCGGCGCTCCCGGCGGGCAAGGGCGGCGGCGCAGCGGGCGATCTCGATCGGGGTCTCGGGGATCAGCGGCGGGACCAGGACCGGCCGACCCGCCCGGTCGACCGCGACGAACGTCAGGTAACAGGAGTTCGTGTGCCGCCGGCGGCCCGTGAGCAGATCCTCGGCCTCGACGCGCACGCCGATCTCCATGGAGGTGCGTCCGGCAAAGTTGACGCTGGCCTTCATGATCACAAGATCACCGACGTGAATCGGTTCGCGGAAGTCGACCCGGTCGATCGAGGCGGTCACGCACGCGGTCCGCGCGTGCCGGAACGCGGCGATCGCGGCCGTCTTGTCCATCATCGAGAGCATCACGCCACCGAAGACGTGCCCGAGCAGGTTGGCATTCTGCGGCATCATCAGCTCCGACGTCTCGTGCTGCGAGGCGCGCACCGTCTTGGGCGCCGGCCGCTCGGCGCCGCTCATGCGCGGAGACGGACGGCGCGGCGCGGCCGGGCGAGACGCCGCACGCCGCGTGCATCATCGGCATACAGCGCCGACTCATCGAAGGCCCGGTGCAGCGCCGCCCGCTCCGAGGTGTCGCGGGCACTGGCATCGAGCCAGTAGAGCCGCTGCGTCGGCCCCGGCACGCGGCCGATCGCCCACTCGCGGCGCGTGCTGTCGCGGAGCACGAGCTGCACACCGGCGTCGTCGGCCAGCGAGTCATACCGGGCGAGGACCTCGGTCGGCCCATGCCGCCACCGATCGGTCACCGCCGCGTCGTGTGCCGGTGCGTCGTGCGCCGACCCGTCGCGGGCGAGCGGCTCGGGGAGGGTCGGCGCGACCTCATCCCACCACGGCAGCGGGCGACGCACCCGGACCGGGGGGAGCGTGAGGGACTTGCCGCTCCCCCGACCGCCCCGGCCGGGGACCGCGAAGACGACGCTGAGCACGCGGTTGGAGTCGACCAGCGTAAAGCTCTCGGGGTCGAACGCAAAGACCCCGTCCTGCAGGGCGCGGGCGGCCTGGTGGACCGCGTCGCCGGCACCGGCCGTGTCCGCGGCGCGCACCGAGTCCCTGACCGCCCCGAGCGCGTCCTTCCCCGCGCGGACGATGCGGACGGCGTCCGCGCTGCCGGCGATCGCCGCGATCGCCGCCGACTGGCGCGTCCGCATGTCGACCACGCCGTAGCGCACCAGTTCCCCCGACCCGGCCGATCCGCCCCGTGACTCGTGGTACTCGAAGGAGACGAACGGCCCGTGGACGTCGACGAGGTCAACCTCGCCGGTCAGGGTGCTCGCCGGCTCCTCGGCGCCATCCTCGTCCGACTCGAGCGGCCGGTCGTCGGGGTGCTGGCCCGCGTAGCCGTTGGCGGCCCGGATGACCGTCGTGTCCTCGAAGACCGCCGCCGAATCCCCGCTGAGGAGGTCGCGCCGGTAAATGCGCTGCCCGGCGAAGACGGCGTCGTAGAAGGAGCGATCGACGTCGGTGACATAGACTTCATAGAAGCGGCCGTCGTAGCGGGCGAGTGTCAGCGGCGCGCCGCGCACCCGGATGCCCTGGCTCCCGCTCGTCACCCAGAAGGTGGAGTCGCCGGCGACGAGCAGGAACTCCGCCGGCGGCGCCGGGGTTGTGACTGCGATTCGCCGTGCGCGAACGTGCGGGGCGCCCGCGGCACCGGTCGCTGCGACCGATCGGTCAGACGGACTGCAGCCCATTCCCAGACCAGCTGCCGACGCCATGACTGCGAGCCGGGTGACCGCAAGCCGTCGGACGGACCGGCGGCGAAAGACGTGACGCATCGAGAGAAAATATAGTCCTGCGGGTGCAGCGATGCGCCGACCGTGCGCTCCCGGTCGACCCGTTCACGCTGCCCACCCGAACACCCACCTATGCACCCGATGCATCCCCGCGTGATCTCGGCTCTCATCGCGTCGCTGGTCGTCGTGACCACGGCGACCTCGCAGACGGTGCCCGCCCATCGACCGCGCGTCGCCGAGCCGCCGTTCGTGCGCGGGCTGTACGTCAATCGCTACGCGGCCGAGAGCGACCGCAAGATGCGGCACCTGATCGCGCTCGCCGACACGACGGAGATCAACGCGTTCGTCATCGATCTCAAGGATGAATTCGGCATCAACTACGAATCGGGTGACACGCTGGTCCGGCGGAACGGCGGGCACGGCGGCGTGGTCGCCCATCTGCCCGCGCTGCTCGACACGCTGCGCGCCCACCATATCACGGCGATCGCGCGGATCGTCGTCTTCAAGGACTCGGTGACCGCGCATCGCAATCCCGGCTGGGTCATCCGCACCGCCGACGGCAGCGCGTGGCGGGACAAGAAGGGGATGACGTGGGTCAACCCGTACAATCGCGACCTCTGGGAATACGACCTGCGCATTGCCGAGGAGGCCGCGCGGATGGGATTCGCCGAGGTGCAGTTCGACTACATCCGGTTCCCGGAGCCGTACCGGAGTCTGCCGGCGCAGGTCTTTCCCGGTGCGGGCGATCAGCCGAAGCCGGTGGTGCTCGCCGAGTTCCTGCAGGCCGCTCGGGCGCGGATCGCGCCGTATGGCGTGCGCACGACGGCCGACATCTTCGGCCTCGTGACGACGGTACCGGGGGCGCTCGAGGTCGGCCAGCGCTGGGAGGACCTCGCGCAGTCGACGGACGTGCTGCTGCCGATGGTCTATCCGTCGCATTACCCGCATGACTCGTTCGGTATCCCCCGTCCCAACGCCGCGCCCTACGCAACCGTCAATGCCGCGATCACGTCCGCCTATCGGCGCGACGCCCAGCTCGGCCTCACGGGGGAACGCGTGCGCCCGTGGCTGCAGGCGTTCACGCTCGGCGCGCCCGCCTACGGTCCGACGGAACTCCGCGCGCAGAAGCAGGCGGTCTATGATGCGGGCTACGATGGCTGGGTGCTCTGGCACCCCGGCTCCAACTACGATGGCATCGCCGCGGGGCTCGACCGCCATGCGGTCTCCCACCGGGCGACGATCCCGCCTGCCGTCACGACGACGGTGCGCTCGGGCCCCGGCGCCGCTCCGCTGCCGCGCGTCCGCCGCTCGACCGCCGGAATGTAGCACAGGACGTCGACTCAGCGTCAGCGGATCCCGCTGCACCGGTTCTCGACTTACCGTATTTCCGCGCCGCCCCACTCCTCGACGACCTTGACCATCTCGGAGTGATCCGCCTCCTCGCCGAGCTGGCCGTGCGCGATCCGCATCAGCTCGGCGGTGAGCTGCAGGATCGGCGCCGGTGCCCGCTGCTCGCGCGCGACCTGCGCGGCGATCCCGACATCCTTGTCGAGCAGCGCCAGCCGAAAGGTGCGCGGGAACGCCCGCGTCAGGACGCGATCCGGGATCAGGTTCATCGTCGCGTTGGATCGGCCGCTCGACGCGTTGATCACCTGGAGTGCGACGCCGCTCGGGACGCCGGCCTTCTGCAGGGCGACGAGCCCTTCGGCCGCGGCCCAGAGATTGACGGCCATCAGCGCGTTGTTCACCGACTTGACCGCATCGCCGGCACCGATCGGTCCGCAGTGGACGATCGTCTTGCCGACGGCGTCGAGCACCGGGCGGACCCGCTCGATCACGGCCGCGTCGCCGCCGAGCATGATCGCGAGGGTCCCCGCCGCGGCGGCCGACGTCCCGCCGCTGACGGGCGCATCGATGAACGGGACGCCGCGCGCGGCCAGTCGCCCCGCGATGTGTCTCGAGACCACCGGATCGCCTGACGTGAAGTCGAGCCAGATCGCGGCTGGCGAGAGCACCGGGAGCGCGGTCGTCACGAGTCCGTCGACATCGGCCGACGTCGGCACGCACGTCGCCACGACGTCCGCATCGCGCACGGCGTCCTCGACGCTCGACGCGACCCGTGCGCGATGGGCCGCGCCAAACGCGGTCGCCCTGGCCGGCGTCCGGTTCCAGACCGTGAGGTCGAACGCGGCCGCCAGTCGGGCCGCCATCGGGGTACCGATATCACCGAGCCCGAGAAAGCTGATCCGTGTCATGGGCGCAACTTAGTCCTGCGGCCCCGTCGTCGCCGCTGAGACCGGTCACCGACCGGGCCCATCGTCCGTTTCGGCGCGACACAGATCTCCACCCCCGTCCACTAGATTCTCCCGAATACGGAGGGGTGACCGATGGAACAGCTGTCATTGCAGATCGAGGGGATGTCCTGCGCGCACTGCGTGCGGGCGGTGACGTCGGCGCTCCGCGCCGTCGATGGCGTCGTGCTCGAGGGCGTCGAGGTCGGCCGGGCACGCCTCCGCTTCGATCCCGATCTGACGTCGCGACCGGCGATCGAGCGCGCCATCGTCGACGCCGGGTACGAGATCACGCCCGTCGCCGCCTGAGATCGCTTCGTCAGGACCCCGGGGCATCTCGCGAGGCTCGTCGTGGTCCGGCGCGATCCATGCTGCACCATACGAATCCACACTACCAGGCACGAGCCATGACGCAAACCGAGCCATGACGCAAACCGACGCGCTTCCCGCCGCCGCGGCCGGCACCTTCCGGATCGGCGGCGACCTCCCCGTCAATCGACTGGGATATGGCGCGATGCGCCTCACCGGTCCGGGCATCTGGGGCCCGCCTGCCGATCAGGACGGGGCAATCGCCGTGCTCAAGCGCGTCGTCGCGCTGGGTGTCACACTCATCGATACCGCCGACTCGTACGGACCGCACGTCAGCGAGTCGCTGATCGCCGAGGCGCTGCATCCCTATCCGGCCGACCTGGTCATCGCGACCAAGGGCGGCTACCGCCGGACCGGCCCCAACCTCTGGACGCCGCAGGGCACGCCCGCGCACCTGCGCGCAGCGTGCGAGGGGAGTCTGACGCGGCTCCGGCTCGACCGGATCGACCTCTATCAGCTGCATGCGCCCGATCCGAAGATCCCGTACGAGGAGTCCGTCGGTGCCCTCGCCGACCTGCAGCGCGAAGGAAAGATCCGCCACATCGGCCTCTCCAACGTCTCGATCGATCACATCACGCGGGCCCGAGCGCTCGTGACGGTCGTCTCGGTGCAGAATCGCTACTCGCCGCAGGACCGCGCCAGCGACGACGTGCTCGCCTACTGCGATCGGGAAGGGATCGCGTTCCTGCCGTGGGGACCGATCGGTTTCGGGAAGGGGCTGCAGGGCACGACGATCGAACGCGTCGCCCGCGCGCACGAGGCGACGCCGATCCAGATCGGGCTGGCGTGGCTCCTCGCGCGGGCCCCGGTGGTGCTCCCGATCCCCGGGACGTCGTCGATCGCGCACGAGGAGGAGAACGTCACCGCGGCGACGATCACGCTCACCGACGACGAGATCCGGTCGATCGCCAAGGGCTGACGGGCGCGCCGCGCCAGGCTCGCGCTAGTGCGAGGGCACCCCGACCGCGATCGCCGCCATCGGCACTGGCCCGGGCTCCGACTCGGCGCGCACCTCGGGCGCGTGCGGCATGACGCCGACGATGCCCTGCTCGAGCCAGACGTGCTCGCCGCGCAGCACCTGCTGGGCCACGGCGTACAGGGCGGGATCGTTCGCCCCGAAGAGCGCGCGGAACAGCTCGTCGATCCGCTCGCGCGCCGCCCGACAGAACGCATCGGCCAGGGCCACCGCCCCGACCTGGCCGCGCCTCGCCATCATCTGTGCCCGCGCGCAGGTCGCCGAGATCGCAAAGAGCTCGGCGCCGATATCGACGGCGCGGAAGAGCACCATCTGCCGCCGCTCCAGCTTCGGCCCGAACCGCACCATCGCATGGAAGATCGCCCGCCCCAGCCGCCGCGTCGCCGTCTCGGCGTAGCGGAGATGCGGCGCCAGCACGCCGAACTCGCCGAACCCGCCGCCCGACCGGAACCAGCGGCCCGCGTACCACGCCGGATAGAACCGTGCCGCGCGCCCCAGGGCCGCGCCCTTCTCCTTCCCCGACGCCGCCGGATTGACGAGGGCAAACGCCGTCTTCATGTGATGGTCGACCGCCTCGCGGGCGATGAACAGCCGCATGATCTCCGATGACCCCTCGAAGATCAGATTGATGCGGAAGTCGCGCATCACCCGCTCGACGGGGATCGCCGGCTCCCCGCGCGAGGCAAGCGACTCGGCCGTCTCGTAGCCGCGGCCACCGCGGATCTGCAGCGTGTCGTCGACGATCCGCCACCCGGCCTCGCTGTTGTACATCTTCGCGATCGCCGCCTCGAGCCGGATATCCGCGCCACCGCGCTCGTAGAACCCGGTCGCCGCCTCGGCGACCGCCTCCATCGCAAACGTGTTGGCGGCCATCAGCGCGATCTTCCGCGCCACCGCATCGTGCCGACCGATCGGCTGGCCCCACTGCACGCGCGACGCCGCCCAGGTGCGGGTCACCTCGAGCATCGCCTTCGCCATGCCGGCGCAGCTCGCCGGCAACGTCAGCCGGCCGGTGTTCAGCGTCACGAGCGCCAGCTTCAGTCCCTTGCCCACGCCCCACAGAATGTTCTCGCTCGGGACCCGCACGTTCGTGAAGCGGATCACGCCGTTCTCGATCGCCTTGAGCCCCATGAACCGGAGCCGGTGCCGCACCTCGACCCCCGGCATCGCCGCGTCGACGATGAACGCCGTGATCTGTTTCCGCGGCTTGCCGCGATCGACGACATCGGGCGTGCGGGCCATGACGACGAAGAGCTCGGCCCGCGTGCCGTTCGTGCACCAGAGCTTCTCGCCGTTGATCAGCCACGCCGCCCCACCATCGACCGGCGTCGCCGTCGTCACCATGTTCGCGGGGTCGGACCCCGCGTCGACTTCGGTCAGCGCAAACGCCGAGATCGCGCCCCGCGCCAGCCGCGGGAAGAACCGGGCCTTCTGCGCCTCGGTGCCGAACAGCTTGAGCGGCTGCGGTACCCCGATCGACTGGCTGGCCGAAAGCAGCGCGGTCAGCGAGCCATCCTTCGAGGTGACCATCTGCATCGCGCGCGTGTACGCCATCTGCGACAGCCCGAGGCCGCCATACTCCGTCGGGATCTTGATCCCGAAGGCGCCCATGTCGCGCAGCTCCTGCACGACCGACTCGGGGATCTCGCCGGTCCGGTCGATCCCCTCGGAATCGAGCCGCTCGAGAAACGCGCGCAGCCGGTCGAAAAACGGCTGGGCGCGCGCCAGCTCGATCGGGTCCGGCTCGGGGTACGGATGGATCAGGTCAAAGCGGAATCGCCCGAGGAAGAGCTCGCGGACGAAGCTCGTTTGACCCCACTCGGTCTCGCGCGCCGACTCGGCGACGTCGCGCGCCTCCGTCTCGGAGACCGGGGCACTGGCAGGTGCAGTCACGCCAACCTCCGTGGAACGGAGCGGTGAACCCCACGGCGAAGAATCTAACCGCCGGCCCCACCGATGTCGCGCGCACTGACCTGCCGCTCGCGGCCCGCGGGTGCGAGCGGGACGGTGCGGGCCGGCGGCCGAAGGACCGCCACCAGCGTCCCCACGATCGCGATCGTCGCAAACGAGAACCACTGGATCGCATAGCTCAGGTGCGGACCCTCGTCGAGCGGCTGCGGCGGCGAGCGCGCCGGGACCGATGTCGAGGCGGTCGAGGTGTCGCCGTCGAGGGCGAGCAGCACGGCGGCGACCGGATAGCCCGCCCAGCGGCCGATCGAGTCGGGACTGAGCCAGCGCGCGTCCGCCGGATGTCCGGCACGGGTCGCGGCCTGCGGGAGGGCGGGCGGCAGCTCCTGCACCCGGGCGACACCCGACACGCGATCTCCCTCGCGCCAGTGCGCCCGATCGATCGTCATCCCGTCCGGCGAATAGACCCAGCCCCGATCGACGAGGTACGCGGTGTCGGTCCCGGCGACGCGGAGCGGCGTGATCACGTGCACACCAGGCGATCCATCCCGTGAGCGATCGGTCAGGGAGAGCTCGTGGGCGTAGTCATACCGCCCCTCGATCACGACGCGCCGAAAATGCGCCGCGGCGGTGTCGGGCGGCAGCGCCGCGAGCGGCACCGGCGGGTCGCGCAACCGCTCGACGATCAGCGCATTCCGCCCGCGTCGCTGCGCCAGCCGATCGAGCTGCCAGACGCCGAGCCGCGCGAAGCCCGCCGCGGCCACCGCCG
>Ga0116227_10013156_pt1 | contig 13132 bp, 8 predicted proteins | sample S1TSphgellanicum_FD_89693 | JGI IMG/M metagenome (GOLD analysis project Ga0116227, IMG submission 89693) | Host-associated microbial communities from peat moss isolated from Minnesota, USA - S1T2_Fb - Sphagnum magellanicum MG | ecosystem: Host-associated > Plants > Peat moss > Unclassified...
AAATCAGCATTATAGTTATCAGATGGATATAGGTAGGGGTTTCCATAGACATTGGTGGTTACATCATAATATGCTATTGGGATTAGTTCTTTAGGTTGTGGTAGTGTATATGTTTTGGATGCCGCAAATCTTAAGTTTTGCTTATCATTAATACTGTATTTGGCGTTAAGAGCAGGGAGAAATTTGTTGTACTGCTTTGTTTTCTTACCGTTTTCTATGATGTCATGCCAAACGTTATCAAAATTGATATAATCATATCTACCTCCAATTTGTACAACAAATTTTTCTGAAAATCTTATGTCCAAATTTGCAAAACCAGACTGAAGATTTTTTTTAATGCTATAACCACTTTTCAAAATATCATATCTAAATAATCCGTTATTAAAAGGATTGATATATGCATCAATATCAAGTGGGTCAACCGTTCTGGATTGTCTTGAGTTCATTCCAAAAGTAATCTGCTCAAACTGTCGATCTTTATAGGATCCATCGTATCCTATCATTAGTTTGTATCTATCGGAAAAATTTTTGGTCAAATAAATGTGTCCCAAATATGTTTTATCATCGAGCTCATCGAAATATCTGTGATTACTAATTGCACTCCCCGCAATAAGTTCATAAGTCTCTGTATCGATAGTATTTTGCAATCGGTCCGGTCTTTTACTGTTGAGTAAATTATAACCCAAGCCCCAATCTGCAATCCACGTTTCACCAATTTTATGATTACCAAATAATTGATTAATCCAGGTATCAGTCAAATTGTTATCTCCTCTGTTTATTATTATATCCTTGCTTACATCATAAGAATAGCCTCTGTAGGTTTTTGCTTCTTGTTGAGATGAATGGATGTAGTTTGATGTGAATTTAAATTTATTGTTGCTATTCAATTTATAATCCACATTTAGCAATGCCGTTGTATTGGTTTTATAATCAGAACGCTGAACATCACGGAAATCTTTATTAGGTGTTCCGTCTGCAAAAAAGAAACCCTCTCTACCTTCACTATATTCGTAGGAATTATCAAAACCTACATAACCAAATAATGAAAATTTCCCAACATTAGTACCACCTTCAAAATTTAAATTAGAATTAAAAGGATTTTGCGCATTTTTAAAATTCCATTTTTTAAAAAAAGGATATACATTTAGAGTACCATCTGCATTTGGCATTCCATTTCTATAGGTCGTTTCCTTAAATCCAAAAAAACCAGGAGCGCCATCCTGAATTTTGAAATTGTTTTTGTTATATGTCTGAAGATTGATACTACTTCCGATACCAACATTAAAATAAGGCTTCCCAGTGTGAGTTTTGGAAACGATATCAATATTTGCTCCGCCAAAATCTCCGGAAAACCTTGGGTTATAAACTTTATCAAGAGAAACGTACTCTATCATAGAAGTTTTGAAAATCTCTAAATCCAAATTTTTGAACTCCGGATCATCGGAAGGAATCTCAAGACCGTTCAAAGTAGTACCGTTGTATCGATCTCCCAGACCACGTACAAAAATCTGTCCGCTGCCTTCTTGTTTTTGAGTTCCTGTAGCTTTGGTTACTGCAGTGGCAACATCACCGACACCTTGTTTAGATAGTTGGACAGCCCCTACTCTTTCTATCACTTCGACAGATTTTTTCTGTACTTGGATAATATTAGATTCTGTACCTTTTTTAGAATTTCCGATGATCTTTACTTCATCTATTTTCTTCTCACTTTTCAGTGTATCAGGTTTAGTTTGTGCCAACAGCATTGTGGTTGACATACAAAGAAACAAAGCACTTATGCTTATTTTTTTTGCTTTCATTTTTAGATTTCCTTTTTTCTTCGTAGCCAAAGAAATGCTTTGGAAAGCAATCCGAATGTATAAGAATTAACAACTATTCTTTAATATCCTGTTACGAAAATTGATATTATGTTAAATCGAGGTTAATAGGTTAAGCGATTTTAAAAGTCTGTTCATTATTTGTTAAATTTGCACCAGATAATTTTAACTGCGGAAATTCACCAAAACACTTAAAACATTAAAAATCAATATTTTGAATTTTTAAATAAGTGTTAACATTTGGAAATTCCCAAAAACAAGACTTAAAATGGATTTTACTCAAGCTTTAGAAATTCTACAATCCGGTGGAACGATACTTTATCCTACAGACACGATCTGGGGAATAGGTTGCGATGCTACTAATATAGATGCCCTCAAAAAAATCTTTGACATCAAAAAAAGAGAACAAAACAAATCTCTTATTATATTAGTAGAATCCGAAAAAAGATTGCAAGATCTGGTAGATGTTCCTGAAATGGCGTGGCAGATAATGGATGTGAGCGAAAAACCAGTGACCATCGTTTACGAAAACCCAAAGAATCTTCCAAAAGAATTACTGGCTGAAGACGGAAGCATCGGAATACGTCTCATAAAAAATGATTTCTGTAAAAAACTAATCACAAAACTTAATAGACCTTTGGTATCGACTTCTGCTAATCTTAGTGGACAAAAGTCGCCTTTGAAATTTTCTGATATTTCTGATGAGATCAAAAACTCCGTAGATTATATTGTAGAAGAATTTCATGATAAGGTCTCTGAGTTTCCCGGATCGTCTGTAATTAAGATCTGGAATAACAATCAGATTAAAATTCTTAGAGAATAGAAAAACCAGCGGATGGCCTTTTGCAAGACCATCCGCCGGAAAAATAAACTATGAAAAAAAACTACTTTTTGTATTTACTCTAATCACAAAAAGAATACCGCTCCAACTTTCATAGCAAAATGTCTTATTTTTAATTATCACAACAAACCCAAGAGACAAAAAGTCCTGAAATTCAGAATATTGACTCTTAAAATTCTTATATGTAAGACAAAATTTCGAAAAAACTTATCTTTGCTCCTTATAAATGATAATTGATAGTCAAATCATGATATTACAGTTATCTAATATTCTATTTTTTCAATGATTATCAACTTAGCACAAAATAAGAATCTTAAACTTTTCAAAATCATTTCTGAAGTTGCCGACAGAAACGGACAATCCGTTTACGCTGTTGGCGGATTCGTAAGAGATTTATTAATGAAAAGAAAAGCGTCAACAGACATAGATTTCGTCACAGAATCCAGCGGAATAGAGCTGGCTGAAAGTATCGCAAAAGAAATTGACCCAAAGACAAAAGTGGCGGTTTTCAAAACCTATGGAACAGCCATGTTCAAATACAAAGATTTGGAACTGGAATTTGTAGGCGCTAGAAAAGAAAGCTACAGCGAGGATTCCAGAAAACCGTCTGTGGAAATCGGAACTATTGAAGATGATCAAAAACGCAGAGATTTTACGATTAATGCAATGGCGATTTCACTTAACAAAGAAAATTTCGGAGAACTCATCGATCCTTTTGATGGTTTGCAGGATTTGAACAAAAAAATACTGAGAACGCCGCTAGAACCTCATCAAACTTATTCTGACGACCCACTTAGAATGATGAGAGCAATCAGATTTGCAACAACTCTGGATTTTAAGATAGAAGAAAATTCTTTGAAAGCCATCAGAGACGAAGCAGAAAGAATGAAAATCGTTTCGATGGAACGTATTATGGTAGAATTCAATAAAATAATGCTTTCTGCCAAACCTTCCAAAGGTTTGAAACTAATGCAGGAAGCCGGACTTTTGGATATGATTCTTCCCGAATTGACAGCATTAAAAGGCATCGAAGATATCGACGGACAAACACATAAGGACAACTTCTATCACACTCTGGCAGTTGTAGATAATATTACTGAAAATACGGATAAACTTTGGTTGCGTTGGTCAGCTCTGCTCCACGACATTGGAAAAGCACCTACGAAAAAATTTGTGGAAGGCATCGGATGGACTTTTCACGGTCACGAATTTCTAGGCTCGAAAATGATAAAATCAATCTTCAAACGACTGAAACTCCCACTTGGACAGGAACAAAAATATGTTGAAAAAATGGTCAGAATGCACGCCAGACCAATTGCTTTGATTACGGATGACGCTTCAGATTCTGCGTTGCGACGTCTACTTTTCGATTCCGGAGAAGATTTGGAAGACCTTTTCACACTTTGCAAATCCGACATCACGACCAAGAATTATTCTAAACAAGCCAAATTCAAACAAAACTTTGAATACGTTGCCAGAAAAATCAAAGAAGTTGAAGAAAAAGACCAAGTCAGGAATTTCCAACCACCAATTTCAGGCGAAGAAATTATGAAATTATTTGGTTTGAATCCCGGTAGAGAAATCGGAATTCTGAAAGAAAAAGTGAAGGAAGCTATTCTTGAAGGCGAGATTCAAAATGATAAAACCGAAGCCAGAGAATTTGTTATTAATGAAGCGGAAAAATTGGGATTGAAAATGTTATAAAATGCTTTTAGGCGTATTTGATTACATCATATTAATAATTATTTTATTTTCAATATTGGAATTTGGAAATACAAAATAATTAAATAACGTAACTGGATTTTTCACTTGGTTATTTTTTTGTTATTTGGATTTATAATTCCTTTTTTCTCTATTAATTTTGAGATACAAAAAGTCACTAAAAATGTTAAAAAAATTGACAGCTTTACTTTATTATATACATATCTTAGATTTCCTATTTGGTGGTTTTTTGGAATTTCAGAAGTAATATTTTTAAGATATAAAATGAAAATTGTAAAAAATTGATGGATAAATCAAACTTAATAAAACTTATAAAAATTAAGCTTTCCGAAAAAATAGAAAATTTCGAGAAACTAATTTCCGAAACCCGAGCATCTAGCAACGATACTAAAAGTTCGATGGGCGACAAATATGAAACAGGAAGAGAAATGCTGCAACAGGAAATCAACAATCTGCAAATTCAGCTAAATGAAATTCTAAAACAAAAAGATTTCCTAAAAACCATTCTTCTAAAACAAGCAGAAAAAGTGGAAAAAGGAGCGATTGTAAAAACGGAAAAAGGCTTGTTTTTCATCTCCGTTTCTTTAGGCGAAATCAAAGTTGAAAATGAGAAAATCATTTGTATCTCTCCAGAATCTCCATTGGCAAAAGCAATGAATGGAAAACAGAAAGATGAGGTCTTTTCGATAAACAACATCAATCAAAAAATTGAAAATATATGGTAAAAATTACCGTATTTTGTAAATCAATAATCTTCAATCATTCTTCAATTATATACCAAAATGCAAAACTATCTCGACCTTTTACAACATATCCTAGATAACGGAACCGATAAAACCGACAGAACAGGAACAGGAACACGAAGCGTTTTTGGTTACCAATTACGCTATGACTTGTCGAAAGGTTTTCCTTTGGTAACGACTAAAAAAGTTCATTTGAAATCTATTATCTATGAATTGCTTTGGTTTATCAAAGGGGACACAAACACAAAATATCTGACAGACAATGGTGTTTCTATCTGGAACGAATGGGCAGATGAAAACGGAGATCTCGGCCCTGTTTACGGAGCTCAATGGAGAAGCTGGAACGGAGCAGACGGAAAAGTAGTTGATCAGTTTTCTGAAGTTATCGAGCAAATCAAAAAAAATCCTGACTCCAGAAGATTAATAGTTTCCGCTTGGAATGCTGCTGAAATCCCGAATATGGCTTTGGCTCCTTGTCACGCTTTGTTTCAGTTTTATGTAGCGGATGGGAAATTGTCTCTTCAGTTATATCAAAGAAGTGCGGATGTTTTCTTGGGAGTTCCTTTCAATATTGCAAGTTATGCGCTTTTATTGATGATGGTTGCGCAGGTGACAGGATTGGAAGTTGGCGATTATGTTCATACTTTTGGTGATGTTCATATTTACAACAATCATTTTGAACAGGTTCAGAAACAGCTATCGAGAGAAACAAGACCTTTACCCACAATGAAACTGAATCCTGAAATCAAAGATATTTTCGATTTTGATTTTGAGGATTTTACTTTAGAGAATTATGATCCGCATCCGGGAATTAAAGCGCCGGTGGCGATATAAAAAAATATTTTCCGATTTGAAAGTTCTTTTTAAATATGTAATCATAATTCTAATCTTTTTCAGTTGTAAAGAAGAAAAAAAAGAAAGGAAAATGGATATACCTCCTATCGGTTTGGTTGAGATTATGAGTTCAAAAGAAAAAGGGGTTTTTGACTCTATAAATGTTCCATCAAATCTGAAAGAAGAAGTGCGAAAAATTTCTGTATCAAATTATTTTGATACTGGAGTAATTGGCAACCAAAATCCTAATATTGAATATATAACTCCCTTTTCTGAATTTGAAAAATTAAAAAAGAAAGCTAATATCAAAGAACTTTATCAGTTAACTTTTAATAAAAACTTGGCGGTTTGTCTCTATTCATATATAACAGTCGCAGAAAAAATCCCCAAACTCACACCTATTTTTTATTCGCGCCTTTTGAATATTAAAAAACAGATCTATTCACAAAATGGTTGCTTGATAGGCGATTTATATCCTTCCGAAATTTTCTACAACGAATATTCAGGAAAAGTTGATGAGAAAAATGAAGAAACAGATTTAATACTAAAAAAACTCGACAGTATTTCTATCTATAATAAAAACACAACTACTTATGTGCTGAATCAGGCATTAAGGCATAGAATTTATCCTGAGTATTTTCAAAATAGATTTGAAGAATTGGCATTCGAACAAGACAATCCATATGTGATCTTATATTTAAGCAAAAATTTTAGAGAACAGTACAAATACAAACTTCAGAAAAGTATCATTTCTTATCTTATAAAAGTAATTAATGAGCCATATACTGATTATAGTAAAAATACATTGATAGTGGAATTAATGAAATTCAAAAATCCGAAGAATAAACGTCTAATTGAAAATTTTTTAGAAGACAATTTCATTTTAAAGAACAACAAAGAGGTTAATCAATTAAAAAAATCAAACGGAATTACAAAATAAGTTATTATATAGTAACTTTAAATGATTGTGAAAGACCTATTAACATCATTGATCAAAAATAATAAGAATATATAATGAAAAAGATTTTAATTGCTGCACTTTTCTTAGGTGCAATTCTTAATTCAAATGTTGCCTTCGCACAAACTGAAACTTCAGGCAGAAATCCTGTTTACAGAGCAACACACACCAAAACGACAGAACTAAAACATACCAAACTGAAAGTCAATTTCGATTATCAGAAAGAACAGATGAATGGTGAAGAATGGCTGACAGCAAGTCCATTCTTTTATACTACGAACGAATTGGTTCTTGACGCTAAAGGAATGCTGATTCATGAAGTTGCTTTAGACAAAAACGGTTCAAAACAACCTCTTAAATTCGATTATAAGAATGATGTTCTGAAAATTACACTCGACAAAACTTATCAGAAGAATCAGGATTATACTGTTTACATAAAATATACCGCTCGCCCAAATGAAGTAAAACAAGCTGGAAGTGCTGCAATTAATGATGCGAAAGGTTTATATTTTATCAATGCTCAAGGCAAAGACCCAGATAAACCAACTCAAATCTGGACTCAGGGCGAAACAGAATCTTCATCTGCATGGTTTCCCACTATTGATAAATCCAACCAAAAAACTACTCAGGAAATCTACATGACCGTTCCTGATAAGTACGTGACGCTTTCTAATGGTATTCTGAAAGATTCTCAGAAAGAATCCGGAAATCTGAGAACAGATCATTGGGTGATGGACAAGAGACATTCGATTTACCTTTTCTTTATGGGTGTTGGAGAATATGCTGTTGTGAAAGATAAATGGAGAAATATAGACGTAGATTATTACGTAGAAAAAGAATATGAGCCTTACGCAAAACAGATCTTCGGGAACACACCCGAGATGATCGAGTTCTATTCCAAACGATTAGGCTACGACTATCCTTGGGCAAAATATGCTCAGATTACGGGAAGAGATTTCGTTTCCGGAGCAATGGAAAATACAACTGCTACCCTACATCAGGAATCCGCTCAGCAAAAGCCTGGCGACCTCATCGATGAAAACAAATGGGAAAACACTATTGCCCACGAATTGTTCCATCATTGGTTCGGAGATCTGGTAACTGCAGAAAGCTGGAGTAATCTTACCGTAAACGAATCTTTTGCCAACTATTCCGAATATCTTTGGCTGGAACACAAGTACGGAAAAGATGATGCAGATTATCACTTGAGAGAAGATCTTTCTGCTTACATTCACAATCCGGCTTTGTTCAGCAAGGATTTGGTAAGGTTTGATTATGCTTCCCGCGAAGATGTTTTTGATGCAATTACCTATAACAAAGGAGGTGGAATTCTTCATATGTTGAGAAATTATCTTGGTGATGATGCATTTTTCGCTGGCCTGACAGATTATCTGAAAACGTACGAATATCAAAACGGAGAGGCTCATCAATTAAGATTATCTCTGGAAAAAGTATCCGGTAAAGACCTCAACTGGTTCTTCAACCAATGGTACTTTGGAAGTGGAAATCCTAAGTTGAGCTACACCTCTACTTATGAACCTGTGAAAAAACAGGTAACAGTAACAATTAATCAATCACAGGATCAGCCGTTTGAATTTCCATTAGCCATTGATGTTTATGATAATGGAAAGCCTAAGCGTTCTAATGTTTGGGTAGATGCCAAGGCAAAGAATACATTCACTTTTGATTCTTCCAAAACACCTGATCTTATTAATATCAATGCAGATGGAATCCTGCTTTCTGAAATTACAGAAACCAAAACACCTGAACAGAATCTATTACAATTCACCAATTCAAAAGAATTTCTGAACCGTTACAGAGCTTTATCTTCCATCAAAGAGGCAGATGCTAAAAATCCTGCAGTTATCAAATTATTGTCCGCAGCAATTAAAGATCCTTTCTTTAGAATAAGAGAACAGGCGCTGGAACAAATCGATTTGACTAATGCGGATCAGGCAAAAGCCTTGACAGCAGAGGTTGAAAAGTTAGCCTCCAATGATCCTAAGACTTTGGTTCAGGCAGCAGCCATCTCCGCATTAGCTAAAACTAAAAATGCAAAATATGCATCTCTTTTTGAAAAAGGGACAAGTGCTGTTTCTAATGCCGTAAAAGCAGCCTCATTAACTGGAATTGCAGAAACAAACCCTTCTAAAGCAGCTTCTTTAATTGATAAAATTGATTTGGATAATGCTTCTGAAGATGTGATATCATCTCTATTACCAATCATAGTAAAGAATAAAATAGAAAAGCAGATGCCGGCGATCGGGCAAACTGTCGCATTCTACCCTTTCATCAAATTCCAGGATCCTGTTTTAGGGAAAACTGCAGAAGAAGGTTACAACTGGATTATGTCTTCTGACAACCTGAAAGCTACGGAAAAGGTAACCAAAGTTTTGGTTCAGGCAAAGTCTCAAATGCCGGATAATCCGCAGGTAAAAATGATGATCTTACAAATGCTGAAAGACGGACTCAGTAAGAAAATGGAGGTTCTTAAAACTAAACCGAACAGCCCGACCATTCATCAGCAGATCGATGCCATTAATAAAACCATTGATGCCTTCAAATAAGTATTATATTAAATATTATAATCGAAGACAAATCAACTTCGTTTAGTATAATAAAAAAAGCCATCTCACAGTGAGATGGCTTTTTTTAAGTTGCGGATATTTTATTCTTGAACTTTATTTTGATATTTGAAACTTAAAATTAGTCATAAAAACTCCAACCGATCAGAACATATTTAACCTACAACTCTTTCAAAGGATCCCAAAACAAAGTTTTAAAATCTTTGACCTTCCAGTTTTCCTGCACAACCACATTTTCTTTCTCCAGCCTTTCCCGGAAAGAAGGAACAGACAATTTTCCGTTGCTGCTGATGACCCTGTGAGCAGGAACATCCTTTGGACAACCACCCATTGCATTGCCAACATGCCGGGAATGATTGGGGTAGCCCACTGCTTTTGCAATGGCTCCGTAAGTGGAAACCCTTCCTTTTGGGATTAGTCTTGTGATCTCATAAACCTGCTGTTTGAATAGATCGTTCATTTTATTGAAGGCTAATTAAAGTTTAAAATTAATGAAAATTAATTATTAAAACTCAAGCAATTTAAGTTTCAGCTGTACCCCAAAATTATCTTTGAAATTGCTGGTTTCATAATATCCAACTCTGTAGAAAAATGCCAGATTGAATCTTGAACTTAGGAAGTTATTATACTCAAATCCTATTTCCTGGTAAAGATGATTAAGTGGTGAGAAGTTTTCTACAACGTGATATTCCGGATTCTTCAAATCTCCGACGATACCTCTGGCAATGATATCAAAGCTTGAAGTATTTTTCCCAAAACTTTTAAAATACCAAGGGATACGGTGCGATATATAATAGCCGGCAAACTTATCATTGAAATATTTCCCGGACGTCATTGTCGCAAATCCTAAATAACTTGTCAAAGAGAAATTAGATAAAATGCCATTACCACTGTTAGGATCCAAACCACCCATCTCAAAAGCATGCCAGATTGGTGCTTTCCCAACATAATAGCCTCCGTAAACACGAGCTAGCGTTGTACCCCATGCACCACGGAACTGATGTGTAAGCAAGGCATCAAACCTGCTGTAGTTGAACTCTCCTCCTAGGCTTTTGTAACCTTGTTCATAATTAAGATAAGCTTCCGGAAAGTTCTGCTCGTAGGTATATTTCCCATAAGGTGTCATAACATTCCGGCTGTTTGGAGAAAATTTGATAGTTGCCAATGAGCTGAAATTTTCGAACTTCCTAGACATTCCCATAAATACGTAAGGATAGCCAGCTTCTTCATTCTGTTTCTTTCCGGAGACATCCAAGGTCAAAGAATTGGAGAGATCAACCTGATATCCAAATCTGAAGCCATCATATTTATAATACTTATCATTACGGATGGACATTCCACTATTATTAATATTCATCTTGGCACTCCACAGATTCTGACTGAATCTTCCGGAAGCAGCAACGTCATTGAAATATTCTAATCGGAAGAATGAGTTCCTGTTCAAAGTTGTTCTGACATCCACACCTGCTCCATATTTGAAACCTCTGTCTTTGAAGCCGTAAGCCAGATAAATATCAGGAGAAATATATTTATTGAATCGCTCATTTAACTTGAAACCTGCCCCTAATCTTAATCCTTCATATCGATTATACCTGGTTTGTAAGGGACTGATATCCAACATCCCTACTGTAAATTTAGCCCTTAACAAAGCCGTAAGTATCTGTACTTTTCTGTCCAAAGTATATTTTTTGCCAAGACTGTCGATCTTTATATAAGTCAATTTTTCTCTAGTAGAAAGACTGTCTGTTCTGTATTGATTGAGAAGTGACCCATCTGTATTCTGAACACTCATTGTATAACCACTGAACTGAGAGGATTTAAGTTCCACTGGCGTTTTGAAGTCAAAATAATCAGCTTTCATATAAGCATAGTTGCCGAATTTTTTGACACCTTCCATTCTTACTTTCTTTTCTTCTTCTGTCTCGTTGGGTTTCTTCTGCACAGTTTCAAATTCTGACACGCCCATTTTGATCTTGAGGTTTTCAGTTTTCAAAAACCATTTATCATTAATCGGAACCCAGACCGAGGTAATATTACCATCTGATTTTACTTTGCTGTTGCTATCTATCTTTTTGATGGCGTAAGAATCCTTATCAATATAAAGATAACCATTGTATTTCCTCCTATTGACTGGAACTTTGTAATCTACTTGTCTGAATCTGATGACGTAATTCATTCTTCCTTCAATTTCAATGGAATCTGTAAGGAAATATCTATAAAGGCTCCTGTTTTCTGGTAAAATCTCTCTTGGTATTTTGTCTCTGTTGGATCTTAAAGCCAGCATTTCGTAAACTGGATTTTTCAATCCTGAAATCCTGTTATCCAAGATATTGACTTTCTCTCCATACTTTTTGGAATAAAGAAATTCCATTGCTCGTTCCCAGAGAAAAAGTTTGCTGTTTTTTGCAACAGACATCATCTGTTCTCCCTCGATAGAATCTTTTTTGTCTTTCTCTTTCTTAGGAAGCAAGCGATTTGTAGTGCGTGAAAGCGAATCTTCTCTAGCCTCAACAAATCTTGAATAATCCTGAATACTATCTTTATCCAGATCAAAAGACATTTTCTCGTAAGACTTATAAGAATAAGAATCAAGAGCATTCGGAGAATTATCTTTGAATCTTCGGAAGGTTTGATCGATAATTGCCAAAGCTCTGGGATCGCTTGCATTAGTAAGAACAACGCCTTCTATTTGGGTACTTTTAATATTATCCCTGTCAAGAGCCAGTTCCATCACTTTATCAACCACCACCTCATCACCAATGTAATTATTGATTTCCACATCCACTTTAGGACATTTGGTTGTAAAAACGACAATCCCTTTTTCATTGGTTTGTCCCAAAACACGATTATTGCAAGAGACCTTCGCACCCTTGATAGGCTTTTGATTGTCCGATCTGTAAACTGTAAGTGTACTTTGGGAATAAAATATGGAAAAACAAAAAGAGAAAAAAAGCAGATATAGCGATCTCATCATAGTATGATTAGTTTTGAATTTTAAACATTAAGTTTAATCTATAGGCAATTTATCAGCCAAATGTTTAAATTTAATAAAATAAAAAACATCTCACAGATAATACGAGATGTTTTAATAATTTATTTTTATGATTTTTTAATTCAGTTCGAAGTAATTAAGGTTTGCATTTCCAGCTTCGAAGTACAGTCTTAACTTGTTTTCACCTGCCTTAAGGTTTACATTATCAACCGAAACAGTTTTCCAAACATTTTTTCCTGTAGGTGGTAGTTTTATATTTGCCAGGTCATCTCCGCTTACAGTCTTGATTGTCAATTCAGAATCCTGACTTGACTCATTATTATATCTGATGCTAAGTTTATACTTTTTTGCCTGAGCACTTTTCAAAGTATATTGAAGCCACTCCCCCTTTTCGGTTTTTCCAACATAATATTTATTAGTTATCTTATCATTACAAAGATAGATATCAACACCATCATTTCGCATTTTATTTCCTGAATTCCATTCCGTGCGATTGCCAGTTGACACCCAAACATTTTGGAAATCATTGTCAGAATATGCACTTCCAAATCTTCCCAAATCATAGTCTGTTGCAAATATTCTTCCTGGGGCAATGTGTTTTTTGTAAGGTTTCGTAGATTCATCGTTCACTTGTCGGAAC
>Ga0116227_10013157_pt1 | contig 13131 bp, 10 predicted proteins | sample S1TSphgellanicum_FD_89693 | JGI IMG/M metagenome (GOLD analysis project Ga0116227, IMG submission 89693) | Host-associated microbial communities from peat moss isolated from Minnesota, USA - S1T2_Fb - Sphagnum magellanicum MG | ecosystem: Host-associated > Plants > Peat moss > Unclassified...
CAACTCGCCGTGAGCTTTTATTTGCCAACCCGAACCGGCCCGACCACAACACATGACACCGGAATCCAGACGGCCTTCATCACGCTTGAGGGTGATTTCACGGCAGCGCTGGCACTTCCAACCGGTGAGGTTTCGAGCGCGCGATTCTTCCTGACCGACGTCGAGGTCCAAGGCGGCGCCGATGCACGCTCAATAGTCGCATTTGGCGATTCGATCACCGATGGGTACCTGTCGACACAGGACCACGATGCTCGCTGGCCTGACGCTCTCACCGGCCGTTTGCAGGCCGATCCTAAGTTGCGGGCGATTGCCGTCGCAAACGCCGGTATTAGTGGCAATCGAGTACTGCACGAGGGGGTTGGACCGAGTGCCCTGGACCGATTCGAACGCGATGCGCTGAACAAACCCAACGTCCACTGGATTCTCGTTCTGGAGGGTATCAATGATATCGGTGTGGCAGGCGCCCCGCCGAAGCCCGAAGACGATGTGTCTGCCGCCCAAATTATCGACGGCCTGAAAACCCTGGTTGACCGCGCTCACGCGCGTGGGATTAGGATCTGGGGTGGAACCTTGACGCCGTTCGGTGGAGTTGACTGGCCGTACCATACAGCGGCAGGCGAAATAAAGCGCCTCGCGATCAACAAATGGATTCGCACCTCCGGAACGTTCGATGCCGTCATCGATTTCGAGCAGGTGATCCGCGACCCATCCAAACCCGATCGCATCTTGCCCGCGTTTGACAGTGGCGATCATCTGCATCCTAACGACGCCGGCTATAAGGCAATGGCGGACAGTCTCGATCTGCGGCTGTTTCGCTAGCGTGTTGGTGGGCCCGCTCGGACTCGAACCGAGGACCAAGGGATTCACTCGACCCCGCCGTTTCCGGTGGGAGTGGACTATCTCTTCACCCCCTGATCTCGTCGATCACTGGGTGCGGGACGCTCTAGCCTGTCATTAAGCGCACTCGAGCGCTCAGGTAGTCTCTGCACCTTCCGGCGGTGTACCGCCGGCTTGGCTCAGGGTTGCCATCGGCCGGGCCGTTGAGGTTTCCCTGAATTCATCCCGTCCACTTCACACCTTGCGATGTGAAGGCACCATTATTGATGAGTCCCCTGCTCTAACCAACTGAGCTACAGGCCCGACGCTGCGCATCCTACCACGGCCGACGTCGGCGCCGGACTTGCGGTAAGGTGCGACCGCTATGAGCCGCCCTACGCTACCCGTGCTGCCAATCCACGATGCCCTGCCGGCGTTGACGCGCGCGTTGCATGAGCATACCCGGGTGCTGCTCATGGCTCCGCCAGGGGCCGGCAAATCAACCATCGTCCCGCTCGCTCTGTTGGCGAGCCCGTGGCTGTCGGATCATAAGATTCTGATGCTCGAACCCCGCCGGCTGGCGGCCCGGGCGGTGGCGAACCGCATGGCGCAGCTCTTGGGCGAGCCCGTGGGCAAAACCGTGGGCTATCGGACGCGTCTGGACACCCAAATCGGCCGCCACACGCGCATCGAAGTCGTCACGGAAGGCATCCTCACTCGGATGCTGCAGAGTGACTCCGACCTACCGGGCATCGGACTCGTGATCTTCGACGAATTCCACGAGCGCAGCTTGAACGCCGACCTGGGTCTCGCGCTGTGCCTGGAAAGCCAGGCCACCTTGCGCGAGGACCTGCGCCTGGTGGTGATGTCCGCCACGCTCGACCTCGCACCGCTCGCGGCACTCCTGGGCGGCGCGCCCATGGTGACGTCGAGCGGCCGTGCGTTCGACGTGGCGACGCATTACGTCCCACGCCGGCCGGAGATCCATCTCGAGCTGCAGATCGCCCAAGTCATCCGTACCGCGTTGAGCGCCCACGAGGGTGACGTGCTCTGTTTCCTGCCCGGCGCCGCCGAGATCCGACGCGTGGAGCGCAATCTCGACGCCGCGGGGCTCGGCGCCGGTGTCAGCGTACTGCCCTTGTTCGGCGAACTCGCCGCGGCGGGTCAAGATGCCGCGCTCGCGCCGGCACCCCCGGGCAGGCGCAAAATCGTGCTCGCCACGACCATTGCCGAAACGAGCCTGACCATCGAAGGCATACGCATCGTCGTCGACTCCGGATTACGCCGGTATGCCGAATTCGATGCCGCAACCGGCATGAGCCGGCTGGTCACCGCCAAGATCTCGCAGGCCGCCGCCGAACAACGGCGTGGTCGGGCCGGACGTATAAGTGCGGGATGGTGCTATCGATTGTGGTCTGAGGGCACCCAGTCAGCCCTGGCGCCGCAAACCGCTCCCGAGATCGCGCATGCGGACCTCGCGCCGTTGGCCTTGGAACTCGCCTGCTGGGGCGCCTCCGACGCAAGCGCTCTACGTTGGCTCGATCCACCGCCCCCCGCGCCCCTGGCGCAGGCCCGGGATCTGCTGCATCGCCTCGATGCACTCGACCGCGCCGGTCGTATCACGGCGCATGGCCGAGAACTCGCGCAGGTCGGAGCCCATCCGCGGCTCGCGCACCTGTTGGTGCGGTCGACCATGCTCGGCGCGGCGCGGCTGGGTGCCGACCTCGCGGCCATCTTGAGCGAACGCGACATTTTGCGCGCCGCTCCCGGAGCCCGTGATGTCGACTTGCGCCTGCGAGTCAGCGCCTTGCGAGGCGACGCTCGCGGACTGCCGCCCGGGATCAGCGTCGACCAGCGCGCGCTGACCCAAGCGGCCCGCAGTGCGGGTCAATGGCAGCGCGAATTCGCGCGCGGCATGCCCGACACCGCCGATCCCCACGACGCCACGGGCCGATTGTTGGCTTTGGCCTATCCCGACCGCATCGGGCGAGCGCGCGACACCGGGGGTCGCTACGTGCTCGCCAACGGCCGCGGTGCTCGCTTCGGCGAACCCCAGGCGCTGTCGAAATCGGAGTTCATCGTGGCGGCCGAGTTGGACGGTGCCGAGCGCGAGGCGCGCATTTTTCTCGCGGCGCCCGTGACGCGCGCCGACCTCGAGGCTCTGTTCGCCGCCCAGATCGAGGACACCGATCGGATCGCCTGGGATGATCGTGACCAACTCGTACGCAGCCGCCGCGAGCGCCGTTTGGGGGATCTGGTGCTGGAGTCGAGCGACCTGCGCGAACCCGATCCCGATGCCGTGCTGGCGGCAGCCCTCGAAGGTCTGCGACGGCTCGGGCTCGCTGCGCTACCGTGGACGACCGAATTGGAGCAATGGCGCGCGCGCGTCGCGCTGATGTTGGCCTACTCGGTGCCGTCTCCTGATCCCTGGCCCGACTTGAGCGACGCGACCTTGTCGGCCACGCTCGACGCTTGGGCACCCCAGTGGCTCGTCGGTTGCACGCGCCGCGAGCATTTCTCGCGGGTGGATTTGGGCAATGCGCTGCGCACCCGCCTCACCCATGCCCAGCAAGTCATTCTGGATCGCGAAGCCCCGACTCATTATGTCGTGCCGAGCGGCTCGCGCATCCCCATCGATTATCTGGCGGGTGATCCGTCCATTTCGGTGCGGCTGCAGGAAATGTTCGGCTTGCACGCCACGCCGAGCGTGGCCGCCGGGAAGGTGGCTCTGGTGCTGAAGCTTTTGTCGCCGGCGCACCGTCCGGTGCAGATCACGCGCGATCTGGTCAGTTTTTGGGCCCGAGGCTATGCCGAAGTGAGAAAAGACCTCAAAGGACGCTACCCTAAGCACTATTGGCCGGACGATCCCTACACGGCGGCGCCGACGGCCCGTCGGTCGAGGCCGCGTCCGGCATGACAACGCGCCTGTTTGCATCCAGACGGATTCGTCGCCCGAATACCACAGTGAGCACCCTATGCCTGCGAAAACCCCCTTGAGAATTCTGTTCGCGTTGATCCTGGTGTCGATGATCGTCGTCACCGGGTACGCGAGCAGCCAACAGTCGATGTTCCAATGGACGGGCCTGACCACGGGCCAGGATCGCTATTGGACCATCGCGACGATGTTCGATGCCTATTTCGGCTTCCTGACCTTCTACATATGGGTGTTGTACAAGGAACGACGTTGGTTGCTGCGCGCGCTGTGGTTCATCGCCATCATGGCGTTCGGCAACATGGCTATGGCGAGCTACGTGTTGATGCAACTCGCACGACTGCGTAAGGACGAACCCGCGTCGGCCATTCTCACCGCGCGCAACGGTTGAGGTCGCCATGACGTCGAGGTCGTCATGAACTGGTTTCGTCGCCGCATTCTCGATCCGCTCTGGGCCATGCTGAAGCAGGGCATGGAGCCGCACCGGCTCGCGCTCTGCGTGTCCATCGGCATCGTCGTGGGCAACATACCGATCCTGGGGGTTTCCAGCGTACTATGCGTGTTGATCGCCTTGGTCTTCCGCCTGAATCTCCCGGCGATCCAAGTCGTGCAATGGGCCATGGCACCGACGCAGGTGCTCCTCATCATTCCGTTCGTGCGCTTGGGCGAATGGCTCATGCGTGCGCCGCACCAGCCGCTGTCGATCAAATCCGGCACGGCACTGCTCGCCAAGGGCGTGACGACCGCGGTGCTCGCGCTCTGGGATGCCATCATTCACGCTGGCGTCGCCTGGATCTTGGTCGCGCCGTTCGTCACGTACCTGCTCTACAAGATTCTGACGCCGGTCTTCACCAAGGCCGCGGCCAAGCTCACCCAAGCCGATTCCGCCGCGCAGGCGGCACCCACGTCCGCCCAGACCGCCCCCGCTTCTACCGTCATACCCAGGTAAATCATCATGGATACCACCGCCGAACCCGTGCCCACGTCCTGGTCGATGCGTCTGCTCGAGCGCGACCTGCTGCCCGACTTTTTGGTGCGCTATGGGATCCGCCGGCTGCTCGCGCAGCGGCTCGTCGAGGAAGACCGTGGTGACCCGGAAGCGCAGCAGCAGCATTTGATGAAACTGATCGCGCGCCTGCGCGTGAGCCCGGTGGCCATCCATACCGCCGATGCCAACCAACAGCATTACGAGTTGCCGTGCGGGTTCTTCGAGCGCGTGCTCGGCAAGAATCTCAAGTATTCATCGTGTTATTACCGCACGGGCAACGAGACGCTCGACGAGGCCGAGGACGCGATGCTCGCGCTGACCGCCGAGCGCGCGAAACTCAAGGACGGCGACCGCATCCTCGAACTCGGCTGCGGCTGGGGATCGCTGTCGCTCTGGATGGCGCAGCACTTCCCCAACTCGAAGGTCACCGTGGTGTCGAATTCACGGACCCAGAAGCGCTTCATCGACGCGAAGGCCCGGGAGCGCGGCCTCGCCAATCTCGAGGTCATCACCTGCGATGCCAATCAGCTGGCCTTCCCCGAAGGCACCCGGTTCGACCGCGTCGTGTCCGTGGAGATGTTCGAGCACATGCGCAATTACGAGACGCTGATGCGCCGCATTGCCGGCTGGCTCGAGCCCGGCGGCACGCTGTTCGTGCACATCTTCACGCACAAGACCTATGCCTACCCATTCGAAGTCCGCGACGAAAGCGACTGGATGGCGCGGTATTTCTTCACGGGCGGCATCATGCCGAGCGATGATCTGTTGCTATATTTTCAGAACGATCTGCGCATCGCCGACCATTGGCTCGTCGACGGACGGCATTACCAGAAGACCAGCGAACATTGGCTCAAGAACATGGACGCGCATCGGGCCGAGATCGAACCCATCCTGGCCGAGACTTACGGTGCCGACCAGGTCAAGCGCTGGTGGGTGTATTGGCGCGTGTTCTTCATGTCCTGCGCCGAGCTCTGGGGCTATGCGCAGGGACGCGAGTGGATGGTGTCCCACTATTTATTCGCGAAGCCCGCCCATCAAATGATCGAGGCGTCCCCGTAATTTTGGACCTTTCCAGCGGCGAGCGGGGACGGCATGTACCCCGCGGCCACCAACGTTTTGACGTTTTGACGTCATAACGTCGCGCTCCGCCAAGGGATATCCCACACCTGCAGCGGCACCGATCGCTGACCTTGCCTCAGGCCTCGCAGCCATGCACGCAGCGATCGCGCTCGATCTGCAAGGTCGCATGATCGATGCGAAACTGCCGTTTCAAATTGGGCGTGAGCGATCCCAACAGCGCGTCCTCAGCCTCACGGTCCGGCACGACCAAGTGCGCCGTCAGCGCGACGCTGGTCGTGCTCAAGGCCCAAATATGCAGATCATGCACGTCCGTCACGCCGCGTTGACCCGATAGAAACGACATGACCGCCGTCGAATTGACGCCATTCGGCACGGCGTCGAGCGAGAGGTTGATCGAGTCGCGCAACAGGCTCCACGTCGTCACGAGGATGATGGCGACGATGACGAGACTCACCAGCGGGTCCAGCCAGTTCCAGCCGGTGAACACGATCAGCGCGCCGGACGCGAGCACGCCGGCCGAGATCCCCGCGTCCCCCAGCATGTGGATGAAGGCAGCGCGTCGATTCAGGTCGCCGTGACTGCCGCTGTGCAGTAACCACGCACTGATCCCGTTGAGGATGATGCCGATGCCGGCCACGCCCATGACCGTCATCCCCGCCACGACCGGCGGTGCCGACAGGCGCATGACGGCGTCGAATGCGATGGCGCCGCACGCCACCAGCAACAGCACCGCATTCGTGAGCGCAGCCAGCACCGACGAGCGCCCCAAGCCATACGTGAATTTCCCACCCGGCGGCCGGCGCGTCAGCACGATGGCGGTCCACGCACAGATCAACCCCAGCACGTCGCCCAGGTTGTGACCGGCATCGGCGATCAAGGCGACCGAATTCGAGAGGAAACCAAACGAGCTTTCGATGGCGACGAAGATCACGTTGAGCGCCACCGCGATCCCCATGCGTTTGTTGATGCCCGCCGGTGTCAGCGCATGCGCGTGCCCGTGACCATGTCCGTGCGGATGGCCGTGACGGGCGTGATCCTCGTGCCCATGATCTTCGTGGCCATGGTCGGGGTGGCCATGGTCGCCATGGTGCGCGTGGTCGTGATCATGCGCATGGTCGTGATCAGGGGAATGTTCATGTGCCATTGGATGCCGGATCCTTGAGTTGTTCGAACGTCTGCAGGCGCCAAAGCCGCGGAAACAACCAACTCGCCCAGGCGACCGTCACGGCCAATGTTACTACGCCGCCCGCCACGATCGCCGGAACCAGTCCCAGCCACGCCGCCGTGAAGCCGGATTCGAACTCGCCCAGCTCATTGGACGCACCGATGAACACCGAGTTTACCGCGCTGACCCGGCCGCGAATCCCGTCCGGCGTCTCCAACTGGACGAGCAGATGACGGATGAACACACTGACCATGTCACCCGCGCCCAACAGCACCAAGGCGATCAATGCCACCCAAAAGCGGCTCGTGAGCCCAAAAACGACGGTCGCCACGCCAAATAGGGCTACCCCGCCGAACATGTGTACCCCGACACGCCGGTTCACCGGGCGCCAGGCCAGCCACAATGCCGTCAACCCCGCGCCGACGCCGGGCGCCGCCCGCAGGAACCCGAACACCTCCGGACCCGCGTGCAGCACGTCCTTGGTGAACGCCGGCAACAGCGCCGTGGCGCCCCCGAACAATACCGCAAAAAGGTCCATCGAAATGGCGCCCAGTACCACTTTGCGTCGCCAAACGAAGCGCAATCCTTCGAGCAGGCTGCTCCAAGTGGCTTCCTGCCGATCGGCCGGCAAGCGGCGAATTCGCAACAGCAACAAGAGCGCCAGGGCCGAGGCCAGCGCCGTCGCGGCCGTGCCGTAGACCCATGCGGCACCGCCATAGACTCCGTGTACCGAAGCACCGAAGGCATACACGATTCCACCGATGCTCGGTCCCGCAATGGTCGCGACCTGAAAGGTCGATGAACTCACCGCGATGGCATTGGGCAGCGACTGCAGCGGGACGAGGTTCGGAATGAAGGACTGCGTGGCCGGCATTTGGAATGCCCGCGACACGCCCAAGAGGGCGAGCACCAGATAGATGGGCGCGATGCTGGTGACCTTCGCCAGGGTCAGACCCAACAGCAGCAGCGCGCACATCAAGCCGACGAGCTGACACAGCGTGATGATGAGACGCCGGTCATATTGATCCGCAGCATGGCCGGCGAACAGCGACAGGCACAGGAACGGCACGAACTGCGATAGCCCGATGAATCCCAGATCGAGAACGCGGCCGGTGATGTGATACACCTGCCAGCCGACCGCGACGATCAGCATTTGCGTCGCGATGGCCGATAAGAACCGTGCGCAGAGATATAAGGTGAAGTCGCGGTGTTTCAACACCGCGAATCCACGCGTGATGCCGGTGGAACTCAGGGGGGATGCCTCCGGCGCGCATTGTACACCCGGGACGGGTGCGCGCCGTTAGAGCCCGAGCGCGCTCAAGGACGGATGGTCATCCGGACGGCGCCCCAGCGGCCAGTGGTACTTGCGCTCGCCCGCGGCGATCGGCAAATCGTTGATGCTCGCCATGCGCAAGCGCATCAAACCCGCATCGTCGAACTCCCAATTCTCGTTGCCGTAGCTCCTGAACCATTGATCCTGCTCGTCGTGCCATTCATACGCAAAGCGCACCGCAATGCGGTTCGCCGTGAAGGCCCACAGTTCCTTGATGAGGCGGTAGTCGAGCTCGCGTGCCCACTTGCGTACGAGAAATGCCTCGATGGCGGCACGACCTTCGAAAAACTCGCTCCTGTTGCGCCAGCGGCTGTCCGGCGTATACGCGAGAACCACACGCGCCGGATCCCGGGAATTCCAGGCATCTTCGGCCATGCGCACCTTGAGTGCGGCCGTGTCGGCCGAGAAGGGCGGAAACGGCGGCCTGGCCGCGCTCAAGCGGCACCCACTGGCAGCGGGCGGCGCCGCGTCACCCAGATCAACGATGCGCCCAACGCGAGGCAGGCGATCAGACTCAATCCCGCATCCGCGGCAAAACACCCGTTCACGCCGTCTCTCCCATAACCGAATCCATCGACGAACAGCATATAGGTAATCGGCACATTGAACGCTGAAGTCACCAGACAGTAGGTCGTGGCGGCCAGCGGATTGCCGCGACCAATGGTTTCGAACGCGATCGCCACCGACGCGGTGATGGCGAGCGCCTGAAACACGTTCTCGCCGATCAGCGCCACGGCGAAGGTCATCGGTGAATGCGGCAGTAAAATCAAGGCCAGCGTGAAGATCGACCCCACGACACCGATGCCCAGATACAGAAGCCGCAGCGGCAGCACGTCATCGATCAGGGGATAGAGGAAACACCCGACGATCCCTCCCGCGACCACGCCAACTCCCGCGACCAGCGCCACGAATTGGCTCGACGCGTGGAAGTCGCTGCCCAGTCCGCTCAGAAAGTTCGTCAACGAAAACGTCGACGCGGGGGCCAGAAACAGCACGATCGCGATCAGCACCTCGCGACGCTTCAAGAGCTGCAGAACCTCCCCGAAGAACCGGGAAAAACTTTCTCTGGCCAGCCGCCGGTCCGGGCCGGGCGCCGGCATCCACAGGAAAACGAGCGTGGGCAGCAACACGATTGCGCCCAAGACGAATGCCGCAGCCACTGGCGACAGGTGTCGGATCACTCCATCCGCGCAGGCCGCCATGACCCCGCCACCGCCCAAGTTGCTGAGCGTGACCCACATACTGAGCCGGCCCTCTTGCTGCGTCGACACGATGCTCGACAACCAGCCGCCGAGCGCGCTTTGATAAAGATTCGCGAAGAAATACCCCGCGATCAGCGCACCCTCGACGACGGCGAGGTCATCGAGGTTCAGCAACGCCACCACCAACAAAACCGCGGCCGTCACAGCGGTTGCGACCGCGTACCAGCGCCGGCTGAAGCGCACGTCGAGCATCGGACTGAACAGGAACGTCCAGATGCCCGGCGAGGCCATCGCCGCCGTCATGCCGGCGATGGTGACCTCCGGCACGTGCCGCCCGCTCAACCATTGCGGCAATGAGATCAAGATGATGCCGCCATACATGCCGAACACGGCATTGGTCATGCCCATCAACCAAATGGGTGCGCGGCGGCGCTGAACCATGCGTTACTGGGACGCCAGTCTCATGGACGAGACGAACGCCCTCGCATGTACGAGCTCCGGCCGCGCCGAGTCGCGGCCATCATCGGTGTTCTTGAGAAGTGCCGCGTAAAACTCGCCGGCTGCCGCGTTGTCCCCTGCCGCTTCGGCGGCGCGCCCGGCATTGAACAGTCCGTTGAAGCGGCCGGGGCTCAACTGCAGCGCCTTCTGGTACTCGAGCAACGCGTCGCGGGGTTGTTTGAGATCGAGAAGGATGTCGCCCAGCATTTCACGCGCCGGGATGTCGACCTCACCCTGGCCCACTTCATCCTGCAGATCGGCGGCCTCGCGCATGTGCTTCACCGCCGCGACGGGGTCATCCTCCGCGAATGCGATCCAGGCAAGCATTTCGGCCCGGTCGATCCGCACCCGGGTGCCGCCCGCAAGGTAGGCCCGTTTGCCCTTCTTCACGTCGTCGAGCAACGCATCGTACGCAGCCAGATCCGCACGCGCCCGCTGCGGCTGGTGCAAATGCCCGTCCGCAATCGCGCGCGCCCACTGGGTCAGCAGCTGGGTGTCCGGCGGTGCCTTCTTGATGGGCTCGAGCGCGGCCGTGGCCTGCCAATCGCGCATTTCCAGTCCATAGAAAATCGGGAACTTGGCGCGGTAATACGGAAACATGCCCGTCATGTAGTGATCGCTCATGTCGGGCATGGCCTCGAAGTGATCGAGCGCGCCGGCCACGTCGGCGAGAACGGCCTTGGCGTGCGCGTCTTGACCGCTTTGCAGGTACGCATACATCAAGAAATCGTCCGAGTGGAGCTGATCCATGGACCCGCTCATGTGGCGTGCTTCGGCCGCGTGCGAGGCCGCGATCGACGCCACCTGTGAATCGATATCCGCCTGCCACATCCCCAACCGCGAAAAAATGTGTCCGGGCATGTGGACCGCATGCGGACCCGACGCGGCGATCTCCCCATAGTGATTGGCCGCCGCGAGGCCCTGCGCCGCCAGCGACGGCGTATCGCAGGCGTGGATGATGTAGTGCACGACGCCGGGGTTGTCCGGATACCTGACGTACAGCGGGCGCAGCACGTCCAAGGCCTTGCGCTCCTGCTTGAGGCTCGTGTCGTCGGGCGATTCCGCCGCGAGCAGCGCCAACGCATAGAACGCACCGGCATCGACGTCGCGTGGGTAACGGCCATGCAACTCGCCCATCGCCGCCGCGTACGACTCGATGCGCGCCTGATAGTCACGCTGATCGGGCCGGAAGAAATCGCTCGCGGCCGCGACATACTCGCGCTCGCGTCGGGTCTTGGCCGGATGAGCCTCGGCCGCCTGCATTTCCTGCCACGCACGCGCCATGACCGCATCGCTGGGTCTGTCCCAAATTTGATGGAAAAGGCTCAGGGCGATGCCCCAATGCGCCATGGCACACGCAGGATCGGCTTTGACGATCAGCTCGAACTGAGGTTGTGCTTCGTCGTACCAAAAGTCGTGGAGCAAGGCGACGCCCCGATTGAAGCTCGCGTGCACGGCAGGCGCACACGACTCCGCGAACTCGACCGAGCCCAGCCGCTCACCCGGCGGCGGCGCGAGCGCAGACCCTGACGCGGTCGGCGCTCCCGCGGCGTCGGCTGCTGCGCATGCCGGCATCGGCAGTAGTACGGACAGGGTCAGCGCCGCGAGACTGATGGCCAGGGACACTGCGGCCGCAGCGGCCAAGCCAGGCCTACCAGTCGCCTTGATGTACGAAGATGGAGTCACGGCTAAAGAATATAGGACCGCGCGCATTTCTGCCTCAACGCTCACGGCCGACGCGGCTCACGTGGAATACTCGGACAGGCTTCTTGCGACGTCGACCGACGCCGCCTCGCCTGGCTCCGACTCCTCGCCCAGAAAGCCGCCGCTTTGGTGAGCCCAAAGCCGCGCATACAGTCCGTTTCGAGCAAGCAAGGCGTCGTGACTGCCCTCCTCGATCACCCTACCCGCATCGAGGACGATGAGCCGGTCCATCATGACGATGGTCGACAATCGATGCGCGATGGCGACGACGGTCTTGCTGCGCATCAGCAGCGTGAGCGTTTCCTGGATCGCCGCTTCGACCTCGGAGTCCAACGCGCTGGTGGCCTCATCCAGCAAGAGGATGGGTGCATCCTTGAGCATGACCCGAGCGATGGCGATGCGCTGGCGCTGTCCGCCGGACAATTTGACGCCCCGCTCGCCCACATGTGCGTCGTAGCCGTGCCGGCCGTGCGCATCGGTCAGTGAACCGATGAACTCATCCGCCTTCGCGCGACGCGCGGCCACGAGCATGGCCTCGTCCGACGCATCCGGCCGACCATAAAGAATGTTGTCGCGCACCGAACGGTGCAGCAATGACGTGTCCTGGGTGACCATGCCGATCTGGCGTCGCAGGCTCTCCTGGGTGGCCGCGGCGATGTCCTGCCCATCGATCATGATGCGTCCCGCTTCGACATCGTAGAACCGCAGCAACAGATTCACCAACGTGGACTTACCGGCACCGGAGCGACCGACCAGACCGATCCGTTCACCAGGCTTGATGACCAGCGACAGCCCATCGATGACCCGTTTCTCGCCGCCATAATGGAAGCGAACGTGGTCGAAAACGATCTCACCCCGGGTCACGCGCAACGGTTCCGCACCCTCGCGATCGCGCACGGCGGTACCGCGTGACAGCGTGCGGATGCCGTCCTGGACGGTACCGACGTTTTCGAACAATGTGGCCAATTCCCACATGATCCAATGAGAGATGCCGTTGAGACGCAGCGCCAGCGCCGTGGAGGCCGCGACCCCGCCCAACCCCAAGCGCTGGCCGACCCACAGCCAGATGGCGACGCCGGATATGGCCGCGATGAGCAGCATGCTCATCGCATGATTGACGATCTCGAAGCCGCTGACGAGGCGTGTTTGGCCGCGCGCGGTCACCAGAAATTCCTGCATGGCCGCGCGGGCGAAGTCCGCTTCCCGTTGACCGTGGGAGAACAGTTTGACCGTGGCGATATTGGTGTAAGCATCGGTGATGCGGCCCGTCATCATGGAGCGTGCATCGGCCTGCGCCGTGGCGATTTTTCCCAAGCGCGGTACGTAATAAACCAGTGCCACTCCGTATGCCAGGAGCCAGCCGAGAAACGGCACCAGCAACCACCAATCGAATTCCGCGACCACCGCCGCCAC
>Ga0116227_10013159_pt1 | contig 13128 bp, 13 predicted proteins | sample S1TSphgellanicum_FD_89693 | JGI IMG/M metagenome (GOLD analysis project Ga0116227, IMG submission 89693) | Host-associated microbial communities from peat moss isolated from Minnesota, USA - S1T2_Fb - Sphagnum magellanicum MG | ecosystem: Host-associated > Plants > Peat moss > Unclassified...
ACCACGCGAAGACCGCGCGTCTGTACACAGATTACGGTCTTTTGACCGCCGATGAGTCCATGGGCGAGGACATCCATGAGATCTTCCTGCAGCTCACCGGATTGACCCGTGTGCCCCGCCTGCGCAAGCTGCTGCATGCACCGTTCAGTCTGCAACTGGCGCTGCTCGCTAAAATCGAGCGCGAAGCCGAGCACGCCCGCGCAGGCGGCAAGGCACGCATCATCGCCAAGCTCAACTCGCTGACCGAGCCCGCGGTGATTCAGGCTCTATACAAGGCTTCGCGCGCGGGAGTTCAGGTCGACCTCATCGTACGCGGCGTCTGCTGCCTGCGCCCCGGCCTGCCCGGTGTCTCCGATCGCATCCACGTGCGCTCCATCATCGGGCGCTTCCTCGAGCATTCGCGCGTCTACTACTTCGAGAACGGCGGCGCGCGCGAGGTCTACTGCGGCAGCGCCGATTGGATGGACCGCAATCTGCACCGCCGCATCGAAGTGGCGTTTCCGGTGAACGCACCGGAACTGCAGAAGCGGGTCGTGGACGATCTCAAGTCCTACCTGAAGGACAACGTGCAGGCATGGATTCTGCAATCCGACGGTTTGTATAGTCGCGCCGCGGTCAACGGCAAAAGCTCGGCGCAGATGCGCCTGCTGAAACTATACGACGACCGCGTGGCGTTGCTCGATGTGTAGCGCGAATTGCCGGACACGCTCTCTGATGAAGCCCATCAGAAACGCCGCCAGCAGCGGAGCGAAGATCTGCACGATGGGTCGGTTCGCGACGTGGACCATCTTGGCATCAGCTTGCGGCGACTCCAATGCCTGCAGCCACCATGACGACTGCGGCCGTCTTGTTGATTCCTCTTTGCGCACGCCGGCTTGTTATAAAAGCGCGCACGCGGGCGGCCAAACCGGCATACGTGAGCGTAATGCCCGGTATTAGCACGAACGTCGCCAAGGAGAGCTGCCCATATCCGACGGCACTCAGATGGTTGAGGTCAATGACCGATGGCAGCAATGCAACAAAAAATGCAATCGCCTTTGGGTTGCCCAGAGTCAAGGACAATTGGGAAAGAAAACCTTGCCGAGCGCTATCCGGAACGACGGTGGATGGCTCGTCCTCGATTTTGGCGATCCAGTATTTGTACCCAAGATAGAAAAGGTAGGCCGCTCCCGCGAGTTTTACGATCAAGAACAGGCGGCCCATCGATTCGGCGAGCACGGCCAGCCCGAGCGCGGACAATGACATGAGAGCCCAGTCACCCACGGCGGTGCCGATAGCGGCCGGAATGGTTGCGCGGAATCCAGATTGAAGCGCGCGCGCGATAATCGCCACGACACCAGGCCCTGGAATCGCGATGGCCAGTGCATAAAGCCCGCAATAAATTAGGTACGAATGCAAGGATAGCAACTCGATTCTCCTCCTCGAGGGCACTAAACGATGTTGAGCCGAAACCCCGCGTCCTTGAGATACCCCCGCTCTTGCTCCAAATCTTCGAGGGTGAGCGGGTGTTCCTTCATCCAGCGCTGCGGCAATTCCAAATTCAGGGTGCGTCCCTTGACCGCCAGATGCACCTCCGGCAACGGCTGCGGACTTCGTCCACGATGCAGCAGCACCGCCAGCCGCAACAGCACCGTGAGGAATTCCGCATGCCGGTCCCAGGGGGGCAACAAATCCTCCAGCGATTCGAAGGACAGCTGACGCCGGTGCCCGCCCACCAACGCCGACAGCAGCAACTGCTCTTCGCGCGGAAACCCCGGCATATCGGCGTGCTGCAACAGGTAGGCGCTGTGGCGGTGATACTTGGAGTGCGCAATATCGAGCCCGGTCTCATGCAGCCGCGCCGCCCAGCGCAGCGCCGATTCCGCCAGCGGATCCTCCAATCCCCACTCGGACTCGGTCTGTTCCAGCAGCAGGGCGGCCGTGGCCTCGACGCGGTCCGCTTGGGCAACGTCGACGTGATAGCGCTTTTCCATGGCGCGCACGCTGCGCACGCGCGCATCTTCGTCGGTGAAGCGGCCCATCAAATCGTAGAGCAGACCCTCGCGCATGGCACCCTCGGCCACGCGCACCCGGTCGATGCCGAAGTTCTCGACCAGTTCCAGGAGGATCGCCAGGCCGGCGGGAAATACCGGCGCACGCTCAGCGTCCACATGCGGCAGGTCGAGATCTTCGACGTGCCCGGCGGCGATCACGCGTTCGGCCAGCCCGTTGAGATTGTCCAAGGTGATGTGCGGAGATTCGGGGTTGAGCGCGCGCAGCGCGTCGCCGATGACGCGTACCGTGCCGGAACTGCCGAACGCCTGCAGCCAGCCGAGCTTGCGATACGCCTCGTGAATGGGTTCCAGTTCCATGCGCACGGCGGTGCGCGCGCGGTCGAAGCGTTTACCGGATATGCGGCCGTCATCGAAATACAGGGAACTCAAGCCCACGCATCCCACCGACAGGCTCTCGAGCAGCAGCGGGTTGAAGCCCTCGCCGATGATGGCTTCCGTGGAACCGCCGCCGATGTCGATGACCAGCCGCTTGTCCGGACTCATCGGACTGGTGTGCGCCACGCCCGAGTAGATGAGCCGCGCTTCCTCGCGCCCGGAGATTATTTCGATGGGATGTCCGAGCGCCGCGCGCGCGCGTTCCAAGAACCAGCGCTTGCGCTTGGCGAGCCGCAGAGCATTGGTGCCGACCACGCGCACGCTGTCAGCGCGCATGGCGCGCAGCCGTTGGCCGAAACGTTCCAGGCAGCGCAAGGCGCGGTCGGTGGCGCCGTCATCGAGACGTCCGGTGGACCCTAAGCCGGCGGCCAGGCGCACCATTTCGCGCAACCGGTCGAGAATGACGAGTTGGCCGTGCGAGTAGCGCGCCACCACCATATGGAAGCTATTGGAGCCCAAATCGACGGCCGCGAGCACATCGGGCACCGCCATCCTGGCACCGCCTACTCTGGCCACGTCCATGCGGGCCGCACCCATGCGGGTCGCACCCATCCGCGCATCATCATCATCAAGCCGAAAATGAAGATCCGCAGCCGCAGGTGGTTTTTGCATTAGGGTTGCGAATGACGAATTGCGCACCCTGCAAGTCTTCTTTGTAGTCGATTTCCGCGCCCATCAGGTATTGCGCGCTCATCGGATCGACCAGCAGCTGAACTCCGCGATTTTCGACGCAGAAATCGCCTTCTTCGATTTTCTCATCGAAGGTGAAGCCGTACTGGAATCCCGAACAGCCACCGCCGGACACGAACACCCGCAATTTCAAATTGGGGTTCGCCTCCTCCTTGATCAGTTCGCCCACCTTGCCCGCGGCGGCATCGGTGAAAACCAACACATTCGGGGGTGCAGGGCCAAGATCGGGAACTGCCAGCGATTCAGCCATCGATTGGGAAGTCATGCTCATAGCTACAGTCTACTCGGCGCGGGCGGGTCAATCAAAGATACGCGTCGGTCTGCGACGCCGGTCTACTCCAGGGGTGCGGATTCGTCCGCACCGGGCTCCTGTTTGCCTCGATGGATCAATTTCCCCCGAATGCGGGCGCCCACGGCGGTTTCAATGGTGGTGTAGAGGACGCTGCCCAAAACCTGCGAGCGGGGCCCCAATTCGACCCGCCCGCTCGCCGCGATGTCACCCTTCACCAGGCCGTTCAGGATGATGTTCGGTACCACCACCGAGCCCTCGATGACGCCTGCCTCGCTCACCGACAAGGTGTCGCCTTCTCCAGGCCCGCTCGTGACGTTGCCGTTGATGTACCCATCGAGGTGAAATCCGCCGTCGAACTCCACATCGCCGTTGATGCGCGTCTTCGCACCGATCAGGGTGTCGATTCTGGCCGTGTTATTCGGTTTCTGTCTGAACATCCACATCATCCTTTGAAGGTGCCGCGCCGTTGGCCTCCGTCTCCACCGACATCCCTTGCGCCTTCCATACGAAGGCCTGCCTAAAGCTATGCGCGGCATCCTTGCTGGTGTGAATCTCCACATTGACACGCGTCGGCTCGAAACCCTGCGGCAACACGATCGGCTCGTCGTACTCCTCGAAATACTTGAAGGAGTATGCCAGGCTGACGCGATGGTTGGGCGACGCCTGGCCGAAGCCCAAGGTCATGGGCTTGCCCTGCTGCAGACCGTCGATGCTGAGCGCCGCATTTCCGGTTACTTCCTTGTCCGGCTTGCCGGTCTGCATCAATACGAACTTCAATTCAAACTGGCCTGCAGTCGGCTGCGGCACGATCTGCATCTGCTGCACTTTGACGTGAATGAGCGAGTCGGGTTGCACCAGACCGCGATAGAAGGACAAGTCCTGATTCAGCCGCGCAATCTGGCTCTGCATGTCGCCGAGACTGCGCTGAACGTGCTCGTAGCCCTCATTATCGACGCGGCGCGCCACCTCGGCGGACTCCAACTGCAGATGCAGTTTTTCGTTCTCCGCCTGCAGCTCGCGTATCCGCGAACTCGCCGCCAGCGCGCCGCGCACCGAATCCACCACACGAAAGCCCGCATCATAGCGGCCGATCTCGAAGACTGCGTACAGCACGCAAATCGCCAGCAAGACCGCGCCGCCCCACATCAGCGCGCGGCGGCGCGGCGCGTACGAGCGGACCACCAGTTTCGCGAAAGCATCGGCCATGGGTAATTACCGGCGCGTCACGGTATCATCGACGCGTGCACTGCAACGCGGACACTTGAGGGATGGATTCATGCTTTGGCTGAAAGCCATACACGTTATTGCTGTGATCACTTGGTTCGCGGGCCTGTTCTACCTACCCCGCCTGTATATGTACCACGCGGCAGCCCACGACACGATCAGCTTGCAGCGCTTCGTCGTGATGGAGCGACGCCTGTTCACCATAACGTCCATCGGCGGCACACTGACGCTGATTTTCGGCATCGCCATGCTCATTGGCGCTCCTGGGTATCTCGCCATGGGGTGGTTGCGAGTCAAGCTGGTATTGGTGTTGATGGTGATCGCTTATCAAGGCTACTGCTTCAAGCTGTTGCGTGATTTCGCGGCGCAACGCAACACACGCAGCGTCAACTGGTTTCGCGGCTTCAATGAGGTGCTCACGCCACTGCTGATCGGCATCGTGATTCTCGCCGTGGTCAAACCGTTCTGAACTTCACGATGCGGTTTGCACTTCCGGCCACCATTCCGGGTAGGGCGGCAGGCCCTCCGGAAACATCACCTTACCGAGATCGTGCAGCGCCCGCACATAAACGCGGCGCTTGAAGTACACCACCTCCCGCACCGGCGTCCAATAGTCGGTCCAACGCCAGCGGTCGAATTCCGGCGTATCGGTGTGATCGAAGCGCAGCTTCGCCTCCTCCGCGACCAATCTCAGCAAATACCAGCGCTGCTTCTGACCGATGCAACGGTCGCGGACGTACTGGCGCGGCAGCCGATAGCGCAGCCAGCCCCGCGTGGAGCCCAGCACCTCGACATCTTCCCTGCCTAGGCCGATTTCCTCTTTCAGTTCGCGGAACAGGGCGTCCTCGACTTGTTCGCCGCGATTGACGCCGCCTTGCGGAAATTGCCACCCGCGGCCGCCGACCCGGCCGCCCAGAAATACCTCACCGCTGCCGCGCGTAAGGACGATCCCGACATTGGCCCGAAAGCCATCGTTGTCAATGTAATCAATGCCTGGCTGGGTGGACATGAAGTCAATTGTTTCATATCGACGCCCTCTTTGGGGGCTTTGCAGCCCGCGGCTAGACGCTCACCCCGCCCCCAGCTGCACCCGGTTTCGGCCCAAGGCCTTGGCACGATATAACGCGGCGTCGGCCTCCGCGACCAGGCGGTCGGCCAGGGTCTTCAAATCGGCTTCGTGCCGCCCCGGCGCCAAAGCCGCCACCCCCACTGATATGGTTAAATCCCGTGCAACCTGTGAATTGAGGGAGAAGGGCTCGTTCGCGATCACCTCGCGTATGCGCTCGGCCAGGTGGGCGGCTTCAGCCTGGCTGGCATCCGGCAACAAAATGGCCAATTCATCGCCGCCGAAGCGCGCGGCCGTGTCCATGTCGCGGATCTGGCCTTCGACCCGGTGCGCCACCTCCTTCAGAGCCGCGTCCCCGGCCAGGTGCCCATAACCGTCATTGATGCTCTTGAAGCGATCGATGTCGATCATCAGACAGGCGATCGTTCCGCCGCGCCGCTGCGCCCGCGCCAGCTCCTCCTTGAGGCGCTGCTGCAGGTAGCGACGGTTGTGCCAACCGGTGAGGAAGTCCGTGATGCCGGCCCGCAGCAGGCGCGCGCGGTTCACCGCGTTTTCGATGCAAACCGCGGCGACCGCGCCCAGGTGTGCGAGAAAATCGGTGGCATGATGGCGCGTGAAACGCGTCGCATCACGGCTGGCGAAACACAGCGCGCCGGTCGTGCGATCCTTGCGCGGCAGCGGCACCAGCGCGGTGCTCTTGAGGCTGGCAGTGCCCGCTTGCGCCGCGCCAGCTTGCGCGGCGCCCGCTAGGGCGGCGCCCCGAAATAGCAGGTGGTGATCGGCCCCCACGTAAGGCCCAAGCCACGGCTTGTGCAGCACGGCCAACTGCGGGGCCAGACCGATCAGCGAATCGACGAAGAAGATCTGCTTGAACTCCTCCGGCCGATCGCCGCCCGCCACCAGCAAATGCCGGATCTCGTGCTGCGGATCCACCAGCACGACGCTGACGGCATCCAAGGAATACGATTCGCGCAAGCCATCCACCATGACGTGCAGCAATTGCGACAGGCTGTCGGCGCGCAGCAGCGTCAACTCGCGCGCCTGCGTGCGCTTCATGATGGTCTCGTTATTGGCCGCCTCGGCGGTCAATTCGACGATGCGCTTGCGCAGCTCCTCGTTTTCCTGACTCAAAGCGTCGGCATCGAGCATGGCGCGTTCCACGTGGCGTCAGGGATTTGGGCGCACGCTCGCGCGCACGGAGAGATAAGCGCGGCCGCGGTTCATCAGCGCAGCGAATTCGCCGGAGTTCTTCTCCTGCACCACGGACACCAAGCGCTGCACGGCTTTTTGCAGCGCCTCGAGCGACTCACCGCCGTATTCGTTCGAGCTTTGTATTTCGTAATAAAGCTCCGGACTCTCGGCAGCCACGCGGCTCGCCACCTCTAGCTGCGAATCGAACGTGGTGCTCGACAATTTCGCCAGCCGCAACGCCGCCTCGCCGCTGTCGGCCAGCGCCGTGAAGAATGCGATGTTGAGCGCGTGCGATAGACCCAGCACATAGGCAATCAGCCTATCATGCTCGTCGAGATCCATGACGACGCGTTCGGCCATGGTCGGCGCGAACAGGTCCTGCGCTTCCGCCAGTGCTTGTGGGTGGCCGAGGTCGATGAAAATGACGTGCCGGCCAGAGAGCAGCTCGGTGTCGGGTCCGAACATGGGATGCAGCGAAGTGACGCGGCAGCCCGCCTGCTTGAGGGCGTGCAACCCGCTGCGCAGCGGCGTCTTCAAGGATCCTATGTCGAAAATCAAGCCGCGCGGCGCGCGCTGCGCCAGTACGTGCAGCAAATCCGCCGTCGCGCCGAGCGGTGTCGCCAGCACGATCAAATCATGATCGAGCGGCGCGCTTTGCCAGTCGCGCACCTGGTCGAATCCCGTCGGCCCTGTTGCCGGATCCGCGATCGCCACGCGAAAGCCCTGGCTTGCCAGAAATTCCGCGAACCATGCGCCCATTTTGCCGCACCCGCCGATCACCAATGCCCGTTTGCCGCTACCCTGGGCCTGGGCGGCGACGCGCGAGTGCTCCTGGAGGGTCAGTGAGGATTGGATCAGTTGCCGCAGCAGCGATTCGGCCAGGTCGGGCGAAATGCCCAGCCGCCCGGCAGTGGTGCGCGCGCGCAGGATCACCTCACGCTCACGCGCGAAGTCGCGGGTTGCCCGGCCGCTGGCAAGTTTCACGGCCGCCACTTTCTCGCTGAGCGCTTGACGGCGGGCCACCAGTTCCAGCAGCCGGCCATCGAGTTCCGTAAGCTCGGCCCGCAATTCATCGAGATTCATTGAAAGGTCCCATATTTGAGTCAGTCGCAGCTACCATTCTCATATGCGCGACCCGAAAAAGACATTTTGGACCGAAAATCTGCCTGACCCCCTGCCCCTGAATCCGCTCGTGGTTGCGGCGCAATGGCTCGCCAAAGCATGCGCCGATAAGGCCCAGCCCAACCCGAATGCCATGGTGTTGGCCACCGCCGATGCCGCCGGTCAGCCCTCGGCGCGCGTGGTCCTATGCAAGGACATCGTGCCCGACCCCGGCTACATCGTGTTCCATACCAATTACCTGTCGCGCAAGGGATCCGAGCTCTCCGGCAATCCGCGGGCCGCGGTGGTGTTCCATTGGGACCATGTACATCGGCAAGTGCGCGTCGAAGGTCAGGTAGAGGCGCTGCCCGCCGCGGAAAGCGACGAGTACTTCCGGTCGCGCGCGTGGCAGAGCCGCCTCGGCGCATGGGCCAGCCAGCAAAGTCAGCCGTTGGTATCTCTCGATGCGCTCAAGTCGGCGGTTGCCGCGCAGGCCAAACGCTTCGGCATCGACTACGCCGGCCCCGGCTCGCCGGAACCCGAGAGCGTCGTGGCCGACATCCCGAGGCCACCGCATTGGGGTGGCTACCGCTTGCACGCCTACGCGGTCGAGTTGTGGGTCGAAGGAGAATTCCGCATCCACGACCGCGCCCGCTGGACGCGCAGCCACCCCGAGGGTCCCTGGAGCGCAACGCGCCTGCAGCCCTGATGCCCGTTCAATGAATCTACTGCAAAGCCACGATGCCACCTGCCCGCATTGCTGGGAAACCATCAATCTGACCCTGGATCTCTCGGTGGCCGAACAGTCTTATGTCGAGGACTGCCCGGTGTGCTGCCATCCCATGGTAATTTCTTACACCGCGGCCGATGGTGAGCTGATCGAAGTCAGCGTCGATGCCGCGTAAAATACGCATCGCGCTGCTGCTGGTAATACTGCTGGTGGTCGCGCTGAAGACGTGGCAGGACCAATACCTCAGCAAACGCTGGCGCGTGCCCTTGTATGTCTCCATCTATCCGATCGCGGCCGACGACAGTGCCGTGACGCGCGACTACGTTGCACACATCGACGCCGATCGATTCAAGCCCATCGACGCCTTCTTCGCGCGCGAGGCACAGCGCTATCAATTGCCGCTGGCCGAACCGTTCCGCACGCGGCTGCGTTCCGAATTGCATGATCGGCCGCCACAGCGCGCGGCCGATGCCGGCATGCTATCGACTGCGCTATGGAGTCTTAAAATGCGCTTCTGGGCCTGGCGCGAAAGCGGCCGCGCCGGCGAGCCGGAGGACATCCGCGTGTTCGTGCTGTATCACGATCCCGCCCTCACGCCCAGCGTGCCGCACTCGCTGGGCTTGAGCAAAGGTCTCATCGGAGTTGTTTACGCATTCGCGTCACCCGAGATGAATGGCGACAATGATGTGGTGGTCGCGCACGAAGTGCTGCACACCCTGGGAGCCACCGACAAATATGATCCTGGCACCGACGCGCCGATTTTTCCTGACGGCTACGGCGACCCGCGCCAGATACCCTTGTTGCCGCAACGTACTGCGGAACTCATGGCCGGCCGCCGCATCGTCGCGCCCGACCGCTGGGAACAAGTATCCAGTCTCGACCAAGTCGTGCTGGGCAACGCCACGGCCGCCGAGATCCGCTGGGTGCACTGAGGAAATCCGCGTAATCTTCTTCAGAGGACACGCGTCAGAAGGAACGCGCAATTTATCACCTAGCGACACAAGGCCGCATCAAATCGGAAAAGCAGTTCGGCAATGAAGATCGTATTTGGTGTTTCAAACGTTAGGAAGTTCATAACTGAGCGGGAAGCCGACGGGCTGCGATTTGGCCCCATATATCGTCCAGGCGACTTTGAGTTCGCCAACGCCAAGGACCCAGCAGGTAACTCGATCCAAATCTCCAGCAGAGGATTTAAGAAGCCCTGAAACGGACGCTCTGCCGCGTCGGCCCCCGGTCCGCGATTGAGTCGCCGCGCTCGATCGGCGATTTAAGTCGGGTAATTCTTCGGCGGGAATTCGATATTCGGTGTATGCCCATCCCATTTATTCGACACGATAGCGGCTGAGCTAGTCCGTCGCTTACATCCGGCCGTTGTTTATGGGAAAGTTTTCGGTCGCACGAAACCTTATGAAGGTAACTCTCGTCTTTACGCAGCGCTACTACTTCGTTGAACGAGATCCCTCGCGACCTTCTTAAACACACCATCCCAATCTTCCGGTTTCTCTTGTCTGTAAATTCTACACGTTGGGTACCAGGGGCTATCCGTTCGGTCCAACAACCATCGCGAATCAGGCACGAATGGCAACATTATCCAAGTGTTCTTACCTAGCGCACCGCTCAAATGGGCCACACTGGTGTCTACGCTGATAAGGATATCCATACAATCACACAAAGCCGCCGTGTCACTGAAGTCATGCAAATCATCAGAATACTGAAGTATCTGGGGATTGGATCGCAGTGTTCGCTTATCATTCTCGCGCACTTCCTTCTGCAGGCTTACATACTGCAGCTCAGGAGGGAGATATCGGAGCAAATCCGCTAATGGAACGCTGCGATTTTGATCATTCTTGTGTACTGGATTCCCGCTCCAGACCAAACCAATACGGGGCCGAGTCTTCTCGCCCAGTTTAGTTTGCCACGTTGCGACTTTCGTAGGGTCACTGGTTAGGTATTTAGCCGAAGAGGGAACGGTGCCTAGTTGGGTCTTGAAGGCCAGCGGTAGACTCAACAGCGGACACTGAAAATCAAAATCCGGCAGAGGGTTCCCTCTTATAACCAGTTGCGATACGCCTTCTAATCCTTCCAGTAAAACACTGAGCGGCTGTTGGACTTCCAGAATCACGCGAGCGCCTAAATCCGCGGCCAATTTTGCATAGCGACAAAACTGCAGCGTGTCGCCGAGCCCTTGCTCGCTGTAGAGCAAGATCCTCTTGCCCGCGATGGATTCCTCTCCGAGCCATAGCGGCTGTGGGAAGTCTCGCTTTTCCAAGATGGATGGGCCGTTGCTGTCCTTCCAGCGCCACTCAAAGTCAATCCATCCTTTTTCGAAGTCTCCAAGTAACAACGAAGTGACCGCCCTCCCAACGTAAGCAGCAGCATAGTCGGGTTTTAACGCGATAGCTCGGTCGTAGCTGGACAGCGCGGCGTCTAGTTGCCCCAATTGTTGGAGCAGCGCGCCCCGCCCCAAATGCGCATCCTCGTAGTCGGGTAGAATGGCGATGGCCCGATCGTAGCTGGCCAACGCAGCGTCCCATTGCTTCAGTTCTTGCAGCGAAACGACACAGGCTATATGGGCCTCGACATAGTCGGGCTCAATCGCGATTGCCTGTTTGAAACTAGCCAGCGCAGCATTGAATTCTTTCAGTTCTTGCAATACTAATCCGCGGTTGAAAAAGGCCGCGGCTAAATTGGGGGCAATAGCAATGGCTTCGTCGTAACAAAGCAGCGCCGCATCCAACTTGTCCAATTGCTTAAATAACGTTCCTTTATTGCAATATGCCTCCACATTTCGTGGATCACACTCTATGGCTTTATCCAACAAATCCGCAGCCAACTGTGGATTACCGGTTTGAGCCGCAATCAGCCCTAACAAATTAAGCACTTCTGAATGCTTTGGCTGCGTCTTGAGGATTTCTTCGTAGAGTATTTTCGCTCCGGCCAAGTTACCGTCATGGTGGAGCGCGCGCGCCCGTTGTAACGTTGCTGGCACATCCAGAGGAGTTATTTTCCCTAACTTTTGTTCAAGCGTGTAGGTGATCGTCAGTTGCATCGGGCGACGCCAAGAATTTCCGGTTTACTGCGTATTAGGTGCGCTTTGGCTGAAACCTGGGCCATTAGGTGGTTCTATTTAGCCGGCGAGATGCTACTCCATAGAGACCGCCGCCGAGTGCACCGAGCGCCCAGAGCGGCAAGGGACCGTCGGTCGCAGGAGGTGCGGCGGTGATACTTACGGTAGCGTCATTCGGAACCAAATTGCCGCCTTGCGATATTATCGAGAAAGTGAGTTTCGTATTGTTCACCAAGTCGCCTGACGGTAGTTGAATGTCAATATAAAAAGCGGCTGATGCATTGGCGGCGATGGACGCGAGAATGCAATTAATTTGGGTGTATTGGCCTCCAGCAGCATTCGCTAATGTGCAGTCGGGAGAACTTCCCGACACCAAAGAGGTACCATAAGGAACCTGAGTTGAAATGATGACACTTGCCGCGGCCTGCGAACTGTTATTGCCGACTACTAACTTATAACTCGCTTGGTTACTTGCGGCGATAGTTCCGTTGCCGGTTAAAGTCAAATTGGGCGTTGACGTACCAGTTAGAGTCGCGCAACTTGACGTTGCGTCGGTATTGCTTTCGAGAACGATAATCCCCGGCGAAGCACCGCTGACGGGACAGCACAACCCCAAAGTCAGCGAGTTACTCTCGCCGCTAAATCCTTGATTAGAGCACGTCGGTGCGCTCGTGTTCCCATCGCTCACGCTCGTCGCAACAACTATCGTCGATCCGGCATTGATGGCGGCTTCTTCGTAATTTCCCGCGCCGAAGATATTGAATTCCGCTGCCGTCCACCCGTTCGCGAGGTCGAGAATACTGTCTGCTACTATCAGCGCATACAGTTCGTTACCAGTCGACACAATCATGGTGTCTGTACCGCTCGATTCTGTCATGCCGATCACGCTCAACTCATCGAGAGAACTGATTGGGACTAACGGAGTGTTGATGTACCCCTCATTGTAAACGCATTCTGTGGAAGTGACACCGGCCCACCCATCCGGACAATTATTTCCGTTGAAATTGAAGAGCCAATACTGAATATATCCTTGGCCTTCTCCCGAGGGCCCATTATTTTCAAAAATGAATTGTTCCCAGCCTAGACATCCGGCAATACCTTTGCATGTAGGCGTCGTAAAATAATTCGAGTTGAGCTGAATCGAGTATTTGTTATTACTGCCATTACTAATCACATTCGTCACGCCCGTGACGCTAACAAATGATCCCTCCGCTCGAGAGATTAAATTCGATACCTGAGCAGTGTCGTCGTTACCGTCGCCTACAGTTTCTGGCCTAGCTCCGCGCGCAGGTGCGTGGGGGACGGGATGACCCTTCATGCAGGGGATTGAGAGCCACG
>Ga0116227_10013161_pt1 | contig 13128 bp, 14 predicted proteins | sample S1TSphgellanicum_FD_89693 | JGI IMG/M metagenome (GOLD analysis project Ga0116227, IMG submission 89693) | Host-associated microbial communities from peat moss isolated from Minnesota, USA - S1T2_Fb - Sphagnum magellanicum MG | ecosystem: Host-associated > Plants > Peat moss > Unclassified...
AAAAAAAAAAAAAGGGGAAGGGGGGGGGGGGGGGGGGGGATTTTAAGGTTTAAACATATGTGAAGTAATATAATTTCATTCTATATTATTTTCAAGAGAGTGAAAAAATTAGTTTGAAGAAATCACATAAAGGTAACAAAGATATCTTTTCTTTTGGTTTTTTACAAAATTTATTTGATTTTTTTTAAAGATTAAGGTTTTTTTTTGTTAATAAATTTTTGTAGTTTAAAAGATTTAAAATTTGGTTTCTAATTTCTTTCCTATTTTTATTTTTTATTTTTTTTTTGCATTATAATTTGTATATTTTGTATAATTTTTTGGGTTTAAGGCATATATCACTAATAATTTTTTTTGTCAAGATTTGGATAGTTAAGGTTGTAATAGGGCTAATGGCAAAATATCATTTGAATTTTTAGGGTTATACCTTATGATTTAATGTTTAAAAATTTGGTTCATATATATCAAGGCTTAAGGTTTATACTTTAAACTTTGCTCATTGTATTGATTTTTGATCTTATCACTTGTTTATATCTATAACATAATTATGAATATCCTTTGCTTCCATTTGTTCCATAGTTGTTAAAGTTCAATGTTTCCTAACCCACTTTTGTTTAAATGCAATACATGTATCATATTTGTGATAAGTCATTAACCATGAAACATAAAAATATTTAAAAAATATTTGATTCCTTGCCAATACATCATGAAATTCATTTTTTCAAAATTATTTATTCACCTTATAGTATGATTTAACATATATAAATGAACATAATGCAAAATTGGTCACATTGATGATACATGGAGTTAGGGTTTCATGTACTATTTACTACTTAATGTGAAAATTATGGTTTAGGTTTAAAGTTTGGGACATATAAATTATTTAACATTTTTTTTATAAATCTAGGGTGCATTTTGGGCAGAATTTTTAAGGTTTAAACATATGTAAAACAATGTAATGTCATTTTATATTTTTTTAAAGACAATGAAAGAACTTAAATTGGAAATATTACCAAATGATAAAATACATACCTTCTTTTGTGTTTTGTTAAAAAATTATTTAATTATTCAAAAAATTAAGGCCAAATTTCTAGTCGGTGAAAATAAGTACATGTGTGGGTATTGCAAAATTATATGAATACCTGGCCCTAAATGCAATACCCATATTCAAGTTCATTTCGATATAACACATAGGTGATTTAAGTAACCTAAGGTGCAAACCCAACCTTAAATGCAATACCCATATGTAGGGTCATTTCGAAATATCTATTATGTAATTTGGGTGGCTTTTCAATGAAAACCAAAACCTATACACAATACTTGCATGCAAGTTCATTTGAAATAATCCATAGGTGATTTATACAACCTTAGGTGAAAAATCAACCCTAAATGCAATACCCACATGTAAGGTCATTTCAAAATAAATGGTTTGGGTACCCAAAATATGTTTTTTTATATATCTAAATTAGTTTTATGATAATTAATTATCATGAATAATTAACTAAAATAATGATTTGAATAATTTATCAACATAAAAAATCTAATTAAAATAATAAATTAAATATCAAATTATTGATTTGATTTTTAGATCTAAATTTGAATTATCTAAATAATTAAGGTTCAACCAAATAAATAAATAAATAATATTAAGAAATAAATGATTATTTAAATACGATAATCAATCATTTACATGATCTATAATAATTTTTTAGTAATTATTTAATTATGACATTATTTGTTGATACTTAGACTAAAATATTTTGTCATATGAATCCCATAAACATTACAATGGAAACTTATATGCAAGTATGGCAAAATATGTTAAAATTCAACAATTATTTATGGACCTATATGCGGGTACTATAATGGATGTTAAAAAATCAACTACTAAACTTATATGTGAATATTACAATGGATGTAAAAAATACCAACAACTATTTATAAGACCTATATGTTGGTATTGTAATGGATGTAAAAAAACTAACAACTATTTATGAAACCTATATGTGGGTATTGCATATTTGAAATGGCCTTATGGAAATTATAATAAAAAGGATGTAATTAACCATATACCCATCAAACAAGTGTGACTAGAAGGAATTATTATATTGATAGAAGATGTACAAATATGGGTGGATAAAAAAATCTTAAAGAACACAATGAAAAAAAAGGTTCTTTATAATATATTAAAGGACCAAAGTTCAAAAATTGGTAATTCAAAAAATGAAAGGGCTGAAAAAACCTAGTTAATTATATAAAGTGGAAACCTTAAACTTTATCATTATCTACAATCTCGTGTTTAGCTCGGTAAGAAGCTATTACATGACGAACAATGTATAGATGGTAGCGTTGCATCTCAACCTAAACTACATTTACAACAAATTCTTCCTTTATTGTGCCCTAAACCCTATAAACACCAAAAAACCACCAAAATTAAACCTTAACACCACCAAAGAAGAAGGTGATAGCAGCAAGTTGTCATTGTTTTCTTCATTGAAACACCACCATAGAAAAAGATGACGATGCATTGTCGTGCCATCGTCTTTTTCTTTTCAAACACATAAAAGAAGGCCACGATGTCATTTTTTTTTTCTTTTTCTCAGACACAAAAAAGAAGGCGATGACAACTTGTTTTCATCACCTTCTTTGCTCTAACAACACCACAAAAGAAGACGATGGCGCATTGTCGTCGTCTTCTTCTTTTCTAACATAGAGAAGAAGGCAACGACAACAAGCTACTATTGCCTTCTTCGCTTTAACACCACCATAGAATAAGGCGTTGGTAGCAAATTGTCGTCGCTTTCTTTGCTACAACAGCACCACAAAAGAGATTATGATGCATTGCCGTTGTCTTCTTCTTCTTAAACATAGAAAACAAAACAATGATAATAAGTTGTTGTTGCCATCTTCGCTTCAACACCACTAGAGAAGAAGGTGATGGCAACAAGTTGCCATTGCCTTTTTTGTTGCAACAACACCACAGAAGAAGACGACAACATATTACCAATGTCTTTTTCTTCTCTGCATCACCACCACAGAACAAGACGATGGCACATTGCCCTCGTCTTCTTCTCAAACACAGAGAAGACAAAACACACAAAAAAACAACAAAAAAAAACCAAGAGAAGGGAGGGAACTTACCTTTAAGCTCCCATTCTGCCTTCTCATTTTTGGCTATTGCTTCTACCTTCCTGCTTTTGAACTTCCATTTCAAGTGTTTTCTCTTAGCATCTTCTTCTTTTCAAGCAAAAGGAAAAAAAACACAAAGAAAAATAAAACCATAGAGAAGAAAAAATATGCAGAGAAAGGAGGGAACTTACTTTCAAACTCTTGCTTTGCCCTTTCATTTTTGGTTTTTGCTTTTGCCCTCCTACTTTTTCCCTTTTGTTTCAAGCATTTTTTCCTACCATTTCTTCTTTTCAAATAGAAGAAAAAAAAGAAAAACACAAAGGAAAAAAAAACATAGAAAAGAAAAAAAATACAGAGAAGGAAAAAAGCTCCATTTTCTTCTCTTGCTTTTGCATTTGGGATGTTGTGCTCTTGCTTTCTCCTCTTCACATTCTTGCAATGTTGAGCTCTTCATCTTCCTCAAGCCTTGTATCTACATCTCTTTGAAGCTTTGAGCTACTCAAGCTCGGGAGCTCTCCCGAGCTCTGGAGATGGAGTGAGCAGAAAATGAGGCGGGGGAGGTAGGTAGGAGGGGAAAATTTTGGGGCAAAGTATGGGGCTGAAAAATCCCTAGGCAGTGTTAGAGGATGTGTTTTTGGTTCATCCCCAAAACGGTTTGAACATCCTCATCCTGAACTGGTGCAGTGGTGGCTGTTGGTTCACTCCAGCCAAGTGAGGGTACTATAGGTTCGAATGAATTTTCAGAAGATTCCTCGGATGAGAAGGGTAAGAAGGAAGCACCTAGAGAAGGAGAGAAAGGGGTGCAACAGAGGGGGAAAAAATAAATAACACCTTCCAAACAAACAAATTTCAAATCATGGATGTCACCAACCCACCTGAACAACAAGGTAAGGATCCCTTAGAGATGGGGTCATCACCAGTATGGCAGACCTTACCTTGGCCCTGGCACAAGTAATCAGGGATTTGGAGGGTAAGATAGACCTAGAGGGTAGGGAAACAGGAATTCTATGGCAGCTAACCCTAATTCCTGTTTTTGAATAGCCCAAGACAGCAGAGCGAACCCTGAAAAACAGGAATTAGGGTTAGCTGCCATAGAATTCCACTTTGTGGAGCCGGTAATGGAAATTGGGACGAGAAGGATGGAAAAAAAAGTCATACCGTCCTATTTCATCCAAAGATGGGATGAAAGACATCCACCCAAAAAAAGAATGAGGCCGTTAAGAAGAAACATCCCTCTCAGCCGAAGGGGTAGGTCCATTCAGCCTAGGAGGTGCACATGTTCCCTCCCATGTGGGAAAGGGGAAGAACGTAGCTCCTCACCCCCTGAAATCCAACGGGAGGACATTTCCCTTTCTCCATTGTTGTTTTGCGCATTTGAGAGCTTGAGAGGAAGAGGAAGAAAGCTGAGAGGGAGGAGAGATTTTTTGCATAGAGAAGGGGTAAAGTGAGTAAAAAAAATCAAGGCTTAGTGCATTGGAGAGAGGAGAGAAGGGTGCTCCCAGTTCTACAAGAAAAAAATAGAGAGCAGCTGGTATGTCGAGTGAGAAAAAAAGAGAAGAAGAAGGTAGAAGGTTTCTGGAGTAGAAAAAACAAAGTTAGTTTTGTGAAAAAAAAAAACAGAAAGCAGTTAGAGAAGAAGGATTTGTAAGAAGGGAGGGTAATCACCCTTGGAAGAAGAAGGAGAGTAAGGAAAAAGCTGCTGTTGCAGAGTATAAACCTCTTAACACAGAGAGTAGTAGGGAGGGAGTAAATAAGAGTTTCGAAAGGAAAGAGGGTAAAGAGAGAGCAGAGGAACTAGGTTCTAGGCCTCATAGAGGGAGAAAGGCTCAGGCATTGGCAGGGGACGGCAAGGCGTTTGGCAATAGCAAAATGAGGGAGGATGTTAACAAAGCCACCCTGAGAAGAGCCACGAGGACAACACAGGAGGCTGCCTTGGCCATGGAAATGTTGGGAGGGTCGCGGACAGTAGCAGAACCTGACCCAGTGGAGACGGTTAGCCGATAGGGCAAGGGCAAGAAAAAGGTTGCCGATGAAGGTAACAGTGATCTCCAACTCCCATCTATGCGGCCTCTGTGGAACATGAAGAAATGGCTCGAATTAGCGGATGACTACAAGTGGGTCGTGATGGTAGGTCTCGATGGGTTATGGAAATTGCATTGGGCCCCCATTAGAGAAGATTTGTTGTTTGTCTTTCTACTAGGATTGAGGAAGGTAGATGATGTTCGAATCAAATCAAAGTTGCTGGGGCAAACGGTAGAGATCACACGACAGGTGATTTCTGAAATGCTCATAGTGCCCCACAACGGACCAGACACGGAATGGTCCAATCCCACACAACTGGGGCTAGCCCGTAGGTGCAGGAACTTTGTGGACGAGACGGTAAAGTCGGGCAAGGAGGGTACAACCCGAGAAGCAGGTACGGTCTCCTCTCCAGCGAAGGCAAAGCCCACAACAGGCAGACAGTAGGGCCCCATCAGCAAGGACACCAATTCCGCCTGGGGCAGCCATTTATGATGTGGAGAGCGATTCGGATGATGAGCGCCTTATTCGAGCATTCTGGCAAGACAACAGAATCATGAGGCTACTGTCACCTCCACCACCCACACCATGTTAGGGAAGCCCTGTACTTTCCCAATAAAAGGTAGGGTCTACCCAAACTGACACCAATGAAATTCCCATGGAAGAATTCTATGATGATATAGGGGCAGAGTCAGCCTTGGAAGCACCTACCATCCCTCTACCAAAGGAGGCAAGGGATTACAGATCTGTAGAAGTCCATCACGAGGAGGGCTGGTTCCCTGAGCACCAAGTGGTCCAAGAATGCCAACAGCCTACAGTCTCTCCTGCACCATCCACTAGGAGTGAAGCATGGCAGCCTTCAGGAGGGAGGGCAGTGAGTCAATAGAGGATGGCCTCCCCACTGCCTATACGCGAAGAAGAGGAAGAACCTACTCTTTCAAGGCAGATATGGACACCCGGCAGTAGGAGGTATAGAGCTTGTTCCCCTACCCCATCCCAGACCTCTGTCCATACTGAGCTACTGGAAAAAAATAAGCACCTTACTGTCAGCAGACAGTTGGCAGCTACTACGAAATTAGGGGATGACAAGCAGAGAGTCGTCATGGTAACCAAGGTCATCTCTGAGCTCAGAAGCTCACTAAGGGAGGTGGAGCAGAGAGCTATTGGGTTAGAGACGGTAGTAGAATAGATGGAGGCATTGGAAAGGGAGAAGGTAGCTGCCATTAGAGGCCAGCAGCAAGTGGAACAGAGGACTTTACTCCAACAGGGGAAGGTAGCAGACATGGAAACGTGCCTTAAAGAAGAAAGAGGGAGGAACAAGAAGCTCACCTGCCGGTTGGACCAGACAAGTGATGCTAATACCCTGTTGGAACACAAGCGGCAAGAAGTAGAGTTGCTGAAAAAGCAGGTAGAGGATCTGGGTTCAAAAGGTAGGCACCTTCGCGATGTGGTGGACATCCAAGTAGAAGAGAAGGTCTCTGGATGAACTACAAGATAGCTATGCTAGAGGAGCACCTGAAGACAAAGAAGGCCGACAGGGAGTTACTGCTCAATCGTCTGAGTGAGTTGAATGAGGAGGTCTTTACCTTCCAGAGCAACCAGGGAGTAACAGCAGCGGAGCAGGACAACAAGAGGGATATGCTACTAACAGAGTTGCAACCATCACAGGAGATTATAGCCCAGCTCGGGGCTAAGCTAGAAATACAAATAGAGATGGTAATACCCGAGCTGCAGACCCAGGTACTTGCATGGAAGCGACAGGCCATGAAATCAGCAACAGCAGATGCCCGACTGGCACAGCACAATGCTTTGTTCAAGGAGCATACCCTCCTGAAGCTTGAAGCCCTGGCATGGAGGCAGAAGTCAGGAAAGAGGGAAGCTAGGTGGAATGAGCTCAAGGGAGAACTGGAACACATCCTCAACGCCTGCCCTTCTTCCCACAATGACAGATGAGGTAGCTTACCGTCAACAATCAGCTGCCTACTGGATGGCATTCCCAGATTTCGATTCTATATACCTCCCTGGCTCATCTAGTAGCTCAGGTGGTAGTAGCGCTAACAAGACACCTCGATTGGAGATAACCTTCAGAACACCGGTGGTAGCAGTCAGGGCAGAAGAGCAATTCAAGACCCCTGTTGGCAAGACTACTGGCTCACCATCCAGGATGGTAGGCGGGTAGTGTGTCAACTTCCCAGCCCATAGAGTAGGAGTTACGAGGACTTAATCCATGGTAGAGGGGGGATAATGTTAAGGGTAGAAAAACTCCTAGTTAACAACTACCTTTAGGCAATCGTAGTAATTATAAGTTACTAGTGGTACTTACCCGTTCTTGCCCAAGGATGAAGCCTTTAGCGTAATTAAGCATGTTAGTTGTCAACCACTAACTTAGGAGGATTTCTAGGAGGGATTTGGATGGAAATCAGCTAATTTCTAGGGGCAGTTGTAGGCTTGTTGCAGAAGATCGCGGAGAGATCCTAACTTCCTCCCAAATTCTGAAGAATCAATGATATAAGTGGACGAGCTGCAAATCCCAAATTCAGAGCGCCAACTAGGGCACTCACTTCCCCTCATTACAATCCCAAACTCCCTACTCCAGATTCCGTTTCTCTTGATGCAATGCCATCAAATGTGGAGAAAAGAATTATGCAAATAGAGCATTCGGCTCTAGATGCTTCAAAAACAGAAACTCTTCTCTAATCTTTTCTGATAGAAATTACTTAGCTTTCTTTGTTTGCCATCCCTTCTTGCTAATCCGGCTTCCTTCAAATAGTCGAAATTTCACCTCCTCTTGAAATCCTGCCAACCAATATGATCCAAAAATCAGCAATTTGTCATAAAGAACAGGAACAGACCTGATGAACATGGTGTTTCTTTTCTGAAACAAGGGGAGCAGAGTGCCCACATTTTTCTCTTTCACCTGCAAAACATAACACACAGAAAACAAAACACAAACTATTCTAGAGCAAGGCATGATCTGCATGATCTTGAATGCTTACAGTAGTCCTGGAATCGCTAGATTAGGGTAGTAACTTAAATTTTTTTTAAGCTTTCCCTTTTACGTCACAAGACATCCAAATTGAGAATTCTATTGAGCTAGTTGCAGTGTCCAATGGTTACCTATTTTGATGGGTTAGAAATTAGAACTACTTGTGGTTAGTTAAAAGCTGAATTAAAATTGGGTCTGGTTTTAGGAACAGTTTCCCACACCATATTATTTTAAGAACTAGACCAGTGTTGGACAGATATCACCTTTGTGGGATATCCGTCAGATAAGGATATTCACTTTTTTTGTCTATGAGGATATTAAATTTTTATTATTTAAAAAAATTTAGATATCTCAGTTGGATATTAGATTTTCACATTTTTATCCGACTTGGATATCAGTGTTTTCTGATATCTGTCGTTTATTTATTAGTTGGATATTAGCAGATCCGGATATCAAACATTCAAAAATTTGCTTGTCAATTATGTTAGGTGTTAGTCTTTGTTTTTGGGCAAAAAATTTACAAAATGCAACATCCTTTTTTTAAAAAGGAATATTTTCATTAGTAAAAATTTTGTGCTCTACAATCAAGAAGTCAAGGACTAAATGTCTTAAATGACTACATAATTTCCTATGGTCATAAGATATTATTTCAAATCTTATGTGAAAAAATTGTAATCATCCTTCAGTGATGCATTTGATTAGTAGATGAGGACATGATAACATGAAAGATGACATCATTTTTTCATTACAGGTTTTCATCGATACAGCATCCATGATTGATGAAAAAGTGATGTGGATGTTCAAAATATCATTTGAAAACATGATTACAATAAAATCAAATAAAATATGATTAAATAATGATTATGCACATGACATGAACAAAATTATGTGTCATTACATAGACAATGTGATCATAAAATTATTTTAAAATGATTAAAAAATGACTGTAAATGATTTAATATGAGCATAAAAAAACATAAACAAATCACATAAAGAACTACGACATGGAGGGAATTCATTTTGATTAATATTATACATATAGATTATATAAGAACTCTTATTAAAATTTTCATAAGTGTACCTGATATATGATCTATTTTAAATATTCAATGTGAATAAATTATTAAATATTACACACTGAAATAAATTTGAACATGTGTAAAAGTATGATATATTATATCAAATTTTAAAATTGTAATTTAAAAATAAAATAGAAACGTGGGATGTGAAAAATATATAATTTATTTTTACATAAAATTTTATCATAAATTAAAAAATAATTATATGCTATATTTGTAAAAATGAATAAAAATTACAAATTTAGAAAATTATTTAGTATTTTAATATTAATTAATATTTTAAAATTAAATAAAAATATTTAGATTAAATTTATACATCATACTATATATATATATATATATATACATATGAGATATAATTGATTTATGATCCATTTATATATATTACTAGTTCTTCCTTTGTCAACTTCACAGGAATACATTCTTCTTAGAACAATGTCTAGTTTCTACAGTTTCTTACAAGTAAGAAGCAAGTCTGTAACCAAAAAGGAGGATCCTACAGAATCTGCATACCCTACTCCAAACAATAGTACAGCTCAGTATGATTTTCTAATTGCTGGATCAAGCATCAAACTGTTGCTCAGATTGGAAGTGAACAATCAACATTCACAGAAGACATAATTAACCTACACAATTCTTGTTTACTGAATACATGTGTAGTTTTGCATTCCACTGACAGGAAACAAACAGTCTAACACTCCTTTGGATATGGTTCCAATCTCTCTGCCCAACCATGAACACCCAGATCATGCCTCTATGGACTCACACATTCCTAACAACAAACATCTGTAACATCTATTTTCTGCCACCTCGTCCAACATGTGAGGGGTTTTTCACTGCTCCCCGCGCTTTCTTCATTTTCTCTGCTTCTGCCATCACCTTTTCTGTGCTCCAGTGTTCAATAAGAGTTTGCCATGCTGCTGGTGAGCACTCTGATGGCCTGTCTCGTCTCTCCTCCCATTTCTTCTTCCAGTTACTGCGTAGGTCTCGGAGCCGGCCCCGGATGTAATTGTACATGACATCTTTGTTCAAAAGGTAAGGTGAGTAAGTGAACTCTTCATTCATTTGTGCATAGATTTTGTCCAAATTAGCTCTTGGTTGTTTCTTGATCTCCAAAATCCCAAAGTCAAGAAATTTATACATGTAGCTCTTGAGCTGGGATTGCCAAAATGTTTTTTCACCTACTATATAACCATTGCAGTTAGTTTTAAGGTTGTATACATGCATCCTGTCTATCTCAGAACATTTTGGCTCATGCAGTTGGATGGGTTGAACACTGTCTCCCTCCAAGTAGTTTAGTGAGCCCGGTATCTCTGACAATTCTGCTGAATCAGGCAAATTGACGAAGCCTGGGATGTCTTGTTGGGGTACAGGGGACCACACAATGCTGTCATACGACTGCCTTAGCTCCTCTTGCTGCTTGCCCTTGTCATATGGTGCAAGACAAGGCTGCCCACTCATGATGGTTGTAGGGTTCAAGATGTCACTGCCTTGTCCAAATGGGGACTGTATGCACGCTGGTTGGGTTGCAATGCACCTTCCTTGGTGTGAGGAGGATGGCTGCCCTTTGTAAGCTGCTGCAATGCAATGCAATTGATCAAGCACAGGTTGCTCAAATTGGCCAACCATTTGCATGGGCAGGTCACAATGTTCCTCCTGGTTGATTATGAACATTGAGCTCAACCAGTCTGCTGAGTCTGAGAAGGTACCAAAGTATGAAGCCGCAGACTCTGCAATGTCTGGTGACCCAGTGCCTGCCAAGTTTCCCACATAACACTTTTGGGTTTTACATGTTGACTCCAGGGTCATGATCTTTTGTTTAGGATCAAGTAAAAGTAGTGCATTTCCTGTAGACATCTTGGAACTACCCTCCGCCCCTCTACCTTTGGGCAACCCTTTTGGTGGAACAGTGTCATCATTTTCATTGTCATTGCCAAGGTCTATATGCTGGTCTTCAAAATCCTTTTGCCTGATACAAAGCAGTGCACAACATTCAGTGGAATTTTTGAATAAGAGGAGCATCATAACAAAAAATCCACAAAATGTAAAACCCCTTGCCAAAACTGGGACTCAGTGCACAATCGTTGGGTTGTGTACCTCTCTTGGTGTGCTGAGGATAGCACCTCATTGTCAGCTGCTGCAATGCAATGTGGTTGACCTGGTACAGGTTGGCCAGCCAGCTCCATGCGCAGGGCACAATCTTCCTCCTGGTGTGTTACTGATGTTGAGCTCAGGTTGACTGAGGAGTGAGACAACTCTGAGAAGTCACAAAGGCCTGCAGGGTCTGGTATGTCTGTCAACTCACTGTCTGCCAAGTTTTTGAAGTCACCCTCTGGGGTTTCCTGCGTTGTCTCCTGGAAGAATCTCTTTCTTCTAATATCAGAATTAAAATGCACAATCTGTCATCAACAAAATGCTATCACCTGGCAGAATAACCAATGAAACAGGGGAAACAAATTGAAACAAGGTGCAGCACAGGAAAGTGCACAAATCATATGGCCAAAGGGGCAGCTCCAAGTTCATGCCAAAACATGGTGAACACAGCCAATTTTCCAAATATTTGACTGAACCTCAGTCAATGGACACAGCATCTACCGCTAGAAAAAGCCATGCCATTTGTTAGCTTGTCCAAACTGACTTCTCTATTTGCACACAGTATGACTATCTCATCAGGCATACCTGATATTCTAGTGACTTGTTGGACTTTGAAGGTCTGAGTCCAGCCCCGAAATATGTCTGGAATGATGAATGCAAGAGGTGGAGTGTGTATTGAGCATAATCTGCCAAACCTGCCCCCCATCATTGAAAGGTGGTTAAATGCTCTGATAAGCACCCAAAACAAAGCACATATAAGGTGAATAGTTGCCAATCCTTACAATGGGCATTGGTCAAGCTTTGTAACTCCTGAAGCAAGTCATACATGCTTGGTGATCTTAGTTCCCAAGTAGTTGACCCAGCCTCAACTGTTCTTGGATGTGTGTAGGGGCTTAATTGGATGTTCACAAGAATATCATTCGGATGGAGCCCGGATGGTGGTGGAGCTGCAGATGATGGTTGATACTGTTGTCGATCCCACCTGTTACCAGCAAGACATCCGCATCAATCTGTCACTTGGAGACATGCTTGCTGTGATCAATAAATGAGAACATTGCACCACACTTACTGTTCAGGAAAGTCATCTCCAATACTTACAGAGCTATCTCCATCATCTGTAAAGCGGTGACACCAAGTGCTTTGCCAGCTGTTGATGTTTTCTTATCCTTGACAAGAAATTTCACATGATTCAACACATTCCAAAGCAGCTGATGGCATTCCTGCCAGGCCACACCATATTCGCTCCATTATATCAAGTCTTGAGACTGGAAGAGTTCAGAAAGAATCCTGAGCCAAAAAATAACAACAGTAACTGCAGTTGGAGAAATTCTATGTCAGAGAGGACTGGACAGCAACCTGAGTATGGAGAAGATTAGTAAGCCGATTGTAGGGCGGAGGTGCCTGATGAGGTGGACCTATGCGCCAGTAAAATTGTTGCTTTCCAACATGGCCAGCTCTTTCCTGTTATGGCCAAAATATTCGCAAGGATTTAAATATCAGCTGTTCTGGCACTGATTGTGATAGACACCCTCAATGTCATGTATTCTCTATTTTCCACAACTCAGGATATATTATCAATTCTTGCATCCAGTATCTTGTCATGAAATCTACAAGATGTGGGAACTATTATGAATGTGCACACCTGAGCATCCTCCAGCTCATTATGATAGAATAGGGCAAACAAGGGATCAAATTTTGTCCACCACTCAGGCTTTAACTGAAAGTAGCCCCGCTCCTGAACCTGCCACAAATTACATGTCTAGCAGTTCTGAATGCAAATGCTTCTGCACATTTACCAGTTGCTAAAACAAAAAACCAGTCTGG
>Ga0116227_10013163_pt1 | contig 13127 bp, 11 predicted proteins | sample S1TSphgellanicum_FD_89693 | JGI IMG/M metagenome (GOLD analysis project Ga0116227, IMG submission 89693) | Host-associated microbial communities from peat moss isolated from Minnesota, USA - S1T2_Fb - Sphagnum magellanicum MG | ecosystem: Host-associated > Plants > Peat moss > Unclassified...
AAAAAAAAAAAAAAAAAAAAAAAAAAAAAAAAAAAAAAAAAAAAAAAAAAAAAACAAAAAAAAAAAAAAAAAAAAAAAAAAAAAAAAAAAAAAAAAAAAAAAACCTAAAATCAAATCATAGTTATGTCCAGTGACAAGGGATGATAATGGCATAAGAAGGATGCTGGGATCCTCGGTGTTTTGGGGGCATTGAGGGTGTCAAGAAATGCAGCGAAGGTGTTGAGTGGCAAGGATTTTTTTGGGACAACAAGGGATGATGGGGGCATTGGGAAGGATGTTGGGGGGGGGGTGCCATATGTGTTGGGAAGGATGCCATGTGGAAAAGACCCATTTAAAAGCCCTTTTTCAAGCAACAAGGGCATCAAGAAAGACAATGGGGGTCAACAAGGGCACTAGGAAAGATGGCAATTAGGTGTTGAAAAACACATCAAAAAGCATGTAGAGGGATGCAGACATATGTTTTTCTTTCTCCTCGAGCGATTGGAATGACAAGAAGCATGTCAAAAGCACCATGAAACACATTAAAAAATGAAAGGGGCATTGGGATAACACAAGTTCAAAGCTTCACCAAACAAAAAAAATTGATTTTAGGTAATTATATTAAAAAAATTATCACTTGCTAGGGATGCCATGAGGACTTCTAGGATGTCCCTTTTAGCAACCCTACCATCAACACAATTGCCAGACTTAATCCAATGCATAAGGTGCCATACTCTATAATTAACAAATTTTAATTCAAGTTGTTATGGACTATGTAACATGCAATAGGCACATGTTATTGTCAATAGTTGAGGCGTGTAACTATTGCACTTCAGATTATTACCAAACATAACCATCACTTGTGAGAATCAATTTGCCATCCATTCAAAAAATACTTATAAAATGTTCATCCAAGTAGTGAAAGATTACATAATCATTGGGCCAATGAGAGCCCATGTGGCCTTGTGCTATCTAGTAGCTTGCTAATCAAATGGAGTTTGAAGGTTATGGGTTGCAACTTGTGACTTGACAACCAATTAGAGCCTCAAGATTCTACCCAGCAATGGTTATGTATCATCTCTCAAACACATGCATCCTTTCTCCTTTCACCATGATCATGACCATCATGATGTGTGTGCATGATGTGCATGTAGTTTCCACTAAACTTTTTCATGGGATTCTAGGTTCCTTTACAAGACAAAAAAAGAAGACCAAAATTGTGTTCACAATAGAGTTATCTCTAAAGTGCTGGGATTAGGGGTCAGAAATGGTCAGTTTGGGCATAATAGGGCATCAAATGCGTAACTGGTAATGAAAATTTTACAAAACGAAATAATTGGCATCCGGACTAGTTTTTTCTAGCAATTTCGGTGGTAAACTGAGTTTCATCCTGTCTTTCCTTTCCCCTAAGCGCCTCCGCAGCTACATATATTTTTACTGCTCCTACCTGCACGACTACTATCGGTACTCTCGAACCTTGTGCATTAAAGTTTGAGCATTTCATACTGAGATTTAATAAAATTTCCTTACTTTGAAGATACCACCAAAATAGGGTATAGGGGGTGAAAGCAGGCCCAAAGACAGGGTGACTTTACGCATAACTCTAATTTGTCAATAGGTATAAAATGCTCTTTCAAAAATCATCAGGCAGTTCATTAAGTAAGGGTTAGTGGGTTTTACTTAAGATCGGAATGACCAATCATATACTAACAAGTGGTCATTTAATAGATCCAAATTCTGTTTATAATGGGAATGGTCCAAATTTCAAAATGAGCTTTATTATGAAAAAAAAATCTGCTGCCCCAAAAACCATTTATTGGGTTTTACATTTATAGAAATGGGTTTTACATTTATAGAAAATGCGCATTAATGTAATCATTTATGAAACGCGAAAAAAAAGAAGGCCTAAAAGCTATGGAATCCATTAAAAGCAAAAGAAGATTTTTTTTTCAAGTGTCAAAAAAAGCCTGTGTCCAATAGGTAATAATAACAATACCCAAAGAGCAAACACACCCCAAAACCCCAAAACCATTGATTTTTGGTCGACTTAGGTTTTTCCTTTTTTTAACCAAAAAATAAATTGGATCCCCAACACCCCTCCCTCCCTCTTTTCACGCGCGCGTGCTACAAACGTAGATGAAACTGTGCGACGCTCGCTTTCACTCTCGCTTTGTACAAAACAGTGAAGAAAACCACGCGTCGCGCGCATTCCCTTACGTGCAGAAACCTCAGAGTCGTTCTCTCTGTCTCTCTCTGTCTCTCCGTCACGGTTGTCTACGACTGTTGAGCTTTTTTGTTCTGCAATTTCTTGCGGCCGAGGCTATTCAGTACGTAACGGATCTCTTTGCTTTTGATACTTCTTTTTTTGGGAATAATTTTTCTGATTTTTTTCTTTCTTTTCTCAGTGTTTTTTTTGGTGGGCGGGGGTGAAGAGAGGTTTGTCTTGTTTTGTTGTTTCCTCGAAGAAGTAAGGAGCGTGCTGCGCTTTGCGTCCCTGGCTGCGTTTGTTGTCGGTCTATCTGGTTCGTTCTTGTTCTGGTTTTGTTTTCTTGTTGTTCTCGCTATCTGTTACTCTCTTTCGAGTCTTTCGCGGCGTTTTGTGTTCTCTTACTAGTGTTTGTGTTATTCTTTTCTGTGTTTGTTCTTCTTCTGCTCCTGTAATAAGGCTGTTTTCTTCTTTTACCTTCTTCTTTCTTCTTCGGGAGCGGAGAAGACGAAGATGAAGGAGGAAGGCGGGATGCAGTACATGAGTCCACTCGTCAAACAAGACCTGGCGAAGCTGGAGAAAGATGGAGAAAGCCGGCGCATTGCCATGGACTCTCTCAAACACTGTGTGGAGAATCTTGAGCCCGCCTCTGTTCCGCGCTTTCTCGCACAGGTCAGTTTTCTCTTTACAACCTGTCGTTGCTTGGTGCAGTTTTTGTTTTCTCCTTTTGACAGTAGTGCGCAGCATGAAGCTGATTCCTAAGCATGAGGCTCCATTTGAGGAGCTCCTGTGTCTTCGGCAAGGTATCGAGGTTCATGGCCATTAGAAAATGTCCATCTCCATGAATAGGATGCTATAGGCGCAACAGGGGTGAAGAGTTTCCTCCCAGCACACATTACCAGACTGGTTCCCTCTTCTTTTTTCTTCTCAGCAAATGCAGGCTTCACTCTGTAAAACAGGTTTTGAGCATCTTTTGTTGAGCAAGAAAGGGTTTCTGGTGGCAACAGGTGTCAGAGTCGAAAGAAACAGGAGGTTCACGCTCTTATGCTATTTCCCTGTATGAGGAAGTAGCACGAGTCCATGGCAAGCTCATCATCCCACAACTCCCAAGAGTGATGGCCACTGTGACACGGTCTCTGTCAGCAAGTGGAAGCTCACCACAGCTGCATCAAGCATGTGCTAAGGTGGTCTCTGCACTGGTAAGGTACTCCATTGATTCCAACACCAGCGTGACAGAAGCTGAAGAAGTTGTCCGAGAGGTTGCACAGCCACTAGTAGAAGCAATTGCAGGTAACAGAAATGCCACCTCTTTTGTTTCTACCAGCAGCAATCTGCCTGTTGCTATATTTAGAAACCCATGAATCCATGAAGGGGAATAGCAAGCAAGGGCAAAAAATTTCTGTGATTAGAGAGACCTGCTCAGTGGGATCTGAACTCTGAACTTCCTTGTCTATAGGAAAACTGGAGCCAGTAGCTGCGGGGGCTGCTACATGTGTGCAATCACTAGTTGAATCAGAGAAATGGAAACATGCATCAGCTGGACTTGTGAGTGAAGTCTGCCAGCGCACAACAGCTGCACTGGGAGACAAAGCAACACGCACAGTTGCCCACATGCAGCTGGCATGCTCGCTGGCTGTCATGAACCCAAGTGCCCTGAGTGTCTACGGGCCAGAGCTTCTCCATGCTGGTGAGGAGATTTTAAGAGTGAACTCAAATTCATGGAAACACCGGAAATGTGCAGCCAAGATGTTGCAAGCTGTGGTTTCAGTTGTGGATAAGGACAAACTTACTTTAGAGCTCAACTCCACAATTGAGGTGTTGGAAAGCTTTCGGCTTGATAAAATGCCTCATGTTCGCACTGCAGTGTGGGAGGCCTTACAAACTGCAAAGATGGCAACAGCAGCAGATGATGATCAAAACAAAGATGCGGATGAGCCCCTGGGCACAGTTCCAAAACTGACACCTCGTCGGAGAAGCTTGTGGGGCTCTCATAGTTCTCTCTCTCCTTCTACCACAGGATCAGAGCCTTCACTGAAAGTGTCTTCACCCTCCCGTACTGGCAAGGGCATTGATGCCAGGATGCGACGAACTCCTCTCTTTCCTGCAAGGGGTCAGGCACACATGCAGAAGTCAGTTGCCCTGACCTCTTTCAGCATGGATGATGATTGTGACTCCTACATTCACAACTGTAAGTGTCCAGACACTTTTTATCATTTTGAACTCCAGTTTATAATATACATGAGGGGTCAAATTTCCTAATACAGAACAGTTTTTGCTGTCTTTCTGCAGCCGATGCAAAGGAGAATGTGCCCTCTCAAAACTCAGAAATGCAGAGTGATGCTGTTTGGGGGGGCAAGTCTCCACTTGTGGGCTCATTCAATACCTCTCTCCATTTGCCTAGTGATGAGGCAGAGATGGATTTCCAGCAACAGGGAGAAATGGGCGGGAAAATGGATCTAGAATCATTGCTGTGGATCTCCCAGGATATTGTGGAAGGTGGAGTTGCTTTGAGTGAAAGCCCATTAGAGTCAACAATCATGGGACAGTCTGGGCAGGTAGGAGGGGATACAAGTGCACAGGATGAAGTTATGATGGCTGGAAAGGATGCCTTTTTTAGGAGTGAACTGGAGGAAGGCAATCCTGGCAACTGTGAAAATTTTCTGCAGGGAAGCTTGAGGGAAACTAGGGTACCAGAGTTGGATACAGGATTGGCATCCCAGAGCCCTGAGTCCATGGTACTCAGTGTGTGTGTTCAGAGTGCCTCAGATTCATGCCATAGCAAGCCAAGTAACTATATAATATCAGGTGGCAGTGAGCTTTGCTCAATGAATGGCAGCATTCGGGACTGTGCAAGCAATGTGAAAGACTTTGAGAGTGGAGTGGTCAACAGACACAAACTACTGATGAGGCACAGCTCCTTGCAAGGTGGAGCAGAGACAAATTTGAAAGCTAGTTATGGAAAGGAAGGGCCCTCATGCACCCCTTCCATCCAGTTTCCATGTGCATCCAAGGACACACAGGATGGTTTCAGCATGCTGGTAGGATATATGTTTTTCCTTCATCTCTTTTATTCTGTTTTTTTTCCAGTGGATGCTTTCCAGTTGCAGAAGAGTAATCAGGTTCTCACCAATTACAGATACAAATGAAATATCTGGTTTTGATAACTAATTGTTGTTTTGAGGTGAGCAGAAGCCAAGGTTGCTGATAACGACAGAGGATTTTCAGCCATTTGCTACACCACGAAAGCTAGTACAATCATTGCAGTCTGATCCTGGGAGTCCATTATCAGACAGCAATGTGATTGACCAGGACTCACAGCCACATGAGGGAGTTAGAGGATGGATTGGTCGGCTTTCTGGAGATGCTGACATGGACCTGGAGACATCAAGCAATGAGGGGTGGAGTGTAATGGACAATCCAATAGCTTCAGAAGAAAATTGTAGTGAGGTGGAGATTGAGAGAAGACAAACAAGCATTCATAAAGCTTTTAATTCATCTGGTAAGCTCTCATTTGTTGAGGGCTCAAGTCCACAAGTAGTTTCTCCCATGCCTGCTGTCCCTTGCAAGACATACTCACTTGACAGTGGCTTAGACTATGCAAGACAGCAAAAACATGAACCTGGCAGCTGTAAAGGAGATGACATTGGGACAAACCGATTGACCCCAAAGTCACTCCGAAGGTTTAGGGAAAAGATAGCTACTGATCAGCACACCTGTGCATCATGCACAGAGCTTCGAAACTCAGATGTAGGAATGGGGATTGTTCGGAATTCTGATGATATAATTTCCAATGTCACAACTATGGCCGTACCAAGAAGTAAGGAAGATGAACAAGGAGTAGGGGAGTGCTGCTCTACCTTTGGCAGGGCAAATGCAGCTTCTGTAATGGGGTTGGTTACCAAATTTGATGAAGGAAGCAGGGAACAGGAAGGTGTATCAACTTTGATCAATTTAACAGAGACAGAGAAGGAGGACTGGTGGAATGAAAGACTTCATCAAAGCCCAACTGTAGGATCTGCCAGGAAGCATATCATGAGAAAATTGTCTCGTTATTCTGAGATGTTTCTCAGTGGCTGCTTAGTTTTGATTCTTGCTCTGCTTGCAGCCATGGTGGTGGCAAGGACTCTTGGCACACCGGCAGATTACTACCCTGTGCCAACTTGATGGGTCACATAGGAAGCAGATGCTCTGTACATATCCCCTGGGAAGCTGAAGATTGCTGTCAGTGATGAGATTATTATATATTGAGTTGTTGGGTGAGTAGATTATATCTTATAATCTGGATCTAGAGATTAAGTTCACATGTAAAAAAATCCAACACCTGGCTTGCAAGACAGATTCCAAAGAGAGCTCACAGCTCGGTTTTCTATTCAGACAGAATTAGGGCCATTGGTTTTCTAATCAAACATTGATACTTACCAGAAAGATGATTGGATTTCTGTTGCTGTATACTGGAGAATGGTGCAATGTTTTCTGTACCAAAATTTTGACAGTTCTTTGCATGGTTGACAGAGTCAGCTATCTCATTGTAGTTGAGTCATTGGTGCTAGAAATTTCTCAGCTGGGTTGTATGGGTTGTAACAACAGCAAGAATTTCAACCGGCAGTTCTCAACAATATTAACAGACAATTTCATCTGTCGTGTAAACTATTTTGATGTGCCTGTTTGGAGACTCAGCACTTTTGGAAAAACAAAAAGCTTGGGTGCATCATTTTGCACAAGGTGCATCATTTTGCATAAGGTGCATGAACATGCATGATGAGAGTGTGCACAGACACAGAGAGCTGCCCAGACATAGAACTTAGAGGAAACACAAACCTGGAGAGCTACAAAAAACAACAGAAAGCTGAAAGGAAACACAAAGCTTGTGACCTAGTCTCTTTTGACCTGAAATTAGCCTTGTGGGTTTTGCTTTTTTTTGAAAAATTGTTGGCATAAATCAATTTCTAGAGTAATGTAAGAGACGTTGTGATTCTCCTCCCAAATGTCCAACAAATTCTGAATGCTTCTATTGGACTTGAGTTTGCCCCCATTCTCTGCAAGCACCTCTGCCTCTTGAACTCCCTACTCTTGTCCCTGCTCCTGTACACAAGATGAGGATCTGAAGCCCAAGTGGAAGATAACCTGAAAATGAGCTAGGGATATTAACATCTTCCATAACTGCTACAAGAAAAAAATTGCAACAAAGAGACTTCAAGCTCCGCATCTAGTGCATCCAGTTGCAGCAAGGAGACTTCAAGCTCAGCATCTAGTGATGCATTCGATGTGCTAGATGCTGAGCTTGAAGTCTCTTTGCTACAATTTTTTGCTTGTAGTGCATCCAGTGTGTGCACTAGTAGGACAATATGAGATAAATTCTGTGATTTTGGTCTTGGCACATTTTTTCAAATTTAAGAACCTTTGGACTTGGTTAAAAAGCCAGATCTGATTTGACGATTGTATTACACACTCCTCAAGATTGGAGATTCTATAGATATAGAGTTTCTCAGAAAATCAAAATTGGGGATTATATAGACATGGAGTTCTAAAACTAATTAAAACCAACTTACTTATTTGTAAAAGTTCATTCAACTTGTCAATTTTTCAAAAAATATTCAACTTGCTTTGTATCTAAAGAACCTGAACTTGAGTTCAAAAAGTTATCTTTCAAGCAAAAGGCTAGTCCCACAGTTCTTGTATCAATTCCACCAAAGAGATGCTAGTTCATGTATGGGTCACAAGAACTTGAACCCCAAGTTCAACATTGCAACCTAAAGAGGAACTTGTCAACACTAATTAGCACTAATGGATTGTTAATGGGTAAGTAGTACAAACAAAGACTAAGCCAACCACCATAGTGAACTAAAGAATTGGAATGCAATGAAAAAGAATCCACCCACCATCCATCCACTCTCATCAGAGTGAAGCAACAACCACCAATGCACCATGAGGGATGATGCATGGTGTGTGGCAACCAAATGCTTTTGCATTGTATTTCTGTCCCTTAACCATACTGATTAACAATAGACTAACCATCCACATGCATCTAACTACCTATTTGAGCTTCGGGCTGCTGCACACTACTAGCAATGATCAAATTTTTTTTTCCTTATGTTTTTATATGGTTTTCAATAATTCATCATTATTTATGTCAATGCTAAATTTAATTTAAATTAATATAAATTTCATGGACATGAAAAAACACATGTTACTTTATTTTTTCATATACATGTTGGTGGATAAGGGGAAAAATGAGAGGTACGGTAGTTATAAAATGGATGTAATTATTAGAAAAGCTGAGAGATTGTTATGAAGAAAGTTAATAGAAAAAAGAAGTAGTTATTAAGAAAGAAATGAAATAGTTAAGCCTCATTCAAAATGAGATAGTTATTTTTTGAAAATGTTTTTGAAGTGCTCCATGGACAACCATACAAAGGATTTCAAAAAATCCTCCACATACGAGAGTTTCGATTACTCATCACTAGACTTAGAAACCAAATGCTTTACCTAGTTACCAACCTCCATTGTATCCACTTACAAGTTACATTCCCTATCAACTTATAATCTATGATACTCACTTTCCCCAGGTAGATCTTCCTACATAGGGGAAGGGGTTAGGTTCATGGGTTTCCATTCTTGTCCATAGCTACTGCAGCCATTTGCTTGAAGGTACCTCTTTTGGTAGAGCTCACCAAAACAAACAAGAATGGAATCCAAGAGACATGATGTCTCCAGGAGGATCCAGTTTTTGTTTTCTTTTTTGGTCTTCCCCAAACAGATTTTGACAATTTGCCCTCTGTGAGTATCTTCTTCTGATAGGGTCTGAAAGCAGGTCCACTCACAGCCCTCTATTTCAGCCTTTTACTTGTGTTTTATCACAATCCAACATGAGTGTTATTAAATTGTTTCCCCAGCCCCACCCATCAACATGCAAAATTGAACAATATTTAGGTCAAAGATTTTATTTCATTGCACAATATAAATTATGCATAACTTTTTATAATATCTTGAAGCATTTTGGTTTCTTTTAGAGGATTTTTTGGAAGATTATATATTTTTGCATGGTGAATTATTTGAGTTTTCATAATTCTTCTTTTGCATTAAGATACCTTTCAATGTAAAATGGCAAGGCCATAATGTGTGTGACACACACCCCTTTGTTCAACTAGTTCACACAATCCAAGACAAATATTAATTAATATGTACAAACCTATTAAAACTAATTACTTGCATTAAAAATATTGTCATGCTTTTTCTTTTATTTGAAAAGGTTATACATTTTAAAAAAGGGACATCACTCTCAGTTCAAATTTTCATTCAAAATTTTTTTTTGAAAAAAAAAAAAAAAAAGAAAAAAAAAAAGGCTAGTTGCCTGATCTTATTCCAATGACGGTTCTTTGCAAATCATTGAACAAGGGTCGAACCGATAGCCTTGACGAGCTGCTGATTACCGAACATAACCAGCATCCTTAACATCCATAACCTGCCCATTGAATGGATGCAGATCACTTTTCATCCATACACAAAACGGATTGAATCACTTTTCATTCACATACAGGGTTGAGATACATACAGGCTTAGCTTAGTACCTACTATGCAATATAACTGGGATGTGGATGTGCAATAAGGAGAGACAAATCATCCACTTCTTTTCTTATTAATTGGAGAGGAAGTATATAGGAACACCCCCATCCATACTGGTGGATGAATTTAGGGTTAGCAACTTTTTGCAGGCTGAGTGAGTTTCACAAAACAAACAAGGAAGGAAGGAAGGAAGGAAGGTCAGCAAAAGTGATAAATTATCATCCATCAAAATGGGTAGATCTGACAAAAGTACACACACTTTAATAGAAGCTTTAGTTTTCTGACTTCCTTGACAAAGTCTTGGTAGGAGACTAGAGTGAACCAATTTGCAGTTTACCAATTGCACCAGGAGGGATGGATGGATGGATGGATGGATGGTGGGTAGATAGGAAATTCCTTTTTCATTGAACTGCAGTTCCCTCACTAACCATGTGTGGTTGGGTTAGTTTCTGTTTTTTCCACCTACCTACCTACCTATTAACAACCTGCTCACCAGAGTTGGTAAACCATTTTGCTTGCATTTACTTAGTGAGTAGTCAAGTCAGTCACCTTGGGTAACCTATACAGAATGGGACTCAACTGAAAAGAGTTTACTGTCCACCCACCATCCATCCATCCATCCATCCATCCATCCTTCATGGTGCAATGGTGGTTCTTGGTTTGCTCTGGCTCTTCTCCACCCCTTGTTGCCACCTTCCATAAACCCTAAACCCTAACAGGCCTCACATGACCCACGACTGCCCTAGTTAGAATGGGCCATATAGTCCATGACTTGCCACTCAGAGTGGCAGGTCACTAGGGTTAAAACTTACCTGACGACTTACTGTCCAAAGAGGTGCTTTGTCAACCTTCTTTTGTCCTCTTGCCTGTAAAAACTGGCCCCCACAAAATGCAGGCTTTGGGCAAGGCTTTTTCTACATGTGACTCAAAATTACCAAGGGTTTAGGGTTTAAAGCTTAGGGTTTAATAATGTGCGTTCACACTTGATGTTAGGGACTCAAGTGTTAAGTCCCTTAACACCGTGTGCTAACCGTTCAAGACTTCAAACCTAGTTACCATGAATTTTTTTTATGTTAAGCTAACGTTCACTTAACATTAAGCTATAACTCATTTAACATTGAGTGCCACCTAGGATGCCACCTAGATTTTCATTCAACATTTACTTAACATCAAATGTGAATGCACCATAACCATAATACATAACGGCCTCTACCATTCTTTGAAAATCCATGTTCAATAGAAAAAGGTTAGGTTCCCATAAGACACTAGTTTAGGGTAGATAGGCTGGTGTCTGGACACTTAAGTTTTCTAAGAGCTTAAAATCTTTGGACATAGCTTGGTTACTTGTGGAGTTCAAAGAGATATTGTGCACTTTCACTTGGCGCACCAATTGTTATGAAGATTGTTCTAAAAGGACAAAAAATGAGGAAGATATGAGATTTGAAAATAGTGTTCAATTTGACAATGTAAGCATTTGGAGGTTTAATATCTTTGAACATAGCTTGGTTGCTTATGGAGTTCCAAAACAAATTGTAAAGCTTAAGTTGGCAAATTCATATTTTTTCAGATCGCTCAAAACAAACAAAATATGAAAAAAATATGGGGTTTGAAAATAAAAAAACTTTAAGGCATTTTTTTTCAAGCATTTTGTTCTTTTGATATGATTATTCTTTTCTAATTTTTTCTTTGTTACTTAGTTGCCTCCAAAGTTCAAAAAAATTATTGTAGACCTCTTCTTGGCACACTCATAGCCATGAAAAATTATTACAAAAATAAAGGAAGATATGAATAAATGTTTGGTCACCGGCTTATGTTTGATGATGGGCATGTTTACTCTACATCACAATTATGTCACAAGTGTGCAATAAATAATCCAAGATCTTCAAACTTAGGGAACACCTATTCGCATGAAGGAACAAGAAAAAAAGTAGTTGAGACTAGTGTTGGATGGTCATTTGATCTCTTTAATTATAACCTTTGGTCTTCAAACTTTTCAAAAAACCCTCAAATAAACGAGCATTTTGCATTGAAATGACCAACAATGAAAATAGGAGGTTATTTTACTAGTTCTTAGCTTTTTTTTTAATGAATTGTGATTATATATCACAATTGGGTCCCATAATATTGAGGATTAGGGTTAGGTATTGGTATCGATTCAAATTGATTGAGTGTTTTCTCTTCTTTGGATTCATTCATTCGTTCATTTGTTCCATCATGTGTGGCCTTCCTTCTATGGGTTTTCACAAGGTAGTAGGTTCCAAGCATGAAAAACAAAGCCTTAGGCAAAATGGATTTCCCCTCTCAGTTTCACTCCCATCTCTCAAATAGATTCTGTAGCCTGTGACGCTTTTGAGGATATAATTTTGTATAGTACTTTTACAAAGGGTGAAATTTAATTTCCATAAAAAAAAATTAATTTATTGATTTTAATGAATTTCTAATGACAAAATTCAATGTCTTCTTCACTCAAATAGGGTTTGAAAAATATGAAACCACCTCAATGCTCTTGTACTCATTGAGGACTTTCCAGCTGCATTAAGAACACACCCTAAATTTCCCTCAAATTTTCAAAAAATAAAATTTGGGAATTTTTAGTGATGAAAATACTCAAAAATTCTAGAGTTATTTCCCTAAGTTTTTTAATTTGATTTTTATGGAAATTTTAATGATGAAATTACTCAAAATTCAACAGCTCTTGCATTATAGGTTAAAAGTTTAAACATTAGAAAATCACGTTGGCGCACCCCTACTCATTGAGGGCTCTTGAGACAAATTAAAAATAGAGCTAAGGCCCTTGGTTTGGGAGATCTCAATGTGATAAAACAAAAAATTAAAAATTAAAAATAAAATTAATAATAATAAATAAATAAATATATAACCTTCCTTTAATAGTTGGATGAGAGCTATTGCTAAGAACAAAAAAAATTGCACATCACATTCTTTTGGTGTCACTATATTCTCCTATTATTTATAAGGAACCCTCACTAATTTTGACATTCAACAAAATGTTTGAAATGCCAAAAAAAAATGTGACACAAATATGGGAACTCAATGACACAAGTTCTTAGAGGAAGTGAGTAAATGCATACATTCCAAAAGGGGTGCAAAGAATGAACCCCGAGAAAACATTATACAATGTAGTTTGCAATGTGCAATGATACTTGTGTTTTTTTTTGTTGTCCATTGAATTCCTTTTTCCCCTGCAAGAGAATGATAATTCACCTTATGATTGCACAGTTTGGAATAGATTTCTCAATAATGTGTGTGTGCTTGTGCTTTTTTTTTTTCCAACTTTTTTTTTTTTTTTTTTGGGGAAAGTTGTTATATAACTTTTTTATTATTATTTTTTTTAAAAAAAAATAAAATTTTTTTTTTTTTT
>Ga0116227_10013164_pt1 | contig 13121 bp, 13 predicted proteins | sample S1TSphgellanicum_FD_89693 | JGI IMG/M metagenome (GOLD analysis project Ga0116227, IMG submission 89693) | Host-associated microbial communities from peat moss isolated from Minnesota, USA - S1T2_Fb - Sphagnum magellanicum MG | ecosystem: Host-associated > Plants > Peat moss > Unclassified...
GATGGCCGCGGGCCATATTGTGGATCTTTTTTTTTTTGCTGTCTCTTTTTTTTTGTGGTGTTATGTTTGGGCGCTTTTTGGACGTCCCGGGGGGGCCCCCCCCCCCCCCCCCAAAACCAGAAAGCTGTTCTCTGCAAGATAAGAATTCCGCTCTGTTGTTTGCATGGCCTGCTGCTGCCTCGTCGCAGCAGCCGAATGGAGCTGTTACAACAGTGCCCTGCATATTAAAACACGGCTCCAGATCACGTAACTTAATGGTACCCGATAACTAAATTGCCATACCGATGATGAGACCATGGTTTTAAAAAAAAAATTATAATAATTTTTTAATTTATAGTTTTTTTTTTCTAGTGCTGAATTCTGGCTTTTTTTTTTGAGAAAAAACTTGAGAGAACAAAAATTGTTTTCACAATGTAAAAATTATCATCCGTGTTCATCATTAGCATTAGTATGGCTTCAATATCATCCATCATCATCATCATCATCAACAACAACATTCATCATGTTGCTACTACTACTACTATTCACACTTGACTCCCATTGTCAACATTTATAAATAATAAATAATTATTTTAGTAAATAAATAAATAAATAAACAAACATTTAAATAAGGAAAATTAATTAATTAATTTTTACATAAATACATAAATAATATTTTTTAGTTTTCGTTGTGCACTTTTGAGGTGTGAGTGAGTCGTGACACCCAATTTGTTGCCTTTGTATTTAGACATCACCATAGTGCAAAAATATTTTAAAAACCTTTGTTGGACCCATGGTTTTACAATTGCGAAATATTGTAAGCAAGTTTCATAAATTTAATCACACTATTATTATTTTATTTATTTAGTTAATAGCAATTTTTTTTGACTTTTTTTAATGATTTGTTGTAGTTCCGACATTAAATTCAACTTTTTCCAACCTTTTTTTTTCCCCCCCTAATTACTTATTTAAAAAGGAAATTAATAATTTGCAAAAAAAAATGTACGTTCCAAAATAAATAAAGAAATAAATGTGTGTCGCCACTATATATATAGTGGGGTTTCCAAAAAACCAAAACAAAAAAAACATTTCTCTCTTTAGCCAAATTTGGCTAAAGTCCTCTTGTCGATGATCATGGCTCGTCCACCTACCTACCTACCTCACAGAAGAGACATAAAATATCCCCGACCTCCTGTGTGAACGGCTCACATCCCGAGAGAAAACGAATCCCATGCCTACTATAGGTAGTAGTACCTAGTGGCCACAATTCCAGAGGCCGAACCGAACTCACCTACTTTTTACTTTTGGCCCGTGTGAACGAAGCAGAACGGAAAGAAGGTGGCGGAAGAAGGGAAAAGACGCGGAATTAGGAAAAAGAAGGCAAAAAGAAATTCCCCCCAAAAAAAAAAAAAAAAACCCCGTTCTGACCCGGCGATCCGTTTACCAATTCAACTCGACCGACTACGGCATAGCCTGTAGAAACAGGCCACGTTGGTATTGGCGTGTAAAAACAGGCCACGTCGGATTTAGCCTGCGACCCTTCGGAAAGGACCCACAGGACTAATTTAGTTTGCGGACGAAAGAAGACGACGAAGGAAGCAGGCGTTAGCGAAACCCTAGCCCTAATTCGGCCTTTGGCTTTCGTCGTTGCAGCGTATCCGAGGTCGCGCGTGTCGTCGTCGTTGCTGCTGCCCTGCTGCTGCTGCTGCTGCTGCTTGTGTCGCCTGCTGCAGCAGCTTCTTTCTTTTTGCTTTCCGATGGCTGCTGCCGACCACACGGTGTTTGTGACCGTTGCGCCGTCCGCGCAGTTGCATCTTCTGAAAGATTTCAAGAAGTCCGGAAGCAACACAGATTTGAGGGATCAGTATTCGCATTCTCTTTCTTCTTGTTCTTCTCGTCACCTTTTCTGTTTTCGTCCTCCCCCTTTTGCTTTGCTTTGCTTTGCTTGCTACTGCTGCTGCTCCTGATGCACAGAGGATTCAGTAAAGGAAAGCTTTGGAAAATTCATCAGTAGATCGATCATAACTTGGATCTATGACTCACTCAGTCAATGGCGTGTTGTTGTTCTTGCAGCATTATTAGTACAGGCAGCTTTGTAGATCTTTGATTTTGTGCTATCGCTTTGTTGTGCATGGGCTTGAAGCTCATAAGCTCTCTCTCTCTCTCTCTCTCTCTCTGTGAGAAGTTCTGTCAGTAGCAGTGGCCTGCATTGATCAATTGAGTTTTGCGCTTGATGCCGTCACGGCGTGGAGGAAAGGGAGTGGGGTTAGATGCAGGAGTGGGTAGACTCCTCTTCTGGGATCCCAGCTGTGCTGTTGGCTTTCCTTCTTCTTCTAGCGGTCAGTGTGATGCGATTCTTGCGCTCACGGAAGTCCAACAGGGCGAGAGAAGAAGAGTTTCATAGGCTGCAACGCGTGGCAATAGAGGAGCAAGCCAGGGCGGAGGCAGAGTGGGAAGAGGAATCCAAAACGTTGAAGCAGTCAGACATTTCCAGAGCCGAACACAGACGTCGAGGAGCAGCAGTAGCAGCAGGAGTGGGAGGAGAAAGTGACTACAGGAAGCAGACAGAGTCTGAAGCTAAACTCAGAGAGGATGCAGAGTTGGAAGCTGTCAACAGGAGGAAGCAGGCGGAGTTTGAAGCTGCAAACAGGAAACGCGCAGAGGATGAAGCTCACATTAGGAAGCAGGTGGAGCTTGAAGCTGCAAACAGGAAATGGGCAGGGGAAGAATCTCACATTAGGAAGCAAGCTGAATTGGAGATTGAACACGGGAAGCAGGCTGAGAATGAAGCTGCAGATAGGAGGAGACAGGCTGAAGAGGAGGAGGAGGCTAAGAGCCGGAAGATGGCCGAGGAAGAAGCAGCTTATCTTCAGCAGCAGCAAAAGGCTGAGCTAGAAACCGTCCCTCAAAACAAACAGGAGGCGGAAGCGGAACCCAGAATTCAGGCAGAGGAACTAGCAAACCACACAAAGAGTGTAGACAAGGCACAGCAGCAGCAGCGGGAAGTACCGAGAGCGGTAGAGCCTAAGAAGAAGCAGCAGATGGGTGCAGGTCGATATTTTTGTATTGTTTGTGGGAAATCAACAAAAAGACGATGCAAGCAGTGCAAGCGAGTACATTACTGGTATGCATTTTCTATCACACTTTGTTGATGCTGGCAGAGGTAGTCTGGAATGTTCTCATGTGGGTTGGCATGTTGTGACATTATACTGATGGCCTTGATTGATGTGTTTTGTTTGCTGATGATGATGACATATGCGGTTCATGAGCTTATGATTTGGTTGTGTTTTTGGGGATGTCCAGTTCTCAGAGCTTCTCTGAAATGTCATCATGTGAGTTAGCATATTGTGGGGTCATACCTGTATGGCCTTGATGTGTTTGGTTTGCTGATGATGATGTAAGCAGTTCATGAACATACAATTTGATTGTGTTTTTGGGGGATGTCCAGTTCTACAGAATGTCAAAGACAGCATTGGGTTGCTGTCCACAAGTTTGAATGCCATGGTCTCGAAACAGGCAGCCCTGGGAGCATGGATACTGATAGTCGGACATTCTCTGAGGTGCCTAGCCCTGGGAGCTCAAGGAGTGAGAATCATAAGGTCTTTGCTGACTTCACAGACACCAGTAATGTGAATGAAGTAGGACCACCGGCACAGGTGTTGTCAAATCCTGATGGACCAACTCTGATGCAGCAAAGGCTGCCATCTTCGACTGTGATCTCTGATGGGCAACAACGTGCGAAGCCAAAGAAGGTTTGTTGGGAGAAACTGACCTGCAAGCTCATTTCCACTTTCGGTTTTTCCCTTTCCAACCTACAGACAGTATTGGGGTAGCCTCTATGGTTCTTAAGAAGAGAGAGTGTGGATTGCAGTTGAGGTGGGCGAATTAAGCAGATGGAAAAGCCTCCCAGAAGCATGTTAAATGCAGGATCATTATATGCACCCTCTTGAACAAGGTAAAGAGGAGTTCCATAGTAGTTGTGACAGTCCCCCCTCTTTTGCTTGATCCTCTGTTTCATTGGTGGTTGGTATTGGTGGAATTCCTCTGCATTTCTTCTATGCTTGCATCTCTTTCTGCTGGAGGAACTTATTGGTATTCTCAGATAGATGTACTTGTGTCCTGCAAGTGCAAAGGTTATGTGGGGTTGTTTCCAATATAGATCTGCTAAATTACTGCTTTTTACTTCCATCTGAGCTGAAGATGGTAGGTAATTCTGGAGTTTCAAGTTTGTATGCTGTACTTGAATTGCAGCTCTTTGTATCTCTGTGAAGTCTGCAAAAATCTACTTATGGTAGCTCGTCTTGGCCTTCTTCATTTGGTAGACAAGTATCTTACAGAACAGAGACTGCTCTATTGGACTTCACTAACCCAAAAAACTGTTCAGAACTTGTTACCCACACCAGTGGACTTCAGCCTATGAACTGACCACTGCATTTGGTAGGTTAGGTTGCACTTTTGGACTGATAGGAACCTGGGATTATAGGAGTCTGTACTCAAGGACTCTTCAGGTCCCCATGGATTGCTATGAAAACATTCTTGGTTTGTGTTGCAGTACTAGAAAGATTTTGGTTTGTTGCAGCTTTTGCATAGCTGGGTAGGTGAAATGACCAGAACATACACTGTGGATGGAACATCATCCATGATTTGTCCTCTAAAGCATATTAGAAATTACAACCCCATGGTCAAAGAATGAGTTTTTGCATTGCTGAGCTGACTAGTTGTGGTTCTTGTTTTGTCTGCTCAGGTCTTATTTCCATATGATGAGTTCATGGATTTGTTTGATTGGGATATGCTAAAAGATCCCCCATGTGGACTGATAAATTGTGGAAATAGGTACGTCTAGACGTACCAATCTGTGTTTTCCATTTACCATGTTTTCCCACATTCTTGCAATTTCATGAACCTGGACTTGTAATAACAGGAGATTGAATACCCAGTTGTTTTGAGGGTATCTTTGTTCCTCTGCTGCATATTGCTGTTGTCTTGCATGATCAGCTTACTCAAGTTACAATGGTAGGTGCTGAGATGCTTCCTTATGTGTTTCTGCAGCTGCTTTGCTAATGTGGTGCTGCAGAGCCTATACCACATACGTCCTCTCACTGCCTTCTTTCTTGACAGTGATCATGGCAAATCTTGTAAGTTTTCTATAGGGTTTCCCTCAGTCTCCTCAGTGTGGTTTTGTAACCACTAAAGACATCCAGCTTATCAGTTGCTTGAGGTGTGATATCATCTTTAAGACTAAAAGAGCTCCCTCCCTCCCCCACAGAGCATGCACTGAGTTATTTTGTTCTCCAGGTATGAAGCGTGATTGGTGTTTCATGTGTGAGCTCCAGAAGCACGTCCAGAAAGCCAGGGGAAATCAGATTCCTTTCTCACCTATCAACATACTTTCACGGATACGCAAGATTGGCAGTCACCTTGGATATGGCAGACAAGAGGATGCTCATGAGTTCATGAGGTAGAAATCTGCCACTTCGCAAACCCTAGGATGCCACGAAGGGTGATACAGATAATCAGTTTCCTTGCAAAAAGTTTTGGTTGGAATTAAATGTTTTGTGAATGGTCCTGAGGCCACCTGTATTGACTTATAATCACTTCCAACTGAAAAATGTGGTCCAGTAGCTCAGTTCACATAAGAAAGAGGCCTTTCTTGAAGAAAGGAAAAGACTCAGTTATTGGAGTATATACTGTCTACAATTTCTAGAGTCTCTAAATGTCTAACCCTGAGAGCTGGAAAGATGAGATGCATTGAACGCATATGAATTGTATGTGTGAGTTCAGGTTTTCTATTGACTTGATGCAAATGATTTGCGTGGACGAGGTTCTTGGGGAAAATTCTCTTGATGATTCCATTCAAGAGACAACACTTATTCACCACATTTTTGGTGGGCGTCTGCAGTCACAGGTATTAGTCCCAAGACTAGAGCGAAGACATCTTTCCAATGCAGGAACTGCTGTACTATGTTTGACCTGATCACCATGTGTCTGTCTGGTGTGTTGTGGATTTCTTTCGTCTGAATCTGCTTGGTCGTGCTGTTGATCAGACATTTGCATTGTTCTAGAACTAGTTAATTGTATTTAAACCTTAGAGATGTAGGAGAGGAAGTACGGTTAACATGGGTAGGTGCTGTTCTGATGTTCTGCCGTCAGGTGAAATGTATACAGTGCCTGCATGAATCTAATCGATATGAACCCATGATGGATCTTCTTGTGGATATTCAAGGCAATGTTAAATCCTTGGAGGATGCTCTTGCTCAATTCACAGATACTGAACTGTTGGATGGTGCAAACAAGTACAAGTGTGACCGGTATGTGCTTCTCATGTGCTCTGGAAATATTGGTGGTTTGCTGTCATGTCCATCTCCAAAGCCAGAAAAATTAAACTTAACAAATGCTAGAAAGGGTGCACAAAATCACTTGTTTTCTCATTGACATTTCTGTCCTTAGAATGCAATTGGGCATTTTTGCTTGCCTTTCATATGGTGCCAGTGATCCACCTCCTTCAAGAACCTGTTTTCCTGGCAACCTGAAATTTTCATGAGCCTCTCACTCTTTGCAGCATATTGCAGAGCAGTGTGTATTGGGTTTTGGATGAAGAATGTCAAGTTGGCCTTCACCAGTAGATTTCCTCATACAATTTGTGTATATGTTTTTATAAATAACATGGAAATTTTGCTCAAAACTTTTAGCTAGGGTTTCCACCTTCTCTTTACTGGTAGACTTATGCAGCCCAACAGTAATTACATACCATGCTGTGTCTCTGTTGGTGGTATTGGGAGTTATCTGAATGTCATGCCAACATGTGGGCTTTGTTCTGTGACTTGTTTCAATTATGTCCTAACAATCAATTACTTCCTCAATGTGAGTAATAACATCGGGGGCTCTGATGTGATGCAGTTGCAATTCATATGTGAAAGCACAAAAGCGTCTCACTGTGCATGAAGCACCTAACATTCTCACTGTTGCACTCAAGCGGTCTCAGGTGATCCTCAAGTTGTAATAAAGACACTTCATTTCATTATGGATGATCTTTGACTTCTTTTCTTTTCAGAAGGTTTCTTAAAACTGAAATAGGCAGTTTGGCTCTGTACTGTATACACTGATAAGTGTGCTCAGCACCTGTGCAGCAGAAAGTTGCATACTTTGAAACTTGCAGTAATCTGCGGATTATGTAGTGTTTCTCAAAAAAACTTTTGCTAGTCCCTGGTCTGCTAATATTGTTGATGAAATGGCACACAGGGTGGGAAGTTTGGGAAACTGAACAAGCTAGTTGCTTTCCCTGACGCATTGAACTTGGTGCCATACATGAGTGGAAAGGGGGATAAGCCGCCTCTCTATCATCTCTTTGCAGTGGTTGTCCATGTTGGTATACTTGCCTCCGACTCTGGGCATTATATATGCTATGTAAAGAACTCTCTTGGCATTTGGTATAAGGTTGATGACAGAAAGGTAAAATCTGCTTTTTGTACTATTTTTCTATCATATTGATATTGTCATACTAGGTCTTATGAAAGGGTTTGTCAGTTTTGCATAAGGAATTATTATTGTTCAGTCCACACAAGCTAGCAATGAGCATATTGAGTTGTTGTCATTACAGGTGAAAGAGGTGGAGTTGCATGAAGTGACTTCTCAGAGGGCTTATATGCTTTTCTACAGCAGGTCCCATATGCTTTTTTGCTTGCTCTGTACACAGACTTGTAATGGATGGTAGGTTTTAGGGTTTATGTATGCCATCTATAGGTTGTGAAAGAATGCAGAAAAGGTTTTCTTTAGATGCAGGTTTTGGTAGTCCATTGCTTTGAAGGGATGTCTGATTGCTGGGATTCATTTCTGTATTGCTATCAATCATTCACTGTTTGTGTTGTTTTCTGACTACTCACAATTATTTCTTTCTATTATTTATTGCAGGGCATATGTCCGGCCTGCACCAGTGACAGAGGATGGTGGATTCACTGTACAGCAAAGCCATGAGTCAAGCAAGGGTACAGTGCGATTTGAACGTCAACGGAGCTCTTTGTACAGTCTCAGGGCTTCCCCTGAAGCACTGGACTTGGTCAGAAGTTTACCACATGATGCAGATTCCAATGGTTGGCATGGGCTGGGAAATGGGATACAGCATAATGGGGGCCCTGGTTCTGGTTTTGATGAACAGAATTATGTTGATGGAGATTCTTTATCGCTATCATCAGGAGATACACAACCAATGTCCTCTGAAAATGGAATCATGCCTTCAGGTTCCGACTCAGACCGAAGTTTAAGCCCTTCTGAGCACTTGGCTAGTGGAATTAGACGCAGGGTCAACTCCAACAAGCTGATATCAATTCCCCATAATTCCATGGTGGTTTTCCAACAATCTTTAAATGGAAGATTGGAACATAGCTATAGCTTCCAACTATCTCATCAGCCTTTGGATGTGATGGATGAGAATCAGCAGCCTTGGAGTGGTCAAGTGATGAAGAAAAGGCTGTTTAAGGGTCCTACCATATGGGCTTTTCTCAAAGCCTTTGCAGAAAGTCCACTTGCCAGTCTTTCCTTCAGGAAGCTATTCTTGGTCACCACATGCAGTTTCGTTGGGCTCCTCACCCAGTAGTGCATGTTCTGTGCTGGCAGCCCAAGATGCAAAGTCCAGAAAAGACAGATAATTTTTTTGAAGATAATAACCTGTGGGAAGAGTTCTTTTCAGTACAGGCACATCACCAACATACAGACCCCTGCTCAAACATTTGTAGTGTCGTGGATCCCAAGCTTCTCTGGCACCTTGAAGCAAATTCTTCACAACAATTGGAGATTAATGAGGCAGGAAGAGTTGAAGACAGTGGGATGTTGTCTGGCTGATGCACCCAGGCGTTGCATCCAGGAGAATGGATTTCTGTTGCAGCAAATCTGGTGTCACCCACACATTTTGGACACCAGGAGATCAAAATGCAAAAGAATTTGAGAAAAATGCTGAGGGCATAACATGTGGGGATTGATCTGTGTCATCTGCACTCATTACTAGGAGTAATGATGAAAAGGCGCTATTTTATCCGAGAGGTACACTGAATCAGTGAGCAACCTGCAATCCTTACCATGGAATTTGCATTTGCAGGAACCTTCTATAGATGTCTGTCCTGCTATGACCAGGTACCAACCTTTTTGTGGATAGGGATGAGAATCTGCTTTTAGCAGCACAGCCAAGGTGTGAAGAGGGCATTGATTGAACTAGCAGAGCATGAACAAGTGAGACCAGAAGGAAGATGTACTGCACAAGAACTTTTGGAAATGAACAACTGGGTAAACAATGCTCCTCACTTACAAGTACAATTGCTAGAGAAATCTCCAACTGAGCTGTGCATGTGGCTCAATTCAGAACATGATCAGGTGGAAGGTTGGCAAGAAAGTTGGGAAGTTATGAGATTGATGTTTATTTTCTCCCCATTGGGACCAATATATGGTTTTCCTGGGTAATGGAATTGTGAATGAGTTTTGTGGAGTAAGTTTTGTAGCAATGTCCATTAGCGTACTATTGTATCCATTGAACTTAGGAGTGGATAGGGTCTGGGAGCAGGTATCACATTTGGTCTGATCCAATGTTTGCTTAGTACATCCAAGTACTGTTTTCTCACCTTGTTTGTGGCAGTTGTGGTCAATGTTTATATGAAAGTGTCTAGGCAGACTGTTGTATCTGGAAACTCCAGAGGGGTCCAGAATTTTGTTGGGTTGCAAATTCCTGTCTTGACTGTCCAGGGTTAGGGGTGTGTGTGAGTGAATCTGTTCTGTTGCCCAACAACACTTGAGGCAGTCTGGCACTTTCTAACATCTGATTCCTTTGGACAGTTTGTTGCAGATGACCATACATACAAGGGACAGGATCAGCCTAGATGATTCTACCATGTCATACAGTATTGATGCCAACTTGTGCTTCTGGTATGTGTCTAGGTAGGAACCTGATTCTTAGTGCAGTGTTGAAAGATAAACCGTCAATTTCTGTTCAGTTCTTATTCTTCATTTTCACAATTAACTTTTTGGCTGTCTGCAATTTGGCAGTAATTTTCTTTCACTTTGGGTGGCAGTGGAGGTGATTAAAGTGAACAGGAGGTTTCATATTGGGGGAACTGTATGTGGAAACAGCGAGCTGAAACTCAGCTGGTGGTCTGTAGAGAAGAAGATTAGCTAAAATTGGTGACGAGCACAGGCTAAAGGAAAGAAGAGGTATCAAATTGTAATGCCAATTTGCTTTTTGCTTGTAAGAAAGCTATTGTTTACAGAGTGAGCAGTCCTTGAGTTTTGGTATGAAGCATGTAAAAACACACCCATCACTTAGCTTTTGGTGTATAAGACAGAATCACCTCATGACTGTAAAGTTTGGAAAGTAGCGGATAGTGAAATTTGAAATAAGAGCTGGGTCATTCATCATTATCATCTATTTTTGATGCCAAATTTGCTTGGGATCCTTAGGGGTACTAGAACTTCTTCTCTACGGAGGAAACTCTAAGCCAGTCAGTTGATCTGAATATGATTGGAAGGTGGAAGTCATCGAGCGCAGTTGCTAACAAAACTGTGCTACAAACAAAGTTATGGCCATGTTGACTGGAATCTTAGGCTACACTCTGAATAATTTCACTTACTCATGTGACAATATCATTATAGATCATGGAAAATTTCAATAATTTCAAATTTTCAAAAGAAGCTAATATTTTGGAATTTTTTTTTTAATAAAATATTTATTTGTGTTTGTTAAGGTGGAAACTAACCCTAGGCTATTATGGTAATAATATTTTTAATTTTGGGATTGTTGTCCAAAGCATGATTGAATTTTTTTTGTGTGATGGGTCAATCAAAGATGCTCATCACAAAAGGAAAAATATATTGAACTTTGGGGTTTGAACAAGTAATTAATATGAGTCATTTCAAAATTTTCAGCATTTAAAAATTTATGGAATGTACACACTAGTATTTTAAAATTTTAAATTTTAAATAAAAATTATGTGATCTTTTTAGTTTCACTTGAATGAGAAAGACGGTAAGAATAATTGGTAATAAAGGTGAAAGCTAATAATATCAATTTGTGTAGACATATAATTAAAAATAATTAAAAATAATTAGGGGAATTTTATCATCTAATAGTTAAACTAAATCTTTAAAATTCTAATTTCAACTTCATTTTGAAAAGAAAAAATTTCAAAGGGCACATGCAAGAAAGAGGGTAAAAAATAATAGTAAAAGAGATGGAGATTTTTTTTAAAAGGGGTAATTTGAAACATAGGTATAAAGGTTTTACTCCTTTTCATGTATGGTGAGAGAAGGGGAAGAGGAGTGAGGTAACTAACTAAACTTGGAAGAGGTAGTTATATTTTAGCAGATGCCATAGATAATACAAAAATATGATGTTAATAAATTATGTGATGAAATGGCTTGAAGCCATTGATTTTTTTAATAAATTCAGAGAACACCTAATAAATAATAGATAATTAAAAAATTCCAATTTTATTTATTTATTTATTTAAAGCAAAAACTTGAAACATAACACAAGATGCAAGTATTATGATGAAGTGCACACTACTTGGAAGGTCTTTTTTTCTAAAGGATGAAGAAAAAGAAACATCATTTTGAACTCATTTTGCTCACCTTTGTGGTTTGGTTTTATAAAATCATGTTTACCAAGACAAATGATTATGTTTACGATATGGAAGAAAATTTTAATTACAACAAACACCTTGGTACAAAGTCCCATTGATAAAATCTTCTAATAATTTTGGTATTAGGTCAACAATCACCTAACCACATAAGTAAAACCCTAAACCCTAAACCCTAAAACACCCACTTTAATGAATTGTGTGAATGTTTTATGGTCCTTAATCTTTGTCACTTGCAACCTCTTGTTTTTCAATATGTTGGTACATGGTTGAGCTTTTTGCCTTTGTTTTAGTGATCACAATGGAAAGAATCTCCATCAAATTGTTAATAAATGCCATGAAATAATTTATATTTTTCTTGTATTTTCGTGGACATGTAATTCAATTTTTTTTTTCCCCCCCCCCCCTCAATGTTTTAATTTCACCAAAGTGACAATTTTTTACTGAAACAACACATTTAACACTGGAAAAAAAAAAAACAAAAACATTTTAAAACATGTTTTTTTTCAAGTTTTTCTTTTCTAAAGCACAAAATAGCCAAAAAAAAATAATTCCACCCAAAAAAACATTGCATGGACATGGGCAATGAATGCATGGATAACCATGCAATCGACCATGCAAAAACTCATTACATGGACAATGGGTAGTTAATTGCTTTGTGTAAATAGAGTTATCCTTTCTTTTGGCCCTAGCTTGATTCTCTAATTGCTATTTCATCCCCAATTTTTATTTCATCCCCAATTTTGAGAGTACTTGTAAAAGTGAGCAGAACGGTGTGTACCATTTCATGAAACTTGGTATCAGTTGAGAAGATTTGCAGGATTTTATTTTGACAGGGCTTTTGATACAATGAAGAATATGAACAACATTAAATTAAAAGAGTGGCTAAGGAAAACTGGGGGTGAAACTCCCTTATGACCAAATTTAGATGAGACAACTAATTTGGTCTCTTGTTTCTTTAATGTGTTCTGTTTTCATCCTGACTTCTCATTTTTGTCCCCCAGTGTTGTCCTCAATGTCCCCCAGTTTTGGGATAACTTTATGGATTAACTATAATCATCTATTCCATGCACAAAATAACCTACCTACCTACCAAATTTGAGTATATATAACCTACCTACCTACCTACCGAATTTTGAGTATTTTTAATATCATTTAGGTCATTGAATGCCCAATATCTAAAATCTCAAACCTAAAATCCATATTTTGCACAAATGCATTTGGCCTTTATCCTTTTTTTTTTTTCTTTTTTTTTTTTTTTTTTTGGTTGCCTTTTCCCTTTCTCTTTTTTATAATTTCTTTTTATTAAGTTGCACAAACAAACTTTTTTTCCTTTTTAGTTTTTCAGGAAAGATCTTCAATTTTAATTTATTTGGTTTGGAAATATTTTATTTTAGATTTTTTAAGTTTTAGGAAAATAAATAAATTAATATACAAAATTTTGATATTGATTTATTTGGTTTTTTAGGTTTGGAAAGTTTTAGTTTTCTTCTTCATTTTTGGATTTTAATTTCGTAAAATTTCTTA
>Ga0116227_10013165_pt1 | contig 13121 bp, 10 predicted proteins | sample S1TSphgellanicum_FD_89693 | JGI IMG/M metagenome (GOLD analysis project Ga0116227, IMG submission 89693) | Host-associated microbial communities from peat moss isolated from Minnesota, USA - S1T2_Fb - Sphagnum magellanicum MG | ecosystem: Host-associated > Plants > Peat moss > Unclassified...
GCCGGGACCCACAATTTGGGAAAATGGACCGTGCTCTATCAGTAGAAAGCCCGGAATGGAAGCTAGTCCGGAACCGAGCCCGTAATAGCCGAGGATCAGTCCTTCCGGTGTAATAACTGAGGGAACAGTTCCGAAAGGAGATGCCGCACCCGGCGCATCGAACGTCGTGATCTTGCCGTCGCTCGCCCGTAGAAAGCCGTGCGACACGAAGTTTGCATCGTAGTAGGATCCGACGATAGTTCCATCTGGGTTGACGGCATTTGCGAGGCTCCCAATATTCGAGACGGGCGGATCAAACGTCGAGATGGTGCCGTCAGGCTTGCGAAGGAAACTGTGTTGTCCCGAGCCGACGTGGTCGAGGTAATATCCGACGACCGCGCCGTCGTCGTTGAGACCCACGGGAAATGTGCCCTTCATCGCGCCGGGAACATCGACGTTGACGAAAGCCCCGGTAGAGAGTCGCAAGAATCCGTGCTCTTTAAAATTCTCCGCAGAATCACCTAAATAGTGTCCCGTGATATTCCCCGAAGCACTGAGTGCCGTCGGGAGCGTGAGAACACCTGAATTCGGAGCATCGAACGTTATAAAAACCCCCGCCGCTCTTGACCGCGGTGCCATTGCCGCCCCCCGGGCGCGCGCCGCTCGGGCGGATGCAGCCCTCGCCGCCATCATCGAGTCTTGGATTTTCGAATAGCGCACGTTTAATGGAGCAGCCTGCTCGTATGTTTGTGCATGGACTTGCTCGGGCAGTCCAACCATCACCATGGCCAGTACGATGAATGCCCCCATCCATATTTGCCTATTCACGAGTTTCTCCATGTCCTTAACGGACAGAGCTGGGCCGAACAATTATTTGCGTGAATGCTATTAATTGTCGGTTTGATCGATAACCAGGATGACTTTACCAAGACCCGGGCCGTGCGCGCATCGGTAAACCTACCTATATTGGGGAGGTGCCGTCGCGCGCGGCGATCGGGGACGTGCAAGTGCAGCATCGGCAGCTGCCGGAAACGGTGCGCCCTCGGGGGTGGATGAAGACGGGAAACCGAGTAGCCAAGCTCGTTGGCTTCAGGCGGCCGATCGCGCGGAGGCGATTAGCCAAAATGAACACAAAGCTCCGCCGCGCTCATTCAAGGGTTTAGTGGTCATTGTCGTCGCTGTGGCGTCGGCGGCGACGTCTGCGTAATCTACGGACTCTACGACGTGAGTATCGGGCGCCTGGGATGATCGTAGCACCGCCATGCCGCTTGGCATTGGGGAAACTACCCAGTCAACGACCTAAGTTAGTTTCGCGTTGGACCCGATCCGGGACCACTTCCGTTTCCGCCTTTTCGCAGACGGCACACCGACGTTCGATAACGCACGACACCCTAGCAGATTTGCAGGGTGGCGGCGTGTTGCAAAGTGTCTCATTTGATTTTCAGCGAGAAGATATTACCGGAACTGTTGGGTGCGCCCCACATCTCGCCGAACAGGTAATCTCCATCGAGCAACACTCCACAGGTGTTTCCGGCCCCTAACTCAAAACCGTCCGCATTCGGATTGAATTCGTGCAACGTTACTTCGCGGTATCCCGATTGTGTGCGGACGAGCTCGAAGACCGTCCCCCCTTCTTCATCGTCGAAACCGGTTCCGTATTGGCCGCCGGACGAGGTCGTGCTGTAGAGCGTGCCGCTCCCGTCGGCCACGAGCGGCCTGGCAGGATCGGAGCCGTCCGAGCCGCCCGTGAATTCGTACAGGACGGTTTCGACGTAGCCGCTGCTCGCCGGGGTTAGCTTGTATACGACGCCGCACGTGCCACCGTTGGCCGAGCACTTTGATGAGGAGAGACCGCCTGAAGAAGCCGTCCCGTACAATCCGCCGGCGCTGTCCATGATTAGGCTCGCATATGGCCACGCTCCGTCTGAGCCTTGAAAATTATGGATGATCGTGTAGCGGTATCCCGACGCCGTCGGACTCAGTCTAAACACCGTGCCGTCACCAAACTGAGAATTATGAGTAGTGCCGCCGTACAACGTCGTGCCGTAGAGATCACCAGTCTTCCCATCAAGGAGCAGACCCCCCCACGGCTGGTTGCCATCATTTGGTCCGGCGGACCCGAACCGGTGCAGGATGCTGAACGTGTAACCGGATTTGGTCGGAGTGAGCTTATAGACGACTCCTGTGTCTAAAGCACTACTTAGTTCCGGTCCATAAATGGCTGTTCCGTAGAGTGCACCTGATTGGTCGAGAACCGGGTTCGAAGTGGGTGAGGCACCATCCGGGCCTTGGAACGTATGGAGAATCGTCTCTTCGTAGCCGGACGCGGTGGGCGTCAGCTTGTAGACCGTGCCGGACCCGAACACGCGACCACCATAAGCATTCGTCCCGTACAAGGCGCCCGTGCGGTCTATGGCCAGGGCGCTTCCGATCCATGGAAAGTAACCGTCCTGTACTCCCGATGCGCCGAATCTATAAATAACACTCTCCGTGTATGCGCTCCCCGTGCGGGTCAGCTTGAAGACCGTACCTCCACCTGTATAACTTCCGTAAATGTTTCCCGTGGGGTAGACGAGCCCGCCAACTTGCGTCGTGCCGTACAGCGAACCGTCCTTGTCTTCGATGAGTTGGCCCGAGGGAAAGCCTCCGTCGGGAATATTTTTGAACCCGTAGAGGATGGTCTCCGGAGCTTGATCGCTCGTGAAACCTCCCCGGCTCGAGGCGGGGCGAAGGCTCGTGCTCGCCGCCCCCGCCAAAACATCGGGTACGACCCGAAGCGGGCGCGACGACCAGGGAACGGTTGCAGCCGGCGCCGCTGCTGAGCAGAGAAGCATCAGCAGCACTGCGGTCCCTGTTGGTTTTGAATACAGAGAGGAAAACATCTGATAACTGCTCCTAGGAAAGTCGGTGTGCACGTGCGCGATCGGCGCGCAACGGAGCACAACTCAGTGATCGATAAATTTCGGAACTCCGGACGGTCTGCGGCTTCGCTTAGATTTTCAGCTCAAAGACGTTTCCGCCCGCGTTGGCTCCGCTAGGCGCACCGCCTGTCTCTCCAAAAAGGTAATCTCCGTCAAGCAAGAGCCCAGTCGGAAAAAGCTGCTCGCCGTCAACGCTCGGGTTGAATGCATGCAGCGTCACTTCATTGTATCCCGATGCCGTGGGAATCAGCTTGAAGACCGTTCCCCCGCCATTTTGGCCGCCGGCCGACGCGATACTATATAAGTTAGCCGAGCGATCAGCAACGAGGGATGCCAAAGGATAGCACCCATCGGTTAGGACGAAATCATGCAGCACGGTCTCGACGTAACCGGTGCTCGCTGGGGTTAGCTTGTATACAGTTCCGCAGCCGCCACCGCTAGCGTAATTATATGTGCCACCCGCATAGGTCGTCCCGTACAACGCACCAGCCGAATCAATAATAAGGCTCCCGTAGGGATTGGCGCCGTCAAGGCCGGCAAACTGATGGATGATCGTGTAGCGGTATCCCGACGCTGTCGGACTCAATTTGAACACGATGCCCTTGTTGTTCGTGCCGCCGAGCAGGGTCGTACCGTATAGATCGCCGGTCTTCTCGTCCCGTAGCAGCGCCCCCCAGGGCTGGGCGCCGTCCTTCGTGCCGGCCGAGGACGTACCGAACGTGTACAGGACGCTAAACGAGTAGCCGGATTTTGACGGAGTGAGCTTATAGACGCTGCCTCCGAAAAGAGCCGAACCTCCAGTCGTCGTCGTTCCGTACAGGGCGCCAGATCGGTCGAGGATCGGATTCGTCGCGGGATAACTCCCATCGCTCGTGCCGAGGAACGTATGGAGTATCGCCTCCCGATAACCGTGTGCGGTTGGCTCGAGCTTGTAGACAATGCCGCATCCTGCGCCGCCGCCGCACGCAGCGGCCGCGAACGCGCCGCCGGCGGCAGTCGTCCCATACAACGCGCCCGCAGAGTCGATCGCGAGGCTGTTGCCGGAATATGGGTACGCCCCATCGCCTGATCCCGAGGCGCCGAATTCATAAATCGCGCTCTCGGAATACCCGCTCCCCGTACGGGTCAACTTGAAGACCGTGCCCCCGCCCGAGGTCCATCCCGCGGGGAAGACCAGCCCGCCTAGTTGCGTCGTGCCGTACAACGAACCAGCGGCATCCTCAACGACGCCGCCTGAGGGGAAAAATCCCGTGGACATGCCCTTGAAAGAATACAGGATGGTTTCAGGGGCTTGATCGCTCGCGGTGCTTGCCGTCCGTGTCCAGCCGGGCCCGGCTCGAAGCGGGTGCGGCGACCGCGCTACCGTCGCGGCCGACGCCGCTGCTGAGCCCACGAGCATCAGCAATATCGCGATCCACGGCAGACTTGAATGGAGCCTCGTAAGCATATACTATTGTCTCCCTAGTAAGACCAATATCGATGAATACACGAAGTCGGGCGGAAACATTAAACGATGCGCCCTGGGTGGACGAAGGCGAGAAACCGAATAGCGACGTTTGCTTCCGGCGGCGGTTCGCGCGAGCGCGATTAGCCAAGGTGAACGCAAAGCTCCGCCGCGCTCATTCAAGGGTCTATTCGTCTTTGTCGTCGCTTTGGCGGCGTCGGCGACATCTGCGTGATCTACGGAGTCTACAACGTGAGTATCGCCGCCTGGGATGATCGTAGCACCGCCATGCCGGCTTGGCATGGGGGAAACTACCTAGTCGACGGTTTCGCCTCCGGGCTTACGCGTCGCTCGTGCTCTTGCGGAGAACGATCGGAAGGACGATGTCGTGGGATCAAGCCGTTGACCTGGCGGTTCGCTTGATCTGCGGAGAGCTGGTGGTCAGCCGCACCTAATCGGAAGTTTCAAATCGGATCAGCTCACGCTTTGACTTCGACTAGCGATACCGCGCGAAGGACGCCGTCGACGGTCGTAAACCAGCGGCATACCCTTCGATGAGCCCAGGGTGACAACTTTAGGCCCGCCGGGCTAGTGCGCGTGCGTGAAATTTCCGATGCGGACGCCGTGAGCGGCGATTCGATGCAGGGCTTCGCGCATACCGAGTGGCGGCGCGGCGGGGCGCCCCACGGCGGCAAAATAGCGCGCCGGGTCGATGTTGAGGGTTCGCGTTTGCACCATCGTGACCGCTACGGAGCGCAGGAACCCATCGGAGGCCTCGACTTCGTCGACCGCATCGGTTACGCCCGGGTGGGTTAAGAGGTTAAGCGATACGCTGAGTTTCGCATCGACCGCGAGCCGGACGCTTGCGAGCACGTCGTCCAGATCGTAGCCCAGCGGCCGATAGTACGCGGCGTACGTTGCTGGGCGAAACGAGTTGAGGCTCACGCGCACCGCATCGAGCCCGGCATCGATCAAGCTCTGAAGCGATTTCGGGACGCTGCCGTTGGTGTTGATGTTGATCGTCCCGTGCGCGGTCTGCGAGCGGATGCGTTCGATCGTGCGGGCGATCGTCGTCGAACGCAAGAGCGGTTCGCCCTCGCAGCCCTGTCCGAAAGAAACGATTCCGTCCGGCACGCGCTCGAGATGAGCGAGCGCGATGCGCGCGAGCGCGTCGACGGTCGCTTCCTCGCGAACGCGCGTCTGCGGCGACGGAATGCCGGCATCGGGCTCCTGTTCGGAGATGCAACCGATGCAGCGCGCATTGCACGTGGGCGACACGGGCAGCGCGGCTTCGCCACGCTCGAGAAAGACGTTCTGCGCGGTAAAACAGGCGTAGCTCTGCGCGCAAAGCGCGAGCTGCGCGAGCACGCCGTTCCCGGGATCTCGCGCCCGCCGCGTCGCTACGAGCGCTTCGAGTTCGCCCGCGGCGAAGGTACGCGGTTGCCAGTCGTCGCTTGCGTCCGTGCGCATCGCTGCGACCCAGAGTTCGTCGTCAACCACGCACGCGAACGTGTACCCGAAGAGCGGCAGCGTCGGAGCGCCCGGCGCCTCGACGTATGCGGGAAGCAAGAGACGTGTATAGCCCGCGGGCAACAGCACGCCGAGCGCCGTGCGCTCCGCCAAGAGCGCCGTGCGTTTCGCCGCGAGCGCCGTGCGTTTCGCCGCGGGCGACGTTCGTTGCGCCGCGAATACGCGTCTGGCGTCGTCGGCCGAGCGGGCGCCCGGGCCGCCGGCCAGCAGCGGCGCGCGGCCCGGCAGCATCGCGGGTACGGCACCGTCGGGCGCCCGGATCAATTCGTCGAGACGCGGCGGGCGGACGTCGCCGCCGTCGGCGAGCGGCGCGCTCTCCTCGTCGAAATAGATTCGCCCGCGCGCGTCCGCATACGCTAATCCCGCGGCCGCGCCGCGCAGGAAGGCCGACACTAAAGTTCGATCGTGCGCGCGAAAACGGTCTGGGCAGGACCGGTCAACCAGGCAGATTCGCCGGGAGACCATTCGACGACGAGCGTGCCGCCGGGGACGTGGACCGTGACCGGCGACTCCACATCGTACAAACCTACCGCGACCGCGGCTGCAGCGACGGCACCGGTGCCACAAGCCAGCGTCAGCCCGACGCCGCGTTCGAAATGCCGCACCACGATCGTGCGCGAGTCGACGATGCTGGCGAGATGAACGTTCGTTCCGTTGGAAAAGCGCTCGTCTGAGTTAAAGACTCGGCCCAGCTCCGCGAGATCGACGTCGTGCGGTTCATCCACGAAAAGCACCACGTGCGGATTCCCAAGCGATACATAGTGAAATGGCCACCGGGCGCTGTGCGTGACGAGCACTTCGGCTGCGTAGCCGTTCGGGAAATGAACGAGGCCCACGTTGACGCGCGCGGCAAAATCGGGTCCGTGCGAAACGATTTGAGCTCCGATCGGGCCTGCGAGCGTCTTGACGACGAAGGCGTCGCCCGCGCCGCGCTCGGCGAGATAGCGCACCACGCAACGAACGCCGTTGCCGCACATTTCCGCTTCGCTGCCGTCGGCATTGAAAACGCGCATTTCCGCAGCGAAACCGGGAGCCTCGCGAATGACCAGGAGGCCGTCGGCGCCGCCGAACTCGCCCGACGCGCAGAGCGCCCGCGCGAGCCGGTCGTAACCGTCGGGCGGCTCGACCCGCGGCGGCCGTTCGTCGATCACGAAAAAGGCGTTTCCGGCGCCTTGCATCTTTTCGATGGCGACCATGCGCTTCGTTTCCATCGCTACAGGTCCGGCACGACCAGCGGCGTTTGCGGCGAGATCGTCGAGACGGCGTGCTTGTAGATGAGATGCAAACGATGTTCGTATTCGAGAACGATCGTGAAGGCGTCGTACCCTTTGACCGTGCCGCGCAGTTGAAAGCCGTTCATGAGATAGATCGTCACGGCGATGCCCTGGCGCCTGACCTCCGCGAGATACGTATCTTGCAAATGCGCCCGGCTCGCGGCGGGCGACGCGCCGCCAGTCGTAGCCATCACATGCGCGTTCAGGTCCGGCCCAAAGGCATCCTGCGGGCCGAGCGCTACCCCGATTCCCAACCGAGGATACGTTGGGCGAGCGCGGCGACTTCAGCTGGCGCGGCAGAGCGAACGTCCGGTTCGCTGCGAAACCAAGTCAACTGCCGCCGCGCGTACCGCCGGGTTGCCCGCGTTAGAAGGGCGCGCAATTCGGTGCGCGTCGTCAACCCCGCCAAATAAGCGAAGGCCTGCGGGTAGCCCACCGCGTCGGCTGCCACGGCGGCGGACCCAATCCGTTCCGCCTCGGCGAGCAACCCGCCGGCGAGCATCGCCTCGGTCCGCGCTTCGATCCGCGCGTCGAGCTCAGCTAGCGGAACGGCCAGCACGAGTTTGAGATACGGCAGCGCGGCGGCGCGCAGCGACGGCGGCATCACGGCGCCTTCCGCACGCGGCGGCACGGCACCGGCGAGGCGCGGCGCGAGCGCCACTTCGAGTGCTCGCGCCACGCGATAGCGGTCGCCGGCGGCGATCTCGCCGGCCCGTACCGGATCGCGCGCCGCAAGCCAGGCGTGCAGAACCTCGGGCGGATGCACGTGCGCTTCGTATGCGAGACGCCGGCGTAGCGCATCGTCGTAAGCGCCTGAAAGCACGACGTCTCCCGCGAGCGCGCGCACGTAAAACCCGGTCCCTCCGACGACCAGCGCACGCTTACCGCGCGCGTGAATTTCGCCGATAGCCGCGAGCGCGTCCGCGGCGTAGCGCGCGGCGCTGTAGCGTTCGCGCGGATCGAGAAAGCCGACGAGATGGTGCGGGACGCGCGCGAGTTCCGCGGCTTGCGGCGCCGCCGTCCCGATCGGCATGCCGCGGTAGATTTGGCGGGAATCGGCGCCCACGATTTCCGCATCGAAACGCTCCGCGAGTTCGAGCGCGAGGGCCGTTTTGCCGGCGCACGTCGCGCCCGCCAGAATCAGGACGCTTCGCCGGCCGGCGGCGACGTCGCTCACGCGCGCTTGAAGAGGCGCGCGATCGCTTCCGCTTCGATCCGTACGATCGTCGGCCGGCCGTGCGGGCAGTGCATCGGGTTCGCACAGCGCGCCAAACGCGCGAGCAAGGCCGTCATCTCGGCGTGCTCGAGACGTTCGCCCGCGCGGGTGACCGAGTGGCACGCAAGCGACGCCCAGACGCGTTCGCGCGCGTCGAGTCCCGGGATCTCCTCGCCGAGGTCTGCGATAAATCCACGCACGTCGAACGCGCGCGCACCGTATCCCGCCGGCGTCGCGAGAACGCGATAGGAGCGCTCGCCGAAGGGCTCGGCCTCAAGGCCGCCAGCTGCGAGCGTCTCGCGCGAACGCTCGAAACGTTCGGCTTCGTCGGGCCCGAGCTCGATCGTGTACGGCAGGAGCAATGGTTCGTTTACGCTCGCACCGCGCTCGGCGCGTTCGACGATCGCCTCGAACGCGACGCGTTCGTGCGCTGCGTGCTGGTCGACGAGAACGAGGGCGTGCCCGTCGGTCGCGAGCACGAACGTCTCGTCGAGTTGCGCGAGGATCTTGAGCCCTTCGGGTGCGACCCCAGCGGCCGCTACTGCGCCGGCCGCCCCCGCCCCGGCCGCGGCGCCCGCGCCTCCGAAATGTTCTGCCGTGCCGCTAAAATCGAAGCCGCCGGCTTCCGGGCCGCCGTTTGCGGAGAGCGACGGGCCGCCGTTTGCCCCAAGCGACGGCGCGAACGAAACCGCCTCGCGTAACCGCTCGGAGGCCTGTGCCCCGAGCGTCGTGCGGATCGCGCGGCGGACGAGGTCGTGGACGGCTTCGGGCCGGCGAAAGCGCACGTCGCTCTTGGTCGGGTGAACGTTCGGGTCGACGTGCTCGGCGGGGATTTCAAGAAAGAGCACGCCGAAGGGCTGCCGGTTTGCGAGCGCATAGGTCGCGTAACCCGCGCTCCAGGCACCGGCGAGTTGCGTCGAGCGCAAGAGGCGGCCGTTCACGAAGAGCAATTGCAGCCGCCGGTCGGCACGGTCGACGCCCGGCGTGCTGATATAGCCGCGCACACGCCCGAGCGGTCCCGCGACGCTCTGCGCTTCGCCGAGCGCGACGAGCGCGCCGAGCGGAATGAGCGCGCGCGATTCCGCCGCTCCGAACACGTGCGCGAGCCGCTGCTCGAGCGCTGAAGCCGGAAAAACGAATGTGGCGCGCCCGTCGTGCGCGAGCGAAAACGTCACCTCCGGATAGCCGAGCGCGAGCGTTGCGAGAAACGACGAGATGCGGGCGAATTCCGCCGCGGGCGTGCGCACGTACTCGCGACGAACCGGCACGTTCGCGAAGAGCTCGCGCACGACGACGCGCGTTCCGGGCGGCGCAGCGGCCGGTTCCGCCGCGCCGACGCTACCGGCATGCGCGTCAACCGCATATGCGATGTCCTCCGCGGCGCGCCGCGAAACGAGGCGCACGCGCGCCACGGCCGCAATGCTCGCAAGACCTTCGCCGCGGAAGCCAAGCGACGCGATGCGCTCGAGATCTTCGGCGCGCGTCAGTTTGCTCGTCGCGTGCCGCGCGAACGCAAGCGCGAGTTCGCCCGGCGAAATTCCCGCACCGTCGTCGACCACCTCGATCGAATCGAGACCGCCGCGGGCGATCGTAACGGCGATTCGCGTCGCCCCCGCATCGAGGCTATTCTCAACGAGTTCCTTGACGACGGAGAGCGGCCGTTCGACGACCTCGCCCGCCGCGATCTGCCCGACGGTCGTCTCGTCGAGAAGACGTATCATGCCGCTCTATACGGCGGCGCCAACTGCCTCTCCGCGCGTAGCGCGCGGAATCCGCATCGTAAACGCGCTTCCGGCTCCGAGCGTGCTCTCGACTGCGAGCTCTCCGCCCGCCCGCTCGACGGCGCGCTTCGCGATCGCGAGTCCCAGGCCGAAGCCGTCGGCCTCGACGCGATCGCGGCCGCGATAGAAGCGGGTGAAAATTCGGTCGTGCTCGTCCGGAGGAATGCCCGGACCGCGATCGCGCACGCACACGACCGCGTCGCCCGCCTCGCTTGCGACCCGAACGTCGACCGGCGAATCGGGCGCGTACTTCAGCGCGTTTTCGACGAGATTGGAAATCGCGTCGTGTAATTCGCTCTCCCGGCCCCGCACGATCGCGCCCGCTTCACTTTTGAGCGCGATCCGCGGCCGTTCTTCGAGAACTTGCAGCGCCGCAACGACCTGCCCGCTCACTTCCCCGAGATCGACCGTCTCGAGCTCGCGCTCGGCCACGTTCTCGAGCCGCGCCAGCACGACCAGCTTGTCGATGAGCGCTTTCATTCGGCGGCTTTCGACAAGCATCGTCTCGTAAATCTTGGAGGAGATCGCAACGTCGCCGGTTCGCGCGGTCTCGCTCTGGGCGCGCCGGCGCAGAACGTCGATGAACCCCATGATCACGGTGAGCGGCGTGCGCAGCTCGTGGCCCGCATCGGCAATGAATTGCCGCATGTTATTCTCTGCGACGAGCCGTTCTTCAAAGGCCGCGGTCACCTGCGCGGCCGCCGAGTTGTACGCCTTGACCAGTGCGCCGATCTCGTTGCGGTCGGCGGTCACGACGAGGCGCGGCGTGAAATCGCCGGCCCCGAAACGATTGAGCGACGCGGTCGTCTCGACGAGCGGCCGTAGCGCTTGACCCGTGATGAAGCGCCCGGCGAGCCAGGCGGCGACGACGACGAAGAGACCGATCGGAATCATCGCGAGCAAAAAGTCTCGCGTCGTGCGTTCGAGAGGCGCGGGATCGGGGACGATGCGAATGACGCCGCCCGGAATCGCCACGCTCCGCGGCTCGATGTGAAGGAACGGTCCCAAACCATACGGATACGGCGGCGGCAACCGGTCGGGGCCGCGACGGCCCGCGCCGCTTTCCTGCGGAGGTCCGTCCGGTCCGGGTATGCCGGGTCCCTTGCCCGACCGTGGTGCGCCCGGCTCCGCGTACCCGGCGCCTCGCCCGGGTGATCCCGGAAACGGCGGTCCGTCGAAAGCGTTGTTTCCCGGCCGCCAAACGGTCGGCCGGCCGTTCGGCCCGGGCTCCGATGAGGACACGGCAAGAAATCCACGATGGAGGCCGCTGCGTTGGAACACGGCGACGGAGATGCCCGGACGCACCAAACTTTCCACGATGCGAACGGCCGCGGCGGACAGCGAGCCGCTGCGGGCCAACTCCACTGCCGCTTCGTACGGCGCTTCGCGCACGACGGCGTCCATCGCTTCGCGCGACATGACCGCGAACATCGAAAGCGAGAACGCCATGACGGCCGCGATGACGACCACCACGAGCAGGATCGCCGCGAACACGTAGCTCGCCGTCAGACGCGTCGCTAGCGAACGGAACACCGCTTACTCTTCGCGGAGCGAGTATCCAACTCCGCGATGCGTGTGGATCAGCCGTTTCGGAAAACCGTGATCGATCTTTGCCCGGAGGTACGAGATATAGGTCTCGACCGCGCCCGGACCGACGAACCGGTCCGTTCCCCAGACCTGGTCGAGCAACTGGTCCCGGCTGAAGACGCGATTGGGATTGCGCAAAAGCGCGAGAAGCAGATCGTACTCGCGAGCCGAGAGTGCGATGCGACGGTTCGCCCGCATAGCGACGCGCGTCTCGAGGTTGATCTCGAGGTCGGAGAAGCGCAACACGGCCGGCTGGGCGAGCCGCGGACGGCGAAGCGCCGTTTCGAGCCGCGCCATGAGTTCGTTCATCTCGAAAGGCTTAGCGACGTAGTCGTCGGCCCCGTTTTGCAATCCCGAAATCTTATCGGTCGTCTCGCTCCTCGCCGACAACATGAGAATCGGCGCTTCGGTTAATTTCCGAAACATCGGGAGCAGCGCAATGCCGTCGATTTTCGGTAACATTACGTCGAGGACGATCGCGTCGGGAGACCATTCTCGGGCGATCTGCAGGCCGACTTGGCCGTCGGGGGCCGATCGTACGTCGTACCCCTCGTCGCCGAGCCCGATTTCCAACAAATCGCGAATGTGACGCTCGTCATCGATTACGAGAATTCGCGCAGGTGCTTGCATCTTACAAGAATGTTACACACCGCCGCTGAGAGGCGCCTGAGAAGCGCGGATTCTCACCCGTCTCTCAGGTCTCTCACAGTCCGTAAGCCCATACTTCAGTCATGGACACGACCGACGCGCTCGCACGTTCCGAAGGCGCTCGTTTAGCCGTCGCTATCGATTTGATCGGCGACCTCGATGCGACGCTCGGCGTCATCTTCTCCGACACGCTCTCCGGCCTCGTCGCCGATGGCACGCGCGATGTCGTCCTTATGACGAAGCACGTCTCGCTAGCGACCGAAGAAGGGTTGCGCTCGATCGACGGCGCCCTCGGTTCGGCCCGCGCCAACGGCTGTTCGGTTGTCGTCGAGCCCGGCAGCCGCCGGATGAAGGCGGCGTTTGCCGCCGCGCGGGTCACGGTCGAGCCGGCGGTCACCGCCCTCCGCCCCCGCAATGACCGCCACCTCATGATCGCCCGTCACGCGGAAAAAGCGAAGCTGCGCCAGTCCGCTTAACTTGGGTACGACTGCGGTGCAGTCGGCGAAAGGTGGAGCGACATGGCGACCTCGCAGAAATCGACCAAACGGAAATACGATCCCGAAGCGTCGGAGAGCGTCCGCGAAAACCTCGAAGAAATGAAGGCCGGCACGCTCACGAGCGGCCGTTCCGGCAAGAAAGTCACGAACCCGAAGCAAGCGATTGCGATCGGACTATCGGAAGCCCGCCGCGACGGGGCCAAGGTCCCGGCGCCCCCGCCAAAGCCCAGAACCGATAAGAAAA
>Ga0116227_10013166_pt1 | contig 13121 bp, 3 predicted proteins | sample S1TSphgellanicum_FD_89693 | JGI IMG/M metagenome (GOLD analysis project Ga0116227, IMG submission 89693) | Host-associated microbial communities from peat moss isolated from Minnesota, USA - S1T2_Fb - Sphagnum magellanicum MG | ecosystem: Host-associated > Plants > Peat moss > Unclassified...
AATTATATTATTTTATTTCATTTTTTAATACTCTTTTATTTTTAAAATAAATTATAAATTCTTTTTTTTTTCTTTAAGTTGCACCTTTTTTTTTTTTTTTTTTTTTTTTCACATCATTTGAATAATAATACTGGAAGTAAACTCCCCTAGTATATATTGAGGGTAGTTAGCCTCCACTTTTGGACATGAAACTACCTTCCAAAGTGTGGCAAGGTTGTTTTCAATGTACCCATCTCCTACTACTATGCTAATTTATATATCTTTGAGAGTGACTATGAAAATTGATCAATGGCAACTTACAAGCAAGTGGGTTACATAACATAGGAAAATAGATTGATGGGTACCCTGGATCTGGGTTTTAGGGTTTTGTAAATTTTTCACCAGAACTGCAGGTCAATTGTATTATGGAAGTTGCCAGATTTAGACAATAGGGTTTAGCAAGGTCGCCAAATTTATAGCAGAATTCAGAAATTTTTTTTCTACTTCATTATCTTTCTTGTAGCCAAATTTGGCTAAATCCTCTATAAAGTTCATGAGTTCACACTGCAATTTCCACATTAGCCACCATCAGGACATTATTATGAACCATGGTGCTTTAGTGGAAGCCTACAAGGGATGCCAAAACATTATGTGTTGAAATGTAGGGTATAGAATCTGATGAAACAATCCCCAAGAAGTTCTGTATACCTAATAAAGGACCCCATCCAATTAAATGCATTGACAACTCACAAACAAGAGGTACCTAGAGAAGTTTGTTGTTGTTCCTTTATGGGTATGATCTCTTGGGCGTTAACCCCAACACATACCAATCATGCATCATTATGAACTCTCAAAACCATAACTTGGCAGCATTTATGATGAACACAAAATGGTCATTTTAAAAACTCTAGGTTCTCAATAGATTAGAAATCAAGAATGGGTTTCAACAACCAACCAAAAAAATTGGGTTAAAAGTAGTAACTAGTACTTTTAGTACCTATGGAGCAGTTGTTCAAATCTTTGTGGTTACACAAACAACAAGAAATGAGTACTTTAAAAAAAACTATGTTTGATAATAGTAAGTACTAAGTACCCAATAAGGATTATAGTATATAGAATGGTGGCTTTATTTTGGTTGCCCAAAAAAACATGTACATTGGACTATGGCCATTGGGTAGTACTAATAAGCAGTAGTACTAGTAGTAGTAGTAGTATGAGCCTTGGGGTCACAAGTGCCAGTTGTTATATACCAGTCTTAATGTTTACTCAATAGGTATAAGCCCATTTTGAATGAGATTGTAGTGGGGGTTGTTCATGTTCCATGTGCAAGTGATAATGTGTACTTCATGGTTTAGGTACATATGTAATGGCGCCCCTTTTTTTATCCTTTCATACTTTGTGTTTACTCTAAAACTAAGTAAGTACAAACGGTGGTGGTGGTAGTGGTCGTTATGTTTAATGATGTTGTTACAATTCTACCTTACTCGAAGAAGTACTCTTGTCCAAAAGGGTGATGTTCGATTTCATATGTTTTCATGTGTTAGATAGACATGTGAGAACAATGACTTCACATAACAAGATAGCCTAGATGCTTAGACTAAGGTATAATGAAGTTTTTGTAGGGCATAATATATCCATGATGGGTTAGCCTAGTTAATTGTTTGGCCTAGACGGAGGTCCACATTTCAAGAATTTGTCATATGGGGGAATGATGGTGGGGCAATGGGTTAAGTCAATGGAACATTTAATTCCTTGATTGCCTTTGTTCAAAGGTTAGAGGCTTGTTTCTTTTTATAACTACTCCAAATATCTAGCATGAGTGGCAAGGAAATGTGAGAAGGTAGTGCCCTTATGACTACTTGCAAAAAAAATATGTGTGTGTTGTATGTGGGTGGATCTAGTGTAACAACATAATTGGGTGAAGAGTTTTGAATTTGCAGAGGTAACTGTGGGCTCCTATATGGACATCAACATCTCTGTCTACAAAATCAAGCTCTACATGTGTAGAAGTGTTCAGGTTTTAGATGTTTTGCATACAATTATGTTATTATGCAATTGTGCAACATGTGGTCTTTATAAGTAAATATTTAAAATGTAAGTACTTATTACTAAGTCTAAGCACCTTGTAAAGACTTGAACCCCATTTTTTTTTTCATTTCATCAATTGGTGACCCCCAAAAAAAAGGGCTTATGACTTCTACAAAGGGTTTAATGGGAAAATCCCCCAAATTTGCACCACATTTTGGAGAAAAAAAGGATTTAGGTTGTCACTTTTAGACTATAGGTTCTTGCAACTCATTAGTACATAGCAAGGTTTCAATAAATTTCTCCTTTTTACTTTGACACGAAGCAAAATTTGGCTTGTTCTCTTGTGGAGAATCAACAACCCACCTACCTCATGAAATTGAAAAAAAAATCATTTGAACCCTACTCTCAAGGGCCCTACCCATTTTGCACAAAGTACATATAGCAAGTAACACTGTTAATATTATAACATGCATAAACAAAACATGATTGTGCAATGTGACCCATGAGAAACACAACTGCAATTATATCCTTGTGATTAATTGCCAACACATCCATCAATCATTCTTGATGAGACATAGAAACAAAATCACTAAGGTTGAAACCATATTAGAATGCAAATCTAATACACAAAAATTCAAACACTTATGAGAAAAATGTTGCAATTTGGAATATGGTAGCTCGTCATGTGCAAATGACTTTAAAAAAAACTTGCACATCTTACAACAATTTTTTTTAAACATCAACTTGCAACCAATTTAGTAAATAACCAACAAACAACTACACCCTGAAGTTCACAAAAAACAAGTTGCAATCATAATTTTAAAAATCATGCATTAACTCACATTTTAACCTTGTTTCCATCATTCCAATTTGTAATAGCAGTTTGGAAAGAGAAAATTAATGAAAAAATCTTCAGCAAACATGCATGTAGGAATATTCAAACGCCCTACCAATTGATTCCAAAGCTTGGAATTCATAAAAATGTTTTTTCATCTTCCACAAGCCCAATGACATAAACAATGGCCATTTTAACAAGTTTCATGAACTAAGAAAAACAAACAACAAACATGTTGTTTTGACAAGTTGATTCCACAATTTAATGATTGGGTTTTCATCTTTAGGCTTTGCAATGCCCTTGGAAGCTTGACTTTTCATTTATAGCTTGAAAATAGATATTTGCAAATCCAAATGGTCCCTTAAAAATGATTTTAAAATCCAAATGCCAAATGTACCAAGTTTTTTGGGTGTACAATAATGTCATTTGGTCAAAGTATCCACCCAATCCATCTTGGTCCATGTGAACACCAAATTCCAATCCAAAAAACACTTTCAAAAAATCTAAAACATCAAGATGATGTAGTGACTAAATTTTAATCACCATTTCAATAATCAAAACTTTTAAGATATATTTTTCCTATTCATAACTAAAGTATAATTGCCACATGCTCAAATTGGGGTGAATCTAAGTCCAATCCCTATGGACACCCTAGGCTAGATAGCAACCAAAATGTTTTGTGAAAAAAACCAACTTAAAGAAAATCCAAACTATCAAGATGGCAATTGAAATTTAGTCATCGCTTGGATAAGTTAAAATGTTCACCACATAGGCCCAATCCTAGTCCATGTCATAACAATGTTTCAATCTTGACCAAAATTAAATAAATAAGTAAATCTTGACCATTGAAGTTTTAATCAAAATTTAGTTGTCACATATGTATGGACAAGATTTTTGTAAAAAAATTAATCTCTAGTCATTATAGGAACTAAAACCCAAATCCACCTTAATCCATAAAAGTTAATCATAAAGCACCCCAGACAAAGATGGAATTACTCATTAAGGGTCCAAAAATGGTTGAAATGGTTTGGTGAACATAAAATTGTTTAATTAATTTGCATTGAGTGCCATAGTTAAAATCAAACAATTTTTTGCACCTCCACAAATGATAAAAGCAGTCGAGTCCTAGATGTGATTCTTAATGCAAATCTTGAAATAAGCAACCAAAAGATGGTTTCCACCATAGTTTCATTAGATGTAAATCATAGCAAAATTCAATAATCTTATGTTGAGTTTTGTTATTTGATCAATTTTTTGGACTTTATAAATAACAATAAAAAAGGGGTGACAATGAAAAAGGAACCAAAAAAGAGTTGCATTGGGTATGATTCTAAGTATAACTCTATATTTTTATATTTTTGAAAATCAAACCATGAAGAATATGAAAACACATTAAACAATCCATGACATGTAATTAAATCCTACAAAATTTGTAGGATTTAGCAATTTATAATTGGTCATGGATATACATAAAAATGATTAAGATGAAAAATGATTCAATATAATAATCTTTTGTATCATATAATCACATTGTAAAAATTTCATGAACAAATTTTGAATCACCATAACATATAAGGTTTTTAATACATTACCAAATAACTTGTAATAGTCCATAATAAACAAATATGGATTCAATGCACCTACATATAATGCCTATTAATGAATAAAAGATTCAATGTTAATATGGTGTGATGATGTTGATATTAATGAAGACAATTTGAAATAATGTTGATGACCAAATATTAAGATGTACATTGAAATATGTTTTTTTTTTCAAAACTCATACATTCATTAAATTTAATAATTTAGATGTTCATCTCTCATATATTATATCTTGATAAATTAAACTAAGGTTGCAAAAGTCCTAATGATGGATGTCTAATGACACCTTGTTACATGGTTAATGTGATTCAAGGTATTATGCATCCACAATATTAATTTGGACAATTATGGACTTCCACATGTGCTTAAAATTACTCCACCTTAATGTGCTTTCACCAAAGATGCCAACCAAAATGGAGACATCACATTTTGACAATTTGAATTTCTTCTTGCAATTAAACTTCAATCGTCATATGGACTATGATCCAAGTCCACCCAATTAACCCAATCCTCCAACTTTTATGGTGATATATAGAATGTTGGTCACCATTGGGGTAACTAATTTTACCCTTGTAAAAGCGTAATTATTTTGACCTTATGTTGACCTTAGGTAGACCCTAAATCAATGTGACATTAAAATATGTATGTTGTCCCCTTGGGCTTGTTGAAAGGTATTAGGGGCAAATAATGTGTCAATCTTTAATGTTGTAATGAAATGCAACCAAAGACATTTTCCCTAACTCCATACATTTCAAGATTACAAGCATGTGCAAAATATTTGGGACGGGACTAGGATGAGAGTGCTAGTGCAAGTTCATGGACAAGTTAACTTGGACAAACCAAACAACAAGTTAGGTAGCACAAGTTAAAGCTAAGTGGTGTTAGGATCACTTAATCGTGAACAACCCAACTTATTTTATTCACATAGTGCATACCCTTGGGAAGAGGCACCACTTTCCTCTATATAATTTTTTTACAATCTTAGCTTTAAATTTGCAACTAAGGTTAAAGAATGAAAATGTTTTAGACTCAAACACATTTTCGCAAGTGTGAAAGAAGGAGTCCCACCACTCCCATGTTGTTTTCCCACTTTGGGAGTTGGAATCTTGTGATGTTGTGGATTTTGAAACAAACATGCAAATAATAACATGGTCCAAATTGGACCCCCAATATATCATTGGAATGGACTTAAATTTTTCATTTGGATTTGTATACTAATATTTATGTCCTTAGATTTATGTCCTTAAGAAAGGTCAAGAGTCAAATTGATAACTTGATTGCTAATTTGATTCTTGAACACTAAAACCTAAGAAACATGCGCTCAAATGACCCTCAAATTTATCATGTGATATAGTTTTGAAAATACATCTTCAAGGGGTATAACTTTTCATTTGAAAGCTCTTCAATCAAAGCTTGTATGTGCGAATTATGATTTTGCAAAGTTATGAAATTTGTAATTTGGCAAAATTGAAAAATTTCAAGATTCCTTCCCAAGAGTCTAAGGACTTTTTATCACTTTGATGCAATGTCCACTATTAGCCACATAGTATATTATAAGAAAAGAGGCGGTGGTTCCTCTCCAAATTCAAGTGAGGCAAAAGGATGGTAAAATAGGTAGAAAAAGTAGTTTGGCCAAAATCCAGTCTACATTTGAAACACTTTTTGACATACTCTTAAAAAAATATATCAAAAACCTTTGTAAGTAAAAATATCATATTATATAGACCTCCATTGAGTTTTTGGAGAATTAAATAAAAATTTAAAAACTAATTAATATAATAAAAGTAGGTGACAAGCAACTTTGAAACTAATTGTCAATATGGTGTTGAAAATTACTTTTACATTAAAAGTTTGATACATTATGACTATAATATGCACACTATAAGAACCCATCTTCTAAGCCCATGTTAACTTGAAAATAGAAAAAAAAACAATATTTTACCTACTTTCATTTACTTGCAACTAATTTTTTAAAACCCACAATTATTCACATAGATTCATTTTTTTGAATTTATTTAAATGCATAATAAAATATGTAACTCTTCAATTTTATTATAATAAAATAAATATTATCCTTATATTAGTCATTGAATAAATATGTTTACTTTCAATACATTAAAATTTACTTATGGCTACTTGTCATTTTTTGTGACAAAGAACAACATTTGTTTACTTTACCATGTTTTCGCCCAGTTGTGGTGTCTTATGAATTTAATTTGCCCATGGCTTATCCATGTAACATTTTGGCTTTAACCATCATTTGTTTTGGTTTTTGAAGATTAATTTCATCTTTAATTCATGATTGTGAATTTGACCTAGTCCCATATTAGATTTCTCAAGTTTGTTTCTCTTTGAGAGCTAGGGAACACCCCCTAACTAGGTTTGTATTTTGTTGTCACATGACACAAAAACTATGAAGTTAAAAGGTTTTTAAAAATAAACAAAAACCATGACAAATTAAGTCTAAATCTAATTCCAAACACAAAACATGGAAATAAAAAATCATAACACCATGCATACAAGAGAAAAGTGCAAACAAAATTTTATTTTGATACCATATGAAATTATGAACATGAGATGAAATGAATAAAATTAAATGCAAAATCATACCCCAAACTAATGTTGAACAAAAACTACATCAATATGCATCCAAATTCATTATGTGTTCATTAGATTTTGAGTGAATTTGGACATATTTACCACGACAAAAGTGGCCAACCCATAGGGAACAAGGATTAGTTACTATTGATAGTTGAATTAATTCACCAATAACTAGTGAAACAAGGTTACTTTGAAGTGAAATAGATTCACCAAACCATTTCACTTGGCAATAATGTTGAATTAATAATTTACATATTTATATCAATATTAAAATATGCTTGTTTACATTATTGATGTTTTCATGATTTCATCCTATGCCATAATGATTCATATCACTACTAAGTTAGGCTAAAATCTAACTTAGGTAGGTAGGCCACATAGTCAACCTATGTAAGCACTATTTCAGGGGAATATTTAATCAACATACCTGCATTGACCACAACCACATCTTTGGTGAAACTTAAATCCTTGAATCACAAAGATGAAAGCAAACACCCTTACCACCAAACTATCTCACTTGTTGTGATTACATATTACAATGCATTTTATTTAATTAATACTTTATTTAAACATTGCACAAATTTCAACTTTGAAATTTCATTTCTTATTGACATTTTGTTTAAATGAAATAATTAAAGTTTATTTTCACAACTTTTTCAATAATGTACACAATTACATTTATTTCCTTTTGAAAATGTAAAATCATTTCACCAAAAACATATTTGAATATCGTTATTCAATCAAATTTCAACAATCATTCTTTTGAAAAAGATTTAAATTTTAATAAATGGAAAATACTTTTGTTGATATAATACTACTTAAACTATGTTATTTTTTATTACTCTAGGTTATTCTCACTTACTTTTGGTTGTTGTAGGCTATTTCATCTTAAACTACTTTCACAATTCTAAGTTTTTAGGTTCTTTTTAATTATCCTAAGTTATTTCACCCTAAAGTACTTTTGGTTATTCTAATTATTTTTGGATACTTTAAGTTGTCTCATCTTATGCTACTTTTGGCTATCCTTGGTTACTTTTGGCTATTGTACACTATTCCACCCTAAAGTACTTTCAACAATTATAGGTTATTTTATGTTACATTTGGCTATTATAAGTTATTTCACCCTAGGTTTCAAGTTATTCTAGGTTATTTCACCCAAGGTTATTTTCAGTTATTCTAGGATATTTTTGGTCTTTTTAAGTTATTCAACTATTCTAGGTTACTTTTGGTTATTTTAAGCTATTTTTTATAATTTTAAGATATTATATGTTAATTTTGGTTGTTATAACTTATTTCATTTTAGGTTTTTTTTGTTATTCTAAATTATTATCAATTATTTTTAGCTATTAGAGTTTATTTCACCTTAAGCTACTTTTGGCAATTTTAGGCTTTCTCTTTACTATTTTTGGGTATTTTAGGTTATTCCATCCTAGGTTACTTGTGGCCATTCTAAACCATTCATCCTAAATTATTTTTGGCAATTTTAGGCTATTTACAATACTTTTAACTATTGTAAACCATTCATCCTAAGTTACTTTTGGCTATTATAGAATATTCCACCCTAACTAACTTTCAATTATAGAGGTTATTTTAGATATGCTACTTTTGGTTATTTTAATTTTTATTCCAACTTATGTTGTTATAATTATTGGCTATTTTTGGTTATTCTAAATATGTTATTTTAGGTTATTTTGAGTTATTCCACCCTAGTTTTTTTGGTTTTTTTAAAATGCCACTTTTAACTATTCATATTTTTATTTATGCACTAGCCAACATTGTGACCAAAAATCCATATATGGTTAGCATTTATGTGACATAAACCAATGGCATTGAAAAACCATTTTGGGTTGCAACAAAAGCAAACATATATATATCTAATTTTTATCAATTACATAAACTATTTGTCTAATAATTCAAAAATGTCTCAAATCAATTAGGTCCCATGTATAACAAATTAAGTCCAAAACAAGGGTCCCAATTCAACTATGAATGGATTATATGCACTACATAGTGAATTGGGTCCATTGCATAGTGACCCAATTCTACTACAATAGATGAACAGTGAACTATATAATGAAATGGGTCCATTACATAGTGACTTAGTTCATCTATGGTGAATTGGGCTTTAGGGTTAAGTAAAATTATTTCATTATGAAGGCCCCATAGTGATTTAGGTTAATGAACTATGGCCACATTTGTACTAATGAAATTGAAGGTAATGGGGGACTCTTATCTCTATTTATATTCTTTTAAGGACATAGCTCAAAAACAATTTCATGGAGATTTCCATATGCCCGCTGTTCAAAGGACCTTCTTGAGAACCTTTTTAATTATGAATGAACTATGACTGAATTATAAATGAATTGTGAATGAACTAAAAATCTTGACTACGAACTAAAATTAATAAATAAACTAAAAGTGAATTGAAAGTTAATTACAAGTGAATTATGAATCAATTACAAACCACTTGGCTATTTACAAATTTATTATGAATGTCCATCAATTTTTCTTTAAAATCAATTTCCCTTCAACATTAAAAATTGGTTAAAAATTCTTTGTATTTTTTTCCATTATGAATTTTCATGACATGTCATTTTTTTCCACATTAATGCCCTTTCACCTAACATCAACCAACATCACCATGGATCAATATCAATGGTTTTTCATTCACAAAGGATGAAGTTCATTCATCACCAACTTGTAATTGATGGAAAACATTAACAAATGCATTTGTGAGACCAAAAGGTATCATGACATATTCGAAATAGCCACAACATGTTATAAATGTTGTTTTCCATTCATTGTTTTCTCGAATATGTACCAAATTATATGTTCCACATAGGTCAATCCTAATGTACACCTTGGCATGATTTAACTAATCCAACAAACCTGAAATTAGAGATAAAATATATTAGTCCTTGATGGTAAGTTGATTCAACACACAATGATTGACACACATTCATAAGGAACCATCCTTCCTTTTGACAAACATGATCAAGACACTAGCTATAAATTTTTAATGTTGAATCACTAGAAGAAAGACATGTATTTTCGACTACTCTTTGCGACTAAATTTTAGTCGCAAGAGACATTTTGCAACTAAAATCCTTTTAGTTGCCTAAGACAAATTGCATGTGATAAATTGGTCGCAAATGACAAAGAGTATTATATGAAAAAAAAAGTCAATAAATACATTTCATATTTTGACTCTATTGTATACATATTGTCACATGCGACTAAGATGCAACTATTTTGGTCACAATTAAGGGCAAATATGTACTACCACGTGTCTTAATATTTGATTTTCAAAATATAATAAATATTATTATTTTGAAATAATCTAAGATGTTCAATTCAAATATTTGGATGATCTTATATTATGACACATGGCCCAATGTAAATATGCCATGTGACATTTAAATAATAATAAAAATATTAATATTAGGTTGGTAGGTATTTAAATAGGTACATAAACAAATGTTTATAATCTTTACCTACCTACCTACTTACTTAAGTAAATAAATAAATAGGTAGGTTCTACTTTCCTAGGTTAAATACCTATTCATATAGGTAGGTACTTAGGTAGGTAGGTACATAGGCCAACTTAGATGGGTAGGTCAAACTAGATACCTACTTAGTTAGATAGATAAGTAGGTTGGGGAAGTAAGTACTTTAGAATTGTGCATTATTTATTTTTTGGTTTTGGGTTGAGCCTTTTGATTAGCTCATCCCATGTGCATAAATTTTTTAATGTGAAATTAGATGGCCACACCCCCTTTGTTTATATAATGTTCAAAATAGGAATGAAGAACAAACAATATGGGATAAGTTTTGAAGTTGCAATTTCCTTACAAACTAAGTTGTAATTCCAAAAACAATTTTATGCCTTACTTTCTTAGTTTTTAGATTTTTAATAATTCAAGTACTAGATAATTAGATAATAATTTAATTAATAATGATTAAATTTACATATATTTAAAGTATGAACTATACACTACAAATATTCAGTATTCATTGTCAATTATTTAAATAAGCAATGACTTCTTAATATTTAACAAACTAGTTATCTAGTTACTCACAAGTTATAATACATAACTCATAATTAATTAATTAATTAAAATATTTTAAAATATTTTATTATTTTTTAGAATCTGATCGAATTATATAAAATATAATTAATATAAAATAATTTAATGACTATAATTTTAAAATTGAATATTTAAAATATTTATTTTATAATTATAAGTAATCAATTAACAATTGTTATTAGAAAGTAAATTCTTACACGAATTTTTAAAAAGTTATTATTCAATTAATTACATTACTTAATGTATAATTACATTTATTGTTGTAAAAATTACTAGAGGTCAAGTAATTTTTCTCTCTTGATAATTATTAACTATAAATACAATAATTTGTTAAACATAACATAAATTTTCATAATTACTATAAAATATTTATCATAGATGATTAATCACATAATTTTTTAAGATAACATTATTATATAATAATTCGTGAAATTACAATTATTTTACTGAATTATTTTAACTACATTATTATTTTTCCAAAATTTTAATTCAGGTTTGAAATTATAAATTGAAGAGTGTGAATAATTATGTCCAATTACAAAATAATTCTGCACATACTAATTAATTCTTATTTGAAGTAATTACAATGATTTTAAAGTAATGTCACAATAATTGAATTAATTAATTTCTTCTAATATAAGAATATAAAATATAAAATATATAAACCTATGTTATAACAATAATTATTTAGTGTCACTTAGATTTAATAAAGATAATCATTTATGATTATTTATAAAAGTGATTTATTATGGATAACACTAGTACAAAAAACCCTAAAAACTCAATCAATAAATTTTTGAATTAAAATATAAATTTAAGATTCCAAAATAGTAATTCAGAATTCAAATATCAATTTTTAGATCAAATAATTTTTTTGAAGTTAAATAACAAATTTCAGAATTGAAATGTCAATTTTCAGATTCAAATAATGATATTCAAAATCAAATTGTCCATTTTAAGATTCAATTAATAATTTTCTGAATTGAAATATTCATTTTGAGAATCCAAAATAATAATTTGGAATTCAAATTTCAACTTTCAAGTCAAATAATTTCTTAAAATATAAATTTAAAACTTTAGAATTCAAATATCAAATTTCAAGTTCAAATAAGAATATTTAAAATCAAGTTGCCGATTTTTAGATTCAATAAACTTTTTAAAATTGAAATAATAATTTAGAATTCAAATATCAATTTTTAGATCAAATAATTTTTTCGAAATTAAATAACAATTTTCAGAACTGAAATGTCAATTTTCATATTCAAATAATAATATTCAAAATTGAAATGTCAATTTTTAGACTCAATTACTAATTTTCAAACTTGAAGTATTAATTTTGAGAATGCAAAATAATAATCTGAAATTTAAATTTCAGGTTCAAATCAAATGATTATTTGAAATTTAAATGAAAATTTTTCAGAGCTGAAATATAAATTTTTATATTCATATAAAAATATTCAAAATTAAAATTTCCATTTTTATGATTAATCAATAATTTTCTGAATTGAAATACTAACTTTGGATTCAAAAATATTGAATTCAAATCAATTTTTAGATCAAATAAGTCGTTTTGAATTTAAATTGAAAATATCATATTCAAATGAAAATTTTCAAATTCAAATAATTTTTTAAACAATTGAAATAACAAATTTCACATTCAAATATCAAGTTTCAAATTCTAATATTTTTTTAAAAAATTAAAATAACAATTTTCATAATTGAAATATCAATTTTCAAATTTGAATAAAAAAAATTCAAAGTTCAAATATTAATTTTGAGATTCATTATATGAACAATATACATATGTATGCATATTATATGTATAATTTTAATACATACATTAAAATACGCCCTCATGTCATTGTAAAATACCTTTAGGATGTAACTAATTTGGTGATTATTGCAACTAATGGGACATATCAACCTATTAATGGATGAAAATAAATGTAAAATTGATGCAACCAATAGGATGAAATTTCTAATAGTTG